>ERZ894214.738-NODE-738-length-12864-cov-6.23788_pt1 | contig 12864 bp, 10 predicted proteins | sample MGYA00380290_ERZ894214 | MGnify/ENA primary metagenome ERZ894214 (study PRJEB32331, sample SAMN06328421) | human gut metagenome | biome: human gut microbiome; feature: stool | host: Homo sapiens | collected 2014-09-19 ... | reverse complement strand
GCGCGTGAGCTCGTCCGCGGTGTACGCTTCGCCGCCCTGCGTCAGCCAGGTGTCCGGGTTGTGGCAGTAAACGCAGCGCAGCGGGCAGCCCTGCATAAAGACGACGTAGCGCACGCCCGGCCCGTCGACCGCGCCGAGCGACTGGATGGAGTTGACATAGCCTGTCATGCTGCACACAACCTTTCTCCATAGTTAATCATCTTATAATTACCTGCGTACTGGCCGCCTGTAGACGGCGGAGACGATGCCGCTGCGCGCGGCGGGCGCACAAGAGGGGAGACACCAAGGTTTCTCCCCTCTTGCGAATCACCCCATTCCCTTTAGGGCGCGCTGCGCGCGCAAGGGTAAGTGACGCCTTTCGGCTGCCGCCCATTTGCCATTGCAACAGGCAGGGGATTGGCTGCCACCCCGAAACGATGCGCGTACCGTTCACTGCTCCTACTCCGTAGGGCGCGACGACCTCGGCGCGCCAAAATGACTTGAGCCACGACTCGGTGCGCCGTGTATGCCCGTGCATCACGGGCTGAAATTGTGGCCTGCGCGGCCACACTGCGGACAAGAAGGGGAACACCTGCGGTTTTCCCCTTCTTGCGGGTCAACCCCATTCCCTTTAGGGCGCGCTGCGCGCGCAAGGGTAAGTGATGCTTTCCGTCTGCCGCCCATTTGCCGTATCACGGTAAGCAAAACAGATGCCACCTCAGTGGCGCGAGAAGGTGAATTGCCGAGCAATTTCATAGGGCGCGACGACTCGGCGCGCCAAACTGGCCCCCTCTTGTGCGCGAGGCGGCCGCGCAGGCCGCATTCCGGCCCGTGAAGCGTGGGCACATACGGCGCGTCCCACGAAACCCATTATCCCTCGGGCGTGCACTGCGCGCCCTACGGCTGCCATTGGGCAGGTCACATCTTTCGCTACTGAAAGCTGGGTACATCCTCCTGGAGGATGTCAGATCGCCTCGTGGAACGTGCGGGAGATGACCTCGCGCTGCTGCTCGCGGCTGAGCTTGTAGAAGTTGACCGCATAGCCGGATACGCGGATGGTCAGGTTGGGGTACTGCTCCGGGTGCTCATAGGCTGCCATGAGCGTTTCGCGGTTCATGACGTTGACATTCAGGTGGTGCGCGTTCTGCGCAAAGTAGCCGCCCATGATCGCGACCAGATTGTCCACGCGCTCCTCGTCGGTCTTGCCGAGCGCGCCCGGGGTGATCGAGAAGGTGTTGGAGATGCCGTCGCGGCAGTACTCATAGCTGAGCTTGGCAACCGAGTTGAGCGAGGCCAGCGCGCCCGACTTGTCGCGGCCCGACATCGGGTTCGCGCCCGGCGCGAGCGGCTCGCCCTTGCGGCGGCCGTCCGGCGTGTTGCCGGTCTTTTTGCCGTACATCACGTTGGAGGTGATGGTCAGGATGGACAGGGTGTGGATCGCGCCGCGGTAGAGCGGGTATGACTTAAGCGCCTCGTAGAACTTCTCAACCTGCTCGCAGGCGATGGCGTCCACGCGGTCGTCGTCGTTGCCGAACTTCGGGAAGTCGCCCTCAATCGTAAAGTCCACGATGACGCCGTTCTCCGGGTTGCGGATGGGGCGCACCTTGGCGTACTTGATCGCGGAGAGCGAGTCCGCCATGCAGCTCATGCCCGCGATGCCGAACGCCATCAGGCGGCGCACCTCGGTGTCGTGCAGCGCCATCTGGCTCTTCTCGTAGGCGTATTTGTCGTGCATATAGTGGATGGTGTTCATCGCGGAGACATAGGTCTTGGCCAGCCACGGGCGGTAGAAGTCCATGCGGCGGCAGACCTCGTCGTAATCGAGCACATCGCCCTCCATGACCGGCAGCTCCGGGCCGACCTGCTCGAACTTGTTCTCGTCGCGGCCGCCGTTGATCGCCATCATCATCAGCTTTGCGATGTTGGCGCGCGCGCCGAAGAACTGCATGTCCTTGCCCACGCGCATCGCGGAAACGCAGCACGCGATCGCGTAGTCGTCGCCGAAGTGCGGGCGCATCACGTCGTCGTTCTCATACTGAAGCGCATCCGTGTCGATCGAGGTTTTGGCGATGAACTTCTTCCAGTTTTCGGGCAGCTGCTCGCTCCACAGCACGGTCAGGTTGGGCTCGGCCGCGGGGTTTAAGTTGTACAGCGTGTTGAGCATGCGGTAGCTGTTTTTGGTGACCATGTGGCGGCCGTCCTCGCCGATGCCGCCGACCGCCTCGGTGATCCACATCGGGTCGCCGCCGAACAGTTCGTTGTACTCAGGCGTGCGCAGGTGGCGCGCCATGCGCAGGTGCAGCACGAAGTCGTCCATGATCTCCTGCGCCTCACTCTCGGTCAGGATGCCGGCCTTGAGGTCGCGCTCAAAGTAGATATCGAGGAAGGTGGAGGTGCGGCCGAGGCTCATCGCCGCGCCGTTCTGCTCCTTGATGCCCGCGAGGTAGGCAAAGTACAGCCACTGCACGGCCTCCTTTGCGTTTTCCGCCGGGCGGGTGATGTCAAAGCCGTAGGACGCGGCCATCTTGACCATGTCCTTCAGCGCTTTGATCTGGTCGGAGAGCTCCTCCGCGGTGCGGATCTCGGCTTCCGTGGTCGGGACCGCGCCGAGCGCGTCCTTGTCCTTCTGCTTTTCTTCGATCAGGCGGTCCACGCCGTACAGCGCGACGCGGCGGTAGTCGCCGATGATGCGGCCGCGGCCGTAGGCGTCCGGCAGGCCGGTCAGCAGGCCGACGTGGCGCGCCTCGCGCACGTCCTTGGTGTAAGCGGAGAACACGCCGTCGTTATGCGTCTTGTGATACTTAAACTCCTCCTCGATTTGGGGGGAGACCTCGTAGCCGTAGGCCTTGCACGCCTCGCGCACCATGCGCATGCCGCCGAACGGGTTGCAGGCGCGCTTTAACGGTTCGTCGGTCTGCAGGCCGACGATGATCTCGTTGTCCCTGTCCAGATAGCCCGGGCCGAATGCGGTGATGGTGATGACGGTATCCGTGTCGATGCTGCGCACGCCGCCCCTGTCGCGCTCCTCGGCGAGCAGGGCGTCGAACTTTTCGCGCAGCGCGGTGGTGCGTGCGGTCGCGGGCGCGAGGAAGGCGCCGTCGCCGTCATAGGGGGTGTAGTTTTTCTGGATGAAGTCGCGGACGTTGATCTCGTTCTGCCAAGCGCCGCCGTTGAAGGTGTTCCATGCGTTCATGTCTTGTTCTCCTCCTGTTTTTTGGCTGAGCTGTCCTTTTTTGGCAAACAAAAAAGGACAGCATCGCGGATTGCTTGCGACACTGCCCAGACGGTCGGCATTTATTGCGGAACCCCTGCTCCCCGGTGGTTTGCGCTCCACCTTTGTCCGTCAGTTGCAGGGAATCTGTCATGGCATCAGCATACCATAAAACCCGCCGGGAGGCAACTGCGAAATCGCACAAATTTTCGCGCCGCAAACCGCCCGGCTCTGCATGCGCAGTCAAAAACCGGCGCATTGGCGCGGGCTGGATAAAACATACAAAAACATCTTCACAAGCCGGAGAAAAAGGGGTATGATAAATATATTATAAATGCAGGAGGCGATCTTATGAAAATCGGTATGCTGACGAGCGGCGGCGACTGCCAGGGCCTGAACTCTGCGCTGCGCGGCGTGGCCAAGACGCTGTACAACGAGCTGGGCAACAAGGTGACCATCTACGGCATCCGGGACGGCTACCGCGGCCTGATCGAGGGCGACTACCATGTGATGAGCCCCAGGGATTTCTCGGATATCCTGACGCTGGGCGGCACCATCCTCGGCACCTCGCGCCAGCCGTTCAAGGAAATGCAGAAGGCGGAAGAGGACAGCGAGGACACAAAGCTGGAGAAAATGCTCAAAACCGTCCGCGACGAGGGCTTTGACTGCCTTGTCATTCTGGGCGGCAACGGTACGCACAAGACCGCCAACCTGCTTTCCCAGAACGGCGTCAATGTCGTCACCCTGCCCAAGACGATCGACAACGACCTGTGGGGCACCGAGATGACCTTCGGCTTCCAGTCCGCGATCGATATCGCGTCCACGGTCATTGACTCCATCCACTCGACCGCGTTCTCGCATTCGCGCGTGTTCATCGTCGAGGTCATGGGCCACAAGGCGGGCTGGCTGACGCTGTATGCGGGCATCGCGTCCGGCGCGGATATCATCATCATCCCGGAGATCCCGTACAGCGCCAAGGCGATCGCCAAGGCGATCCAGAAGCGCGAGCAGAGCGGCAAGCGCTTCTCCATCCTCGCGGTCGCGGAAGGCGCGATCAGCCAGGAAGAGGCCAAGATGAGCAAAAAGGAGTTCAAGGCGGCGCGCGAGAAGATGCCCTATCCGTCGATCTCCTACCGCATTGCGGACGAGCTCAAGGAGCTGACCGGACAGGAGATCCGCGTCACCATCCCGGGCCATTATCAGCGCGGCGGCGCGCCCTGCCCGGCCGACCGCCTGCTGACCAGCCGCCTCGGCGTGGCGGCGGCGCAGCTCATCCGCGACAAGAAGTACGGCTATATGGTCGCGGTGCAGAACGACAAGATCGTGCCCGTGCCGCTCTCCGAGGTCGCGGGCAAGCTCAAGACCGTTCCGCCCGACGGCGAAGTCGTCCGCGCGGCGCGCGCGCTCGGCCTGTCGATGGGCGACTGAGCGGGTACAGGACAGACGCGACAGAAAAAATGCAAAAAAACAGCGCTTGAACCGCGGTTCAAGCGCTGTTTTGCGTTTTCGGGGAAGCAGGGGCTCAGCCCTCGTAGTCGTCCTCGTTCTCCCAGTTGTGCCACACAGCCTGCACATCGTCGTTATCCTCGAGGTTGTCAAGCAGCTTGCGCATCTTGGCCATATCCTCCTCGTTTTCGAGGGTGATATAGTTCTGCGGCACCATTTCGATCTCGGCCTCGACAAAGGAGTAGCCCAGCGTCTCGAGCGCCTCGCGCACGGCGGAAAAATCGTCCGGCGTGGTGTAGATCTCGAAGGTGTTCTCGTCCGCCTGGAAGTCCTCGGCGCCCGCCTCGAGCGCCTGCATCATCACGGTGTCCTCGTCCAGCTCGCCGCGCTCCATGATGATAACGCCCTTCTTGTCAAACTGCCAGGAAACGCAGTTCGTCGCGCCCAGGCCCGCGCCGTACTTGTCAAACAGGTGGCGCACGTCCGCAACCGTGCGGTTTTTATTGTCGGTCAGGGTCTCGACAACGACCGCAACGCCGCCGACGCCGTAGCCCTCGTAGTTGTTGGCCTCGTAGTTGACCTGGCCGTTTGCGCCCGAATACTTATCCAGCGTGCGCTTGATATTGTCATTGGGCATGTTGTTTGCCTTGGCCTTGGCGATGCAGTCGCGCAGGCGGGCGTTGAAGTCCGGGTTCGCGGAGCCGCCCTCCTTGATGGCGATCGCCATCTCACGGCCGATCTTGGTAAAGATTTTCGCCTTTTTCGCGTCGTTCGCGCCCTTGCGCTTGGCAATATTATGCCACTTGGAATGTCCCGACATGTTGGAATGTCCCTCTTTCTATCATATAAATAATTTAAACAAACCACAAAACGCCATACGGCGCAGAAAAATTTTATCAGATTTTTTGCATTTTCGCAAGCCCTGTGCGTATATTTTTCGCCGCCGGCGTGCAGACTAGCATCGAAAACTTCAATAAAAGAGGTGACTCGTTATGAGCAAGCAGAACAAAAACCCGACTCCTTCTACCGCAAACCAGAAGCAGAACAACGAGCAGAACAGGAACCCGCAGACCGGCACCCAGAACAAGAAGAACGATCATCAGTATTGATCGCTGCGTGAGCGGCCCGGGGCGTGCTGCGGCAGGCTTCCGGGCCTGAGAAAAGCGGGAGGGGCTTTCAGAATCGGATTCTGAAAGTCCCTCCTGTTTTATGCCCCGCGGGCAGCTTTATTTCGCCCAGTGCCGCACCGCGTCGCACAGGAAGCGCGCGCAGCCGGGTACATTGCGGTCGTAATACGCAGTAAACCGCGCGTCCGTCACATAGCCCTCGGCCAGTGCCTTGTGCGCGCCTGCCGTATACTCTTTCCATGTCCCCCCGAGCCATGTTTTGTGCAGGCGCGTGATGCGCTCGCCCGCCGGGCCCGCGGGGTCCTCGCCCGCGCGGACGGCAGCCTCGAGCGCCTGCTGCACCTCGTCTTTCAGCGCCTCGAACCGTTCATAATCCGCCTGCGTCATGCCGAGCACCTTGGCGTTTGCCGCGTCCATCTGCGCGTCTCCGTACCGGGCGCGCACCTCTGCACCGTATTTTTCCTCGTTCTCCCGCACGACACGCTGCTTGAACGCCTCAAACTTCTCGCTGTCGCTCATCTCTGTTCCTCCTTTGATCGACCGGATGGTTTTTTCCACACTTTCGATGAGGGCGGCGGTCTGCGCCTGCCGTGCATGCAGGGCGGACAAATGGCTCTCCAGCGCGCGCAGCCGGTCGAAATCATCCGCCTGCACGATGCGGGCGATCTCGCTCAGCTTGACGCCCAGCGCCCGGTAGAACAAAATCTGCTGCAAAAGGTCGACCTCGGCCTGCCCGTACAGGCGGTAGCCCGCTTCGGTCGTGCCTTTGGGCCGGAGCAGCCCGATCTGATCGTAATACCGCAGGGTGCGCGCGCTCACCCCGGCAAGCTTTGCCAGCGCATGGATGCTGTATTCCATCGCTTTCACCTCCTCGGCTTTAGTATAAAGGCTGACGCTGCGGCAAGGTCAAGCCTTTTTTCGTAAAACCTTTTGCTTCCTGCCGCAAACTGCGGTATCATATAGGTACAAGCACAGGAAAAAGGAGGCTGCCGCCATGATCTATACCGTCACCCTCAATCCTTCTTTGGACTACATCGTGCATACCGACGCGCTGCGCCCGGGCGCGCTGTGCCGCACGCACGGCGAAACGCTGTATCCGGGCGGCAAGGGCGTGAACGTGTCTCTGGTCTGCGCCGCGCTCGGGCTGCCCACGCGCGCGCTCGGGTTCATCGCCGGGCGCACGGGCGCGCTGTTCGCCTCGCTGCTGGCCGAGACCGGCGTGGAATATGACTTCTGCCATCTGGACCGCGGCATGACGCGCATCAACGTCAAGGTGTCCGCGCACGAGCAGACCGAGCTTAACGGCGCAGGCCCTGCCATCCCGGCATCGGCGCTGGACAAGCTCGCGGATACGCTGGACACGCTGGGCGAGGGCGACTGGCTGGTGCTGTCCGGGTCGGTGCCGGCGGACGTGCCGGCGGATGTTTACGCCCGTTTTCTGGATCGTGTGCGGGGAACCGGCGCCAAAACGCTGGTGGATACCTCGGGCGATGCGCTGAAAAACGCCCTGCCCTGCGCGCCCGACCTCATCAAGCCGAATTTCGCCGAGCTGGATGCGCTGGTCGGCGGTGCGCCGCGCAGCCCGGCGGGACTTGCGGCCTGTGCGCGCGAGCTGCAGCAGGCCGGCGCGCGGGATATCCTGATTTCGCCCGGCATTGAGGGCGCGCTGCTGGTGCCCGAACACGGCGAGGCGCTCTACCTGCCCGCCGCGCCGGGCGAGGCGGTGCAGCCGGTCGGCATAGGCGACTCGATGGCAGCGGGCTGGCTGTATGCCAGGGCGCACGGCTTTTCGCTGCCCGAAGCGCTGCGCTTTGCCGTCGCAGCGGGCAGCGCGGCCGCCTCTTCGGCATGGCTGCCCGACCGGGCCGCGATCGAGGCGGCGCTCCGGCAGACCGGCACGCCGCAGGCGGTCTGAGGCCGCAGGCAGTACATAAAATCAAAGGGGCGCCCCGTTTGACAGGCCGCGCCCCTTCTGCTATAATCATGCTATGCCGCCATGGCGGAACTGGTAGACGCAGGGGACTTAAAATCCCCCGGTAGCGATACTGTGCCGGTTCGATTCCGGCTGGCGGCACCACGCTGCTGCGGACGACATGCTCGTCCGCAGCAGCTTTTTTTATCAGGAAATCACGCGGCGCCGGCCAAAACCGCCCCGCAGAAAAGAGGAAAAGGATATGAAAATCGGCACGATCGGGACGGGCAGCATTGTCAGCTGGGTGATGACCGAGGCGCTGCGCACGGACGGCATGGAATGGGGCGCGGTCTGCTCCCGCAGGGAGGAGACCGGCCGCGCGTTGGCAGAGCGCTTCGGCGTTGCCAAGGTGTATACCGATCTGGACGCGATGCTGGCGGACGGGGAGCTGGACTTTATCTATGTCGCCTCGCCCAACAGCTTGCATTATACACAGACCAGGCGCGCGCTCCTGGCGGGCAAAAACGTGATCTGCGAAAAGCCGTTTGCGCCGACGCGCGCGCAGGCGGAGGAGCTTGCCGCGCTCGCGCAGGAAAAGGGCCTGTTCCTGTTTGAGGGCATCACGACCATGTACCTGCCGCATCTCGCGCTTATCCGCGAAAAGCTGGCGGAGATCGGGCCGGTGCGGCAGGCCGCGTGCACCTTCTGCCAGTATTCGAGCAAGTACGACGCGCTGCGCGCGGGCGAGACGCCCAATGTGTTTAACCCGGCGTTCGCGGGCGGCGCGCTCATGGACATCAACCTGTACAACCTGTATTTTGCATACGGCCTGTTCGGCGTGCCGGAAAAGCTGTCTTACCATGCGCACAAGCACGCAAACGGCATCGATACCAGCGGCGTGCTGGTGCTCGAGTACCCGGATTTCGTGTGCCAGTGCACGGGCGCAAAGGACTGTCAGGGGGATAACGGCGCGGTGATCCTGGGCGAAAAGGGCCGCATCCGCGTGGACGGCCCGGCGAGCATGTGCAGCCGCGTGACCGTTGTGACCGCGGAAGGCGAGCAGGCGTTCGACCTGCAAAACGGCGAGCCTGCATGGTATTTCGAGATGCAGGGCATTGCAGAGCGGGTCGCGGCGGGCGACTATGCGGACTGCTATCGGCGGCTGGCGGACACGGTCGAGGTGGCGGGCCTGCTCGAGCGCGCGCGGCAGGACGCGGGCATCGTGTTCCCGGGGATCGGCTGAACCCGGCCTTTCCCTTTGCCGCAAAAGCGTGTATAATAGAAGCAGATCCACTTGGAAGAACGACAGAGGAGGTTCGGTTATGGCGGATTTTGTATCCCATCATCTGTTTGGCGGACAGGCGCTCGCGGTATTCCCGGCGGCGGTGCAGCAGCTGGCAAAGGCGCATCCGGTGTGCTATTATTGGGGCTGTCAGGGGCCGGACCCGCTGTTTTACCGCAAGATCTGGCTGGGCAGCCCGCTGCACAAGCTGGGCAACCGCATGCACTCGGAAAAGACCGACGAGCTGTTCGCAGCGCTCGCGCGCGGCGTGCACTGCCTGACCGGCGAGGCGCATGAGATCGCAGCTGCGTATTTTTACGGCTTTGTCTGCCACTATGCGCTGGACAGCGAGATCCATCCCTATGTCTACTGCCGGCAGGAGCAGATCCGCGCGGCGGACGCCAAGCTGTCCGGCTCGGCGGTGCACTGCCAGATCGAAAGCGACATCGACTATCTGGTGTACGAGCGGGCGCACCGCGTGCCGGTGACCGAGTTTGACCCGGCGGCGCATTACACGCTCGAGCCCGAGGAAAAGGCCGTGCTCTCCGTGCTGCTGCACGCCGTGCTCAAAAACGTGTACGGGGCGGACGTGCCGCCGCGCGAGCTGCGCTGCGCGTTTGACGAGATGCTCGCGTGGGAGCGGTTTTTGTATTCGGACAGCCGCGCGGTCTACCGCGGCGCGCAGAAGCTCGAGCGCATGGCGGGGCGCGGCGCGCTGCTGACCGGGCATATGAAGATCGAGCGCCCGGCATGGGACGCGCTCAACGAGCAGCACGCCCCGTGGCACAACCTGTGGACGCCGGACGAGCCGCGCACGGATTCCGTGCCCGAGCTGTTCGGGCTGGCGCGCATCCGAGCGGCCGCCCTCGCGGGGCAGTATGCCGCCCAGTTTGACGCGGGCTGGCTGCTGCAATACCATTTCGACCAGCCGTTTGACAACGGCAGCCCGAAAAAACTGCCGCACTGAAAAGATATGCCTTTCCATTGAAGCGAGAACAGGCCGCAGAAGCGGCCTGTTTTGCTGCATATACGCCGGGGCGGCGGAAAAGCGTTAGCAGCGGCTATTTTTTGCGCGGAATCTTTGCATTGTGCGGCCGCGTATGTTAGAATAAAAAGAAATTTCGCCGAGGAGGTCATGCGGACGTGCGGGGCGTACTATACTATTTCATTGCGGTCAGCGTGATCGGCGCGCTGGTCTGCATTTACGATAAGCTCGCTGCGCCGCGCGGCTGGAAGCGCGTGCCCGAGCGTACGCTGTTTTTCTGGGCGCTCATCGGCGGCGGGCCGGGCGTGTACCTGACCATGCTGCTCATCCGGCACAAGACGCTGCACCGCAGCTTCATGCTAGGGATTCCGGCGATCATGGTTTTCCAAATTGTAATTATCATTGGAATTTATAACATTTTGTATTCGAGGGGATTGTTATGACCAAGGCGCTGATCCGCCTTTTCATCCGCGATGCGGAAAATACACGGGATGCGCGCGTGCGCGAGCGGTACGGCGTGCTGTCCGGCGCAGTGGGCATTGCGTGCAATGTGTTCCTGTTCATTCTCAAGGTTGTGATCGGTCTGGTGACCGGGTCGATCTCGATCGCGGCAGATGCGTTCAACAACCTGTCGGACGGCCTTTCCTGCATGATCTCGATCGTGGGGTTCAAGGTATCCGGCAAGGCGCCGGACGAGAAGCACCCGTTCGGCTACGGCCGCACCGAGTATATCGCGGGGCTGGTGGTCGCGTTCATCATCGTGCTGGTGGGCTTTGAGTTTTTCAAGACCTCGATCGACCGCATCCTGCATCCCGCGCCGGTGGCGTTCTCGCTGGTGCTGGTGGTGATCCTCGCGATCTCTATGCTGGTCAAGCTGTGGATGGGTGCGTTTAATGTGCAGATCGGCCGCCGCATCGACTCGCCCGTGCTCATGGCAGCGGGGCAGGACAGCCGCAACGACGTGATCACGACCGGCGTTGTCATCCTCGGCATGGTGGCCGGGCAGTTCACCACCCTGCCGGTGGACGGCTATGTGGGCGTGCTGGTGGCGGCGTTCATCGTCTGGGCGGGCTTCGGCATTGCGCGCGACACGGTCGCGCCGCTGCTCGGCGAGGCCGCCGACCCGGAGATCGCGAAAAACATCGAAAAGCTGGTCATGGAGTCCGAGTACATCGTGGGCGTGCACGACCTGATCGTGCACAACTACGGCGCGGGCCGCTGGCTGGCTTCGCTGCACGCCGAGGTGCCGAGCGATTCGGACTTCGTGGCGGTGCATGAGGTGATCGACGAGGCGGAAAAGCGCGTCTGGCAGCGCACAGGCGTGTATCTGGTCATCCATATGGACCCGATCGACGTGAACAACGAGCACGTTGCCGCGCTGCGCGAGCAGGTGGATGCGGTGCTGCGCGCGATCGACGAAAACCTGTCCATGCACGACTTCCGCGTGGTGGACGGCGCGCGGCAGATCAACCTGATCTTTGATGTGGTTGTGCCGTTCAGCTATGATAACGACGCAAAGCGCGATCTTATGATGACGATTCGTGATAAACTGAAAGAAATTGACTATCGGTATAATCCGGTCGTCACCTTTGACCACCGGATGTAAAAATGCTAAACGGCGGTGCGGGCAAATGATTGCCTGCGCCGCTGTTTTAATGGTACAATACAGGTAAACGATTGCAAAATGGGAAAACTGCGAAAGGAGATAACCTTTATGCTGCTCATTCAAAACGGACGGGTGCTCGACCCGTATACCAATACCGACGAAAAGATGGATGTGCTCATCGGGGACGACGGCGTGATCGCGCGTGTCGTGCCGCACATCGACGCGCCCGCGGGCTGCGAAGTATATGACGCCGCGGGTCTGACCGTCTCGCCCGGCTTTGTCGACGGCCATGTGCACTTCCGCGACCCGGGCCAGACGCAGAAGGAGGACGTGCTGACCGGCGCGGCTGCAGCCGCAGCGGGCGGCTACGCGACCGTGATCTGCATGGCGAACACCCTGCCGACCTGCGACACGCCCGAGATCATCCGCTATGTGACCGACAAGGCAAAGGACTGCCCGGTCGAGGTATTGCAGGCAGGCGCGGTGACCAAGGGGCTCAAGGGGCAGGAGATGACCGATTTTGCCGCGCTCAAGGCCGCGGGCGCGCCCTGCCTGACCGACGACGGCATCAACCTGACGAGCGCAGGCCTGTGCCGCGCGGCGATGGAGCAGGCCGCCGCGCTGGACATCCTGCTGTCCTTCCACGAGGAGGAGCCCTCGCTCGTGCCCTCGCCCGGGGTGAACTACGGCTCGGCGGCGGCGCAGCAGTTCGGCGTGCCGGGCGCGATGGCGAGCGCGGAGACCGCGATGATCGCCCGCGATATCGCGCTGGCGCTGGATACGGGCGCGCGCGTGCTGTTCCAGCATGTCAGCTCGGCGCAGTCCGCGGCGCTCATCCGTGCGGGCAAGGCGCTCGGCGCGAAGATCTACGCCGAGGTCACGCCGCACCATCTTTCGCTGACCGAGGACGACGTCCCCGCGCACGGCACCTATGCGCGCATGAACCCGCCGCTCCGCAAGGAGGCCGACCGGCAGGCGCTGATCGACGCGCTCGCGGACGGCACGATCGACATGATCGCGACCGATCACGCGCCGCACACGGCGGAGGAAAAGGCGCGCGAATTCGCCAAGGCGCCGAGCGGCATCACCGGGCTGGAGACCGCGTTTTCCGTGTGCAACACCTATTTGGTCAAAACCGGCAGGCTGACGCCCATGCAGCTGATCGAGAAGATGAGCAAGGCGCCGGCCGAGGTATACGGCCTGACCGGCCGCGCGGTCGCGGCAGGGAATTTCGCCCGGCTCGTGCTGCTCGACTGGGACAGCGAAATGATATACAAAGAGTATAAATCCAAAGCAATCGACACGCCGTATACCGG
>ERZ894214.737-NODE-737-length-12877-cov-95.2944_pt1 | contig 12877 bp, 9 predicted proteins | sample MGYA00380290_ERZ894214 | MGnify/ENA primary metagenome ERZ894214 (study PRJEB32331, sample SAMN06328421) | human gut metagenome | biome: human gut microbiome; feature: stool | host: Homo sapiens | collected 2014-09-19 ... | reverse complement strand
GCCACCCGGAGGCTTTCTGCGGAAGAGACCGTTGCAAATGTATAAAAAAATACGGATGGAAAGGGTAATGTGAATCAGAAACTTTTTGAATACCGGTTATTTTGCCCTCTTTTTTCCCTTTGCCGGGCGAAATGCGCTTGTACTGACATCTTATAAGAAAGAGGAGTGATCTCCCAATTTCGGGCACGAAACAGGCCTTAAACTACAAAAGCCGGGGCGCAAGACCTCGGCTTATATTTTTATCTTCTTATCAGGGAGCTTGGCTCATTGGAGACTTTTTTCAAAAATCTCTGTTTTTTTCGAAGTTTCTGTTTTCTCAAAGGTTGTTATTATAACACCTTGAACTCATACCCTTCCTCTTTCAGGAATTCAATGGCACGAGGAAGTGCATATTGCAGGTTACCATTATTCCAGGACTTCAGCGAATCATGGAAAGTGATGATGGAACCGTTGCGTGCATAGCGCTTCACATTGTTCAATACCTGTTCCGGGCGCATCCGTTTACTATAATCACGAGTTACGAGATCCCACATGATAATGCGGTAATGATAGCGCAAGGTATAATACTGCCGGAACCCCATGTGTCCGTGTGGCGGGCGGAAGAGATCGGAATGAATAATTTCGTCTACCTTTCTGGCGTTTGCGAGGTAATCCGGATTAGAATATTCAAATCCACGGATGTGGTTGAAGGTATGGTTACCGATGCGGTGTCCGTGTTCTACCACCATCCGGTATTCATCCGGGTGCTTGCGTATATTGTCGCCTACCATAAAGAAGGTAGCTTTAATATGATGCTTTTCCAATACTTCCAGTACCCAGGGAGTTACTTCAGGGATGGGACCGTCGTCAAAAGTCAGATAGACTGCCCGTTCATTCGGATCCATCCGGAAGATAGCTTGTGGATACAACGCCCGGAAAAGCCAAGGTGGTTGTTCTATAAACATGAGAGTCTGTGTTAAACAAGTATTAAGTAATAAGTATTAAGTATTATCCATGCGGAAAACATATCGGAAGCTATGGTAATACTTAATACCTGATACTTAATACTTACTATTTATTTCCCTTTCATTCTTGTCACGTACTCGTTATAAAGTTGGTCGAGCTGCGTGGAGTAATGTTTCGCGAGTTTTTCTGATTTGTATTTTTCCATTAAGCGGACTTCGGCGTCAAGCAAGCTGGCGTTGTACACGAAGTTTTCGCCGGCGATGGCAAGCTGGTTATCGTTCAGGCTAAGATACCAGATCATGTATTCGAGCGATTTGTTGGCAAGCTCGTCGATGATCTTGTTGGCTTTCTCGTTCTGTCCCAGTTGGTAATAAGATTCTGCCATTTGGAAGGCGCCGTTTGCCCAGTCGTACGGTACGTTGTATGACGGAATCATCTTTTCGGCGTAGTCGAGTGCGGCGAGTGCCTTATCCTTCTTGCCTTCTTTGATAAGCTGGCCTACGAGTTGCGTGAAGATACGGCGGTGCGTGTAGCACATACGCATCACGTTCTCGTCGATATAGATACCCGGTTTGTCGATACCGCCGAACTTGAACTTGTTCATCAGGTTGTCGTACATCTTTTCGCTGTCAATCTTGCTGTCCAGTTTGTCCGTATCGAACGGTGTGAAACGGTAGGCAAGACCTTCCTGCATAAAGTGGTTGCCCATGCCCAGATGGTTTTCGCTTCCTACGGTGATTGCCATATAGATAGGACGTTCCCAGTTGGCATTGGCAAGCATTTCAAGCATCATCAGTTCACTCTTGTAGAGGGCGCGTTTCGGGTTGCCGTTGGCGTCTCTAAGGGTGATTGTCATGTATTCGGGGATAGAATCGCCCAGAGCTTCCGGTATCTTCATGCCGGAGCGGCGTACGGCTTCTTTGTCCACCTTCATTACGATGCTGTCCGTAGGGATAAGCGGCAGTTGGATATCTTTTCCAGTCTTTTTGAGAAGCTCTTTCAACTGGTCGTTCTTGCCGAGCATCCAGCGGTTGATGATTTCTTTCAATTCGTATGGATTCTCACCGAAAATGGAGTGAACGAGTGATAATATGGTAGTGTCTCCCTGTGCAGCCAGTTCGTTTGCCTGTTTGAAATAGCTGTCGATAAAGGCCTTCATTTCCGTACGGATAGGGATATATTCATTTTGTCCTTCCACATATTCCACACGGTCCCAAGTGATAGGAAGCGACGGGGAATCGTAGGCCGGGCGTTTCATTTGGTCGATATACCAGTCTGTTTGCAAGTAACTTAGGTTACAGGTGCGGGCATCTGTACGGAAGCCTTCTGTTTCCTGGTTGTACCACAATGGGAAAGTATCATTATCACCATTGGTATAGATAATCGGATTTCCTTTTTCTTGTAAGGTCATCAGGTAGTTCTGTCCGAAGTCGCGGGCAACGAAGCGTCCGCTACGGTCGTGGTCATCCCAAGTCTGTCCCGCCATCTGGATGGGGACGAACAAACAGAGCACTGAAGCCAGTACGGCTGCCGGAAGTTCCTGCATCTTACAGTATTCTCGCAGCATACGGATGATACCTGCCACTCCCATACCTACCCAGATGGCAAAGGCGTAGAACGAACCGGCATACGCATAATCTCGTTCACGGGGTTGTGCAGGGGTTTGGTTGAGGTAGAGCACGATGGCGATACCTGTCATGAAGAACAGGAAGAAGACCACCCAGAATTGCTGGATACCCCGCTGGCTATGATAAGCCTGCCAGAAGAGTCCGATTAAGCCGAGAATCAGCGGCAGACAGTAGAATACATTGTGTCCTTTATTGTTTTTGAGATCCTGCGGAAGCAGTTCCTGATTGCCTACCAGCAAGTTGTCGATAAACGGAATACCGGTGATCCAGTTGCCGTGTTCAATTTCTCCGCTACCTTGTATGTCGTTCTGCCGTCCGGCAAAGTTCCACATGAAATAACGCCAGTACATGAAGTTCAACTGGTAGGAGAAGAAGAATTTGATATTTTCCCATTGGTTAGGCATGTTCACCATTACCATTTCTCCGCATTGGTCGTAAGGAACGTCATGCCCTTTGATGTCTACCCATTGCTTGTAGAGTGGTGCGTGTGACGAGCTGTACATACGCGGGAAAAACATATTTTGTGCATATTCGTATTCCACACGTCCGGGAAGTTCGATATAAGAGTCTTTTTCGTCGGGAGAAGTCTTTTCCTTGCGGACAAACTTGCTTCCTGCTTCCGACTGGCGCGGAATACAATAGCCGTCTTTTACGTCGAGTGCCACTTTCGAAGAGAAAGCAGGACCGTAGAAGAGCGGACGGGTTCCGTATTGTTCACGGCCGAGGTATTCGCCTAGGGTGAATATATCCTCCGGTGAGTTTTGATCCATCGGAGTGTTGGCAGTAGAACGGATAACGATCAGTGCGTAAGAAGAATACCCGATCACGATCATCATGGTGCACAGCAAGGCTGTGTTCATGGTGCGGGCGGTGATACGCCATCTCTCTTTGATTTTAGCCTGTACACTTGGAGCAAGATAAAGTCCCAGTGCGGCAATAACCAAAATACCGATGATGATACTGCTGGCTCCGTGTCCGTAGAATGGGATACCCAGCAAAGCGATCGTCAGGATAAAGGAGATAGCCATGCGCGCTTTGTTCTTTTCGGTGTAACTTTCGTATACACCCCAAATCAGAGCGGCCGCAAGCAGAATGATATAAACCACTACGCCCGAATTGAATGACATTCCGAGTCCGTTGACGAACAACAGTTCAAACCAGCCGCCTACTTTCACGATACCCGGTACGATGCCGTAAAGCACGGCTGCAACGAGCACCATTGAACCTAATAGCGCTATTAACGAACCTTTGGCGGTAGCATTCGGTGTTTTTTTGTAGTAGTATACCAATACGATGGCAGGCAGACAAAGCAAGTTCAATAAGTGCACACCGATACTCAATCCGGTCAGATAGGCGATGAGGATAATCCAACGGTCGCTGTGCGGCTGGTCGGCTACGTCTTCCCATTTCAGAATCAACCAGAAAACAACAGCGGTAAACAGGGAGGAGAAGGCATATACTTCACCTTCCACGGCCGAGAACCAGAATGTGTCACTGAATGTATAAACCAGTGCACCGATCAGTCCGCTACCCATCACTGTGATAAGCTGTCCTTTGGTGATATTGTTTTCGTCAGTGATAATCAGTTTGCGTACCAGATGGGTGATGCTCCAGAAAAGGAACAAAATACAGGCGCCACTCATGAGGGCACTCATGTAATTCACCATTTTAGCAACAGTTGTTACGTCGGAAGCAAATTGAGAAAACAGATTCGCCACTAGCATGAAGAAAGGTGCGCCGGGCGGGTGACCGACTTCCAGTTTATAGCCGGTGGTTATGAACTCCGGGCAATCCCAGAAACTTGCGGTCGGTTCTATTGTCAGGCAGTAGACGGTTGCCGCAATGATGAATGTAAGCCAACCCATAAGGTTGTTTACGGTTCTGTACTGTTTCATTAGCACTATCGTAGTTTATTCGTTAAAAACAAATTATGAGGTCGCAAAGATAGTGATTTGTAAGGATAATGAGGAAGAAAGTAAGAAATATTAAGTAACGGAGGGGTGATTTACTATCTCTTTCACTCTTCCGGAAGGCGGGAACTTGTGTGTTGGCAAGTAAGGAATTTGTTTTTAGCCCTTTAATAAATGAGCTCTGATGTATTAGAGATAAACTTCCTTTATCCTGTTAGTGAACTTCTTTTGCCTTAATAGCAAACTTCCTTTTCATTAGTCATAAACTATAATTGCAAGTTTTGTTTTTATAAACGCAACTTGCAATTATAAAAACAAAGCTTGCAATTTTATAAACGTAACTTGCGTTTATAGATTATCCTTAGTCAATCATAACTTTCCTGTTAGAGAAGAACAAGTTTACTATTAATACAACGGAAGTTTACTATTAATAGCTTGGACGTTAGGTGTTAACACTTGTAATATCAGCTGTTAATGGTTGAGATTTCAGGTATTAATACTTGGGTTGCTGTATATATATGTTTGGGATATTGAATATGTGTATCCTTTAATGATGGTGATGATGTTCCCCTAAAACCCGATGAGGCAGTGTGCCGTGTCCCAATAGTTCGATGGGGCAGTTGAAGTTTCTTTCCAGCCATTCGGTAGTGACGCCCGTGTCCGGATGGTAATCCAGTGTTTCATTGACACAGGCGATGGATTTTACCTGTTGTAATACAGTGCCGATGTCGTGACTGACAAGGATAATGGCACATTCTTTATTGATTTCAGCTAATAACTCATAAAGGCGTGCTTCGAAACGCTTGTCGATATACGTGCTGGGTTCATCGAGAATCAGCACTGCAGGGTCCGAGATGATGGCACGTCCTAACAGGGCACGTTGCAGTTGTCCACCGCTTAATTGTCCGATAGAGCGGCTTTCAAGCCCTTCAAGCCCCATGCGGGCGATAATCTGTTTGCCTTTCTCTCTCTGTTCGGGAGTGAACCGGGAGGTGAGCGACTTCTGTATGCTCAATCCGGACAGGATCACTTCTTCCACAGAAATAGGGAACTTTCGGTCTATGGTGCTATATTGCGGTAGGTAACCGAGGAAAAGCTGGGATTTCGCGGAAGAACTTTGGTGGGAGTTTTTGGCAGATGTTTCTGTCGAAGTCCCTTCCGTAGATGTTCTTATGGAAGCCTTCTCGGGAGTATGGAATATAATTTCCCCTCCGGTTGGTTTTAACAAACCGAGGATGCACTTTATAAGCGTTGTTTTGCCGCCTCCGTTCGGACCTATAATACCTAGAAAATCCCGTTCGTAGATGCTTAGATTAACATCGTGGAGAACAGTGCGACCGTCATATCCGGCGGAAAGATTCTTTATTTCGATTATTGGTTTCATCATTGGAAAGGGCTTGATTGGTTCTTTCTTTATACGTTTATTTGGTGGCAGCTTGCGGCGCAAGGGCTTTGGCTACATTCAGCATCTCTTCCTCCCAGTCATAACTTAACGGGTTGATAGGGACCACTTTCGTTCCGGTTTGCTGCGCGATGGTTTCCGCATTGCGTTTGTCAAACTCCGGTTGAACGAAGATAACGCCTACATTTTCCGCCTGACAGACGTCTATCAGGTCTTTCAGATGAGCGGGAGAGGGTTCTTTGCCTCCTTCTTCGATTGAAATTTGATGCAATCCGTAGTCGCGGGCGAAGTAGGAGAGAGCCGGATGATAAATCATGAAGGCTTTGGCTGCTTCGGGGGTGGAGAGTTGTCGGCGAATCAGGCTGTCGGTGTGCTGGATGCGCTGACAGAGAGAGTCGTAACGGTTTCTATAATATGGTTCGTTTGCTTTATCCAGTTGACTAAGGGCCTTGTAGGTGTTTCCGGCGATGATTAAAGCATTACCGGTAGAATTCCATACGTGTGGCTCTACGGCGTGGATATGGCCGTCGTGACTGTTGTGGCCGTGGGCATGGCCATGGTCATCATTATTGAGTATGAGGTCGATTCCTTTCGAGGTGTCGAACACTTGGATATGGGGAGTATTGTTCATCAGGCGATCCATCCAGGTTTGTTCGAAGCCGATGTACCCGATGCGGAAATAGGCTTTGCTGTCTCCTAAAGAAACAAGTTGCTGGGGGATAGGATCGTATGTCTCCGGGCTGGAACCTTTGGGTACCATGCTGACTACTTTGAATTTATCTCCGGCAATAGCTTCGGTGAAATAACGTTGCGGTTCCAGTGTGACGGTTATCACCGGCTTTGTCTCGTCATCGTTACTTGCTTGGGAGGAACGTCCTGTGCAGGCTGCCATCAGGAGGCAGGCACCAAGAAGGAAAAGTGTTCTCATATCTTTTAGTTGTTGTTTCATGATTTTTTCTGTTTCGGGGTTTCAATCTTATCTTGTTTCTACTCTTGTTTCCGGGCCCGTAATATTTCCCGTTTACCACCCGGAGGCCCGGGGAGACGTTCTACTGTGAATCCGGCTGTCTGCAACATTCGGCGTACTACACCTTTGGCACAGTAGGTAGTCAGAATTCCGTCTCTATCTAATAAAACATAGAGACGGTTGAATAGTTCTTGCGACCACATTTCCGGTTGCTTTTCCGGGGCGAAGGCGTCGAAATAGATGGTATTAAACGGAGTATTGGAAGTTGAGTATTGAGAAATGACTGCATTGTTGTTGGTGCTGTTCATTTTTGACTCTTCCTTCTTTCCCGTTATCCATTGATTGACGTCCGTTTCTTTTTTTCGTAAGGTGAAGTGTGGCGTAAGCTGCACGTCTTTCTCCCAGGGCGATGTATGAAGCTGTTTAAACAATTCGATAGCCGGTTGTTGTTCTTCTTCATTCGGGGTAAATTGCTCATTGGTTGTTGTTTGCTTCCGATGTATGGTAAGCTGTTCATCGCTGGAGATATATCCTAGCTGTTCTACTGTCTGCCAGTCTAGTGGATAGAGTTCCAACCCTGTATAGTGTATATTTCGTCTGCTTCTTTCTGCTTCTTCAAGGGTGAGCCAAGCGTTTAATCCTGTCCCGAAGCCGATTTCAAGAACACGTGGAGTAGCGGCAGGAGAGGCTTTCAGCCCCATATCGATGAAAATATGTTGAGACTCCGTGCGTGCCCCTTTCGTCGAATGATAATGTTCATTCAATTCCGGAACAAACAGAGTAGCGCTCCCGTCATCGGTTCTCTCAATTATTCTTTCCATCACTCAATCTTTAATACCTAATACTTAATACTTAAAAAAGACCTCTACCCCGCCATAGCATCCCAGGCACTTTCGAGCACATACAGGAGGAGGATATAACGTATCAGTTTGCCGACAAACATGGAAACAATAGTAAGCCATGTGTTACTTCGCATAAATCCTAGTGCAATGGCGATCACTTCGCCAATGGCAGGAAGAAAGGTGAAGAATGCCATCAATGCCCCTTTCCCTTGCAGGAATTTCACCATTTTGTCTACCTTTTCTTTCTTTACCTTGAAGTATTTCTCAATCCAGCTAATTTTGCCCAGGCGCCCCATGTAGTAACAGGTCATTCCGCCCACTGTATTGCCCAGAGTGGCGGATATCAGACAGGCTATCGGGGGCAGGCCGAGTTTCACCAATGCCACCAATACCAGTTCGGAACTGAAAGGCACGATGCTCCCAGCCAATAAAGCCGAGATGAATAATCCCGGAAGTCCCCATTCTATGAGGAGTTGTATCATTGAATCTACAAAAGCGTCCATATATTAAAAGCAAATAAGAGGATGAGGCCGACCAATGAAATGATAAAGAACACATTCGAACTTTTACTATTGGTCAGTACAAAGAAATGTCCGATCAGGATGCTGTTGCTTATGATAAGCAAAGGCAGCAGGGCACTGCAATATATCGGTTGCAAGGCAATCAGCAGGAACAGGAAGAGCGTCAGGTCTATCAAAAACTGGAGATAGGCACGTGTGCGTATCTTATCCTCAAATCCGGCAGCAATGCAATGGACAGCACTGACGATAAACATCACGAGCAGATAGCCCAGTATAGCCAATTCCCAGGGTTGAAGGATTTGTAAATTAAAGACTTCTCCGAAAGCTAATAGCTGGTTGAAAGGGCGGTAGAACAACTCCATCTCGTTATAGAAGAAGGCGTGTCCGAACAGCATCCAGTAGGGCAGCATCCATCCGAGCAGCGCGCCGCAGAAACTACGCGGAGTGAGCGACTGGAAACGGTAGGCTTCGAGCAACCAAAGCACCGAGAGGATGGTGAGCTGTGGGAAAAGAATACTTCCCGCTCCGATAAAGAAGAAGGAATAGAATAGATAGCCCGCAGCTTGAGCTTGCTGATAGCTTTTAAACAGAAAATAAATGGAAATAAGAGAACCGAGGGCGACAATGTCTCCTATGTATAGTAAATGCATTCCCGGACAAACGGTGACTAGCAGGAAATAAATAGCTGTCTGCATGGAAGCCCTCATGCGGATAATACTGAACTGGTTGTTCAATTCTATTAGAAAGTAGCCGATGATTGCGTAAACCAGGAAGCTGACAATTCGTTCTGCCCATCCCGGAAGCAGTAAATCGCGGGTGGATTGCAAGAAAGAAGAGCTGTCCTTGGGTGTTGTTGAGGCTATGGAGTCGGGAAATAAAAAGTAAGTCAACACCCAGCATAGGGCGCAGATAAAGATAACGGCAGGCAGGGTCCACCGTCCTGCCGTCACTTGACTTTGTAGTCTTTTATTTCTCATTTGTCTGTCAGTTCTTTTGCCGCCCGGCGGGCATATATCATCGCTTTGTAGGATCTATATGCCGTGCAAATAGGGGATTTATGCCTGCCGTGGCGTATCATTACAGGTTGTTTCTTACAAATCGAATCCGATGTCGCGGCGGAAATACTTCTTGTCGAAGTCGATCATGTCTGCCACTTTGTAGCTCTGTGCCAGTGCCTCTTCTTTCGTTGCACCGTAAGAGCAAACGGCAATCACACGTCCTCCGTTCGTCACTACTTGTCCGTCTTTCATGGCTGTTCCGGCATGGAAAATGATACTGTCGGTAGCGGCAGCCTGTTCCAGTCCGCTGATAGGGAATCCTTTTTCGTAGGCTTCGGGATAACCGCCGCTGACAAGAATGACGCAGCCGGCCGAACGTGGGTCCATCACCAGTGTTTTCTCGTTCAGATTGCCTGCCGCTGTGCCTTCAAGCAACTCTACGAAGTCGCTTTGGATGCGCAACATCACGCTTTCTGTTTCCGGGTCGCCCATGCGGACGTTGTATTCGATAACCATCGGTTCACCTTTCACCTTGATAAGACCGAGGAAGATGAAACCTTTGTAGGTGATCTTTTCTTCTTTCAGACCATTGATGGTCGGTTCGATGATACGTGTGCGTACTTTCTCCATATATACTTCATCAGCAAACGGAACCGGAGTTACGCTACCCATACCGCCTGTATTCAATCCTTTGTCGCCTTCACCGATACGTTTGTAGTCTTTCGCCACAGGGAGGACTTTGTAGTTGTCTCCGTCTGTCAGTACGAATACAGAGCACTCGATACCGCTCAAGAATTCTTCAATCACAACGGTTGCCGATGCGGAACCGAACATGCCGCCGAGCATTTCTTTCAGTTCTTTCTTCGCTTCATCCAGCGTAGGAAGGATGAGAACTCCTTTCCCGGCACAAAGGCCATCAGCCTTCAATACGTAGGGAGCTTCCAACGTTTCGAGGAAAGCGAGGCCCTCTTCGAGGTTTTCGGAAGTAATGCTTTTGTAGCGGGCTGTCGGGATGTTGTGGCGCATCATGAAGCCTTTGGCAAACTCCTTGCTTCCTTCCAGTTCTGCTCCTTGAGCCGAAGGACCGATAACGGCAATATGCTTTAGCTCCGGACGGTTCTGGAAGTAGTCGTAGATTCCTTCTACCAACGGATCTTCGGGGCCTACTACTACCATTTGAATGTTCTCTTTCAGAGCGAAAGCGCTGATGGCTTCAAAATCGGTTGCTTTGATGTTGACATTCTCGCCTACGGCAGTTGTTCCGGCATTTCCCGGAGCAATGTACAGTTTTTCAACTTTCGGACTTTGGGCAATTTTCCATGCCAGTGCATGTTCGCGGCCGCCCGAGCCTAGTAATAATATCTTCATCTTTGTATTGTTATGGATTTATACTGTTATCTATGATTCGTATGGATACGGTGGTGTCTTTGTCAGTTTTATAAGTTCTGCTCAAAGTACCGGGTGATTTTCTCATGCAGATGTACACGGTCGCGTCCTGCTACGTTGTGCTTGTGGCACGGGTAGATAAACAGGTCGGGATAAGTGCGGGCATCTACACAGGCTTTCATGAACGACAGGGTGTGTTGTGGCACACAGGTGTCGTCGTGGTCGTCGTGAATAATCAATAGGTGACCTTTCAGTTGGCCGGCAAGGTTTTTCAGGTTACATTCTTTGTAGCCTTCCGGGTTGCTTTCCGGTGTATCCATATAGCGTTCGCCGTACATCACTTCATAATACCCCCAGTCGATTACCGGGCCTCCGGCAACGCCTACTTTGAATATTTCCGGGTAACGAAGCATCAGGGCGGTAGTCATGTGTCCTCCGAAGCTCCATCCGTGTACGCCGATGCGTTCGCTGTCTACGTAGGGGAGGGATTTCAGGAATTCAACACCTTTTACCTGGTCTTTACCTTCTTCGATGCCAAGACGGCGGAAGGTGGCATTTTCAAATGCCAGTCCACGGTTGCTGCTGCCACGGTTATCGATGGTGAACATGATATAGCCTTTACCTGCCATGTACGTATCCCATCCGCGTGCGCCGTTTTGCCATCCTCCGGTGACGCATTGCGCGTGAGGACCTCCGTAGACGTATACGATGACGGGATATTTCTTGGCCGGGTCAAAGTTGGCCGGTTTCATCAGGCGATAATGCAGGTCGGTGGTGCCGTCTGCCGCTTTGATTGTTCCGGTTTCGATGCTTGGCATTTGGTAGCCTTCGTAAGGGCTTTCAGCAGTCAGCAGATTGGCTGTTTCTTTGAAGTTTTTGGTGTCTACCAGGTTGATGATGCGAGGCTGGTCTTTTGTTGAATAACGGTCGATAAGATAAGTGCCGGAAGCGCTAAGCATGCCGCTATGTTCGCTTTCTTTGCAGTTCTCGAACGGTTGGCTTATCTTTCCATTGCTCACGTTTACAGCGAAATGTCCGCTTCTCAAGCCTTCTACGGCTGTGAAGATGACTTCTTTACGCTTTGTGTTGAATCCTAGGACGTCGCTGACCAGCCAGTTGCCTTTGGTCAGTTGTTTGACTTTGCCGGCCTGGAAATAAGTACCACCGTTGGCACTGTTATAAGTTTCACCTTTCATGTTGGCTGCATCGGCATCAAAGAGATAAAGATGGTTGTAGCCGTCACGCTGACTTTGATAGATGAATTTGGTAGGGTCCCACGGCAAAAATATGATTGCGTTTTGTGGCTCCACGTATTTAGGATGCATTTCTTCGTAGAGAACGCCCATCGGCTCTCCTGTCTCTGCGTTATACTGGCAAAGTTTGGCGTGGTTCTGGTCACGGTTCACTTCAATCAGGTAGAGGCTTTTTTCATCCGGTGACCAGCTGATATTGGTGAAATAACGGTCTGTGGGATCACCTGCGTTCAGATAAATGCTTTTACCGGTAGCAGGGTTGTAAATACCCACTTTTACCTGATGGCTCGTCATGCCTGCCATCGGATAACGTACATTGTTCACTTCGCCTACGCGTGCAGTGATGTCTACAAGCGGGTATTGTGTCACCATGCTCTCGTCCATACGGTAGAAAGCGAGCAGGTTGCCTTTCGGGCTCCAGAAAGTGCCTTTGTTGATACCAAATTCATTCCGGTGTACCGTTTGCCCGCAAACGATGCCTTCAGGTTCATTGGTTACCGCTTTTTCGTTCACATACAGATTATTACCTATCGTGTATGCCACGTTTCCACTGGCTGCGCAATAGTCTTCATTATCTGCTCCGTCTTTGGGTTTGAGAGTGCTGACAACTTGATTGCTCTTGAAATCATATACAATGAACTTTCCTGCTATCTTGAATAGCATTTGTGGCTTATCGGCCCATGGGAAACTGACGGAATACAGGTGTGATAACTTTCCTGCCTTGTTCTCTTCAAGCACTTTGTTGATCTGTTCACGAGTGATAACCATTGTTTCCTTTCCCGTTTTGGGTTGGATAGAATAAAGGGTATCTACGCCCGGCTTGATACATTCGTCACCCCACCATTGCAGTCCGTACAGGTTGTCTGCATAGCGGTAACTCTCGCCACCCGGAATCAATTCTTCCAGTGTCGGCTTTTTGGTTTCTTGTGCCATAACATTGAATCCGATTGGTAGTGCCAACAATAAAAGCATGGCTCTTTTTCCAATTTTACTCATTGCTCTTTTCTTTATTATTTGTTTTTAAA
>ERZ894214.733-NODE-733-length-12993-cov-104.781_pt1 | contig 12993 bp, 7 predicted proteins | sample MGYA00380290_ERZ894214 | MGnify/ENA primary metagenome ERZ894214 (study PRJEB32331, sample SAMN06328421) | human gut metagenome | biome: human gut microbiome; feature: stool | host: Homo sapiens | collected 2014-09-19 ... | reverse complement strand
AACGATTGAGAGGATTTACTGCCGGTTCAAAATTCCCCTTATCATTCAATAGATACACATTTTGGAGGGTATCCATGACTTCCGGAGTTAATGTTGCACGCCCCGCCATGTTGGATTGTCCGATGCATACATACAAGTCAAAAGAAGACGGAACATTCTCCTTTACATTCCCGGCAAAAGCAAATAAAGATTGCAGGAGGAGAAAAGACAGTAAATAAATAGACCTAAGCATATTGACAGTGTTTATGATTAATAGTTTCTATAAATACGGATAGCGTTCAGAATAGGTTCTCCTTCTTTTTTATGAAAGTCAACACTCAATCCTTTTCCATCCTTCACCGTTACTACAAATTTCTTGATAACAGCACGGGCATATCCGTAATCACGAGCTATGTTGAAATCATCCAAAACAGTCGTTCCATTCATTGAAATTCCGAAGCTACGGTTTCCGGCAAACGTCTGTTCCGAGTCAGCTCCCAGATTATAAACCAACGCTTCCCGCTCTTTGTCCGACTCCAATTCTGCCCAGTACAAATATACGGAATATTCTCCATTCGGTACATCAGCTTTAAAAGATTTTATTCCAACACGTTGAGTCTGGAAGATTGGATTCATATCCGTTCCCAGAATGTCAATATCCGAACCAAGCATACTGCCGAATCCTGTTTTACGACGATAAGAAGTTCCGCCTACAAATCCCCAGCTACCGGGCTTATACTCCTGCTCGGGAATCCATGCTACATTTGCTGTACGGTCTTCAAAATATCTCGGAGAACCCAACATTACATTTATTTCCGTAAATGGAATTGCTTCGTCTTTCAACTGTGAGCCTACCAACTGGAACTGAATCCGGAGCATATCCCGCAATTTGCTATCACCAGCCACAGCAACCGCTTCCAGGAGATTCTCCCCACCAACGAACGGTACATCGAACAAAGCATAATTATCTTCCACCTTTTTCTTTCCCAGACTCTTGTTATTCACAAACAGCTCTACTTCTTCCGCATTAGAGAATACAGGGACGGATTGAATACATTCTTTCTGCGCCGTATTCACCACTCCCCCACGGCTTTTCCACTCCCGATTACCAATGACAAGTATCGGACGACGTGACAAGGCTGTCTTATAGAACCAATAAACATCTTTCTTCTCCCTGTTTAACCCGACAACGCCTTTATTGTTTACATGAGGAACAGCATCTACACGGGATTCGGAATAAAAATCATTCAGATTCCACAGACTGGAACCGGCTATAAACGGACGTTTCATCATTTCACGGAGATAATGTTTATGATACACCAAACCATATTCCTGTGAGAAGTCGAAACGTTCCGGCTGGTAGGAATGAAGTCCCGGATCTACTCCCGGTCCATATTCCGTAACCATCAGTACTTTTCCTTTGTATACCTTATGAGCACGATCAAGCAAACGTTGAAACTCATTAATATCCGGTTCATACCAGCCCTGATACAGGTTCCATCCCTGAATCATCGGGATTTCGGTCAGATGGGCGTCTTCGTAATATTGAGGCATATTATGATAAGCCATCATGGTATATCTTGAAGGATCTTCCTCGCGGATGGTCGCTTCCAAGGCACGGGCTACTTTTTCAGTAAAGCGGTAGTAATCTTCCAATTGCTTGCCTTCGGTATAAGGGCGACGCAGAAAAATCTCATTCATATACCCCCAAATCATAACAGAAGGACGGTTGAAATCCTGACGTACCATTTCTTTAGCCATCTCAACGGAGTTCTGCAAAAACTCTTCAGTTTCCGTAACAGCATTGACAACGGGGATTTCAACCGAAGTCACAATACCCAGTTTATCACACATTTCCATGATTACAGGATCTTGGGGATAATGTGACACACGCAGGAAGTTCCCTCCCATCTCTTTCAACAGTAGTACATCCTGTACATGCAACTCGTCGCGCAAGGCATTTCCTTTCTGAAAATAATCCTGATGCCGGGCAGTTCCGATTAGTTTACGTCCTTTGCCATTCAGGAAAAAGCCCTTTTCCGAATCAAATTTAAACCAGCGCAAGCCTAACGGATTCACCACTTCATCCAGCAAAGTACCCTTTTTCTTATCGAGAATACGCGTATATACCATATACCGATAAGGATCGTCTATATCCCACAAACGGGGCGAATCTATTTTTATCTTTTTAGAGATGTCTGTCTTTGTTTCACCGGATGCCAGCTTTATTTCCGCATGAGTCTTTTTCACTTCCTTACCATCCGCATCGCAGATTACATTTTCCACCCTGATTTCTGCAGGTTGGAGTGTATTATTCGTCAGTAATGTAGTAATTTCTACCGAGGCTGCGGAGTTGTTCACTTCGGGTGTACGGATATAAACTCCTGACGAAGCATAATCATTCGTTGCAATGTGCACCGGATTCATAAACTGCAGATAGACATCCCGGTAGATACCGCCAAAGAAAGTAAAATCGGCAGATAAGGGAGGAATATTCGGATTATAGACATTGTTCACATAAATGGTAAACAGGTTTTCCTGTCCATAACGCAAATGGGAAGTGATGTCAAAACAGAAACGGGTATACCCTCCTTTGTGTTCTCCCACGAACTGACCGTTCAGATAGAATCGTACTTCCTGATTGGCTCCTTCAAAATAGATCACTGCCTGACGTCCCTCCTGGCTTTTATCTACAAACAATTGTTTCCGGTACCAAGCCGGTCCCCGATAAAATCCCGGAGTTTCGTCGTCTGCATCTTTATTATTCCATGTATGAGGTATATTGACCGTCTCCCAAGAAGAGTCGTCACAGCCGGCCAGCTGCGCTTCAAACGGAGATCCTTTTGTAAATTTCCATCCGTCGTTGATTGTGTATACCACACGCTGTTGCGCCTGTGCCCATCCCACAATAAACAATAGAATAAAAATATAGAGAAACTTCTTCATAATCGATATATACTTATAATTAAAACTTTATTTTCACTTCTCTACCTGTGTAGACGCACTCTTTGCTATCAAGAGCTGCACCTTCAGGCAGATATAATTTCACATGCATTTTTATTTGTTCCGGCATACCGGGATAAGTTCCCTCACGCAGTCCAATAGTCAATGTCCGTTCCGAATCTTTCCATTGCATCGGCACTTTCGAACATACGCCCTCTTCATAGCGGTAGGAATCACCTTCATCCTCATACCATAAAAAAGCAGCATCCGCTCCTCCATAGATACGCAATTCCAGTTCACGATCGGGATATTCCATCGCATATTGTTTCACTTCTGCCAAAGGCAAGATAGAACCAGCCTTCACATAGAGCGGAAGTATGTCGAGGATATTTGTCTGCATTTGTTCTCTTCCTCCTTCAAAAGCTTCTCCGGTCCAGAAGTCATACCAATATTTACCGCTGTGTTCCGGCAGATAAATACAGATGTTCTTTTCTTCCGATTGCGGATGAAATACCGGACGCACCAATAAGGAAGTACCGAACATATAGGCATTATCAATATCAAATGTCCGGGTATCTGTTGTGAAATCCATTGCCAAACCTCTCAACATGGTATAATTATTGGCGGTTACCTGATGGGACATTGAGTAAATGTATGGCAACAGACGGTAGCGCAGATGGATATACTTCACTTGATTATCATAAGATAATGTCCCCTCTTCACCGAATTGCCAAATTTCACGCGGCACATTCGTACCGTGAGCACGGAAGATAGGAGTAAATGCGCTAAACTGGAACCAACGGGAATATAACTCTTTATAATCATTACTTTTCAGTCCGTCGGGATATTTTGCATCCCGTTCTGTGACAAAGAATCCTCCCGTATCGGAAGTCCAATACGGAATACCGGACATAGACAAATTTAAGCCGGCAACCAGTTGTTTGTGCATATTCTCCCATGAAGCCGAAACGTCACCCGACCATACGGCTGTACCATAATGCTGTTGCGAGGCAAAGGCGGAACGAGTTAGGATAAATATACGCTTCTGATCGCTCTCGGCGCGCAGGCGTTGATAGAAGTCCTTTAGCATTTCTAAAGAATAAGTGTTCAGATAACGGTGGAAGCTACCCAGATAAGTATTACCAGCTGATTTGGTCTTTTCTTCCTGCTTCAACTGTGTGAATCCATCCCGGAAAGATGGTTCCGTTGCATCCATCCACCAAGCATCCACACCCATATCATAGAGTCCTTTCTTGAGGTATTGCCAGAAAATATCCCTCGCGGCAGGATTGTAGGCATCAAAAACCTTATAACCTGCCCATGTAGGTTCACTAAACAATGCACCGATAGAATCCAAAGACTGATAGACAGCCGTTTCCGGTCCGAATCCGGGCCATACGGAAAGCATAAAATGAACATGGTCCTGTTGATGCAGTTCATCAATAACTTGACGGGGATGATTAAAGTTTGCCGGATGGAAGGTCAGGCTGTTCCAATGAGGTTTGTCTCCCCAATATTCCCAGTCCTGCACAATGTTATCCAACGGAATTCCCCGTTTACGGTATTCTTTAACGACTGCCTTCAATTCATCGAACGACTTATATCGTTCTTTGGACTGCCAGAAGCCATACACCCATTTTCCAAACATCGGTACGTCCCCCGTCAATTCCCGATAACCGGCAACGACTTCGTCCATATTCTTGCCATAGACAAAATAATAGTCGGAGGCATCACCTACTTCGGAAGTAAATGAGTAGCCCTCCTTCGTATCTTCAAACTTCGTAGAAGAATAATTATCCCATAAGACACCATATCCGTTGGTCGAAATAAGGAACGGATTGACAATATCCATATTGGCCTGTAACAGAAGTACGGATTTCCCCCGGTAGTTCATGATTCCATTCTGATACTGTCCCAGTCCGTAAATGGCCTCATCCTCGGTAGGAACAAAGCATTGAGTGACTTCGAGACATTGTTCACCTCCGGCAACCGAACGTTTGAAGTTCCGTGCCTTTCTATCCCCTTTCTCTTTTAGTAATAACTTACCTGTGGATGTTTCCTGAAAAATGAAAGCCGCATCTGCCTTATCAAAAACTACGGAAAGTTCACGGGTGCGAAAGAGCAGCTTCTGTCCCGTATCTTCCCATTTATAATCTTTGAAAGCCGGCTTTTCCGAATCAACCACCAATCTTTTTGTTACCAGCGTATCACCTTCGGGAAAAGACAGAATCCGCACGCACCCCGCCGACATAAACTCGACCCGATATTGAATACTGTCAGATACGAAAGCACATCCCCTGTCATCTTCATGGACCGGAGAGGAACATCCGAAGCAGGATAGTACAGATAAAACTAATAACCAATTATTTAAACTCTTCATCCATGCATTTATTTGACTGTGTAGATCGTATAGCCCAATGACAAATTACGGACTACGACATTTCCTTTTAAATAGAAAGTAGGCATATTGAATCCATTCACGATATTATCCTTATACAATTCTACTTTTGCGCTTTTCCATTCACCCGTGTTGTCGGTACGTATCCGGGACACAATTTTAAACGGTTCTTTCGGTTCACGCAGCGTAGACGAACGTATAAAAAGGGATTCATTTCCTTTGTCCAAATACTCAAAATAAAGATAGCCTACATAGTTATTCATTTGTAGTTTGGAAACCAGCTCTTTTGGCAAAGAAATAGAGAGGGTTTCTTCGGCACTGTAACCACCGGATTTTCGCTTTCCCTGAATCTTCATGTCCGACTCACGCAAACGCATCATCTCAACCGCCAAAGCGGATTTTGCCGTCTTGACATCATTTTCTATTTGTGACAACAAGCCTATTGCCACCGGATAACGTCCCTGGCTAATCAACAATGCTGCCTTATCGAGCGAACGTTGACAAGCGGATACGTCCATCTTCGTCTTTTCCAGGAAACGGGCTTCTTTTCGCAGCCGGAAAAGCATTAAAGGTAAGGTTAATCCACGCTCGTCCGCCTGTTCGTCTTTGAATTCCGCCGCATACTTTAAAGTCGTACGTAGTTCACGGTCACCGTTTTCAATGGTCGGCTCTATTTCGTGTCCTTCGGTATAGTCACTCCACGAAGCGATAAACATCATGTCCAGGCTGTCCTTCTCTGCCATACAGAACTTCCACATACTTTGATAAGTTTCTCCATTGTTACGTGGGATATAATAGAAGTGTCCACGTCCCCAGCCCGCACATCCCCGGTTATCCATTCCCGGCATGGCAAATCCCGACTTAATGGTATAAGCAGGATTGTTACTATGCCAAATTGAATCACGGAAAGGTTTCATAAACTCGATAACATCATCCTGAGTGGCGTAATTATCCCATTCGGCATGTGCCTGATCTCTTGTACGGACACGGGCAGGAAGCCATGCAGTCGGTATTTCTCCCACTTCTTTCCAGGTATCCATTTCATCGCTACGAGTGACGGGGATATATTTATCATTTTCCAGTTTTCCCCAATCTGCCCAACGGCGTAAAGCAACCGGTTGCTTCATTCCTTGCGGTAATTTCGCCAATGATAATACTTTCTTATATTCATCCACTTTCGCTCCGGGACCGAAATGATAAAAAACAGGCATTCCCTTCACCATAGGAGCTGTAGGACCGGTAAAGACGCTATCCACCAGATATTGGTAACATTTGGCCATGTATTCGGTCTTTGCCTCACGGGTATTGATTTCCGGATAAAGTTTAGTAATCCAGTCATAATACAACCAACCGTCGCACCAGTTTACGCCGATTTCAAAGTCATACTTTGCTGCCACTTTCTGCATCTCACGCAGCAAGATGTCATTTTCGTGAGGCTTGAATCCCCATTCGATAAAGAATCCATCTATCTTAGCCGCTTTTGCCGACAATATCTGATATTCGATATAATCGGGATCGAGATTGGACTGCATTCCGACTTGGGGATAGGCCACTGCCGCTATCTCATGTCGTCCTTCACTGTCTATCAGGTCGGCATTATAACACAGGGATTTCCTTCCCGTACTTGATTTCTCCGTATTGGCATACATCTCCCAACGCCCTAACTTTCCGTCATGTTGCCGGGTATAACGCACACCGTGGAAGTCAGCATACACTTTCTTTCCGTTCTGCGCCAAGGCCGGTAATGCGATAGATACCAATAAAAAAAGAAGAAGTTTCCTCATTGTTCCAAACTTAATTATTCAACTTATGTACTTAATCAATCTTCCACCATACTTAATCAGTCCTCACTCAACACGAAATCATGCTTTTCCGGATAACTGAAAAGATTGTCTATCATCCAACGGCCTTTATAAATCTTGGCTTCGTCCATTTTGAAAAGTTCTTCTCCCTTCTCATTTACAAGTCCTTCTGCCCACCACTCTTCAGTCGGTTTCAGCATCAGGATTCCGTCCGGTCCGTTGCAGATGCTTTTTATATCGGCTATGCTGTAAACTTTCTCGCAAGTAGGTTCGGTAGAGTCATTAGTCGTAGCGTCGGTAACTCCAGTCAAATCAAACTTATAGACAGCCGAAGCAGCAGTAAGCCATAATTTATCTTCTTCACCATATACCGGGAACAAATCATGCCCACCCGATTCATTGCTGAATGTATAAAGGGTAGTCTGATTTATTAACTTGGGATTACTCCGGTTGCCATCGTACTTAAAACGGAATAATGCAGTCACTCCCTCTTTTTTGGTAGCTGTAGCATAAAGATACGATCTTTTCTTATCCCAAACAACATTATGCGCATTACCCAACTTCACCGTATTAGCTTTTGCTCCCAATACCTTAACCGTGTCAACCACAAAGGTATTGATTTCACCGGATTTAGATTCTGCCGTCACGATATTTCCATCGGGCAATACCTCCGCAGAGTGGGGATTCTGTCCGCAATTTGCGTAGAACATTAATTTATGATCGGACAAACGGATTAAAGCCACAGCTCCGCCGGAGGCAGTCATCAAGATATAGCGTCTATTGAAAACAGGTTTCACTTCACTCGGATTGACAAACCAACCCTGTTGGGCAGCAGGAACACAAGCCGTATAAGGGTCCCAACTCCAAATATTACGATGTGTCTCCGCATCCCTGATGACAATAGCCCGTCTGGATTGCTCCGCCAGTACATAAGCCTTTTCCGGAAGTTGAAAGATTTGATCTTTTACTACAGGAGCGGCATCATCATCGGAACATGCTCCCAAAGCTATATTAAATCCTAAAAGGATTGCGAATAAACTAAACTTCTTCATGGTCATAACTATTTTAATTCTAAATATTCAATTTGTCTATTTAAAGTTTCCGTCAATCTATTGAACCGATTTTATATCGTAATAATCGATCAATGAATGAACTGAAAGATTCAACTGCCGCATCTGCGACAGAAAAGATTCATAAGGTTCGTATTCGATGGAAACCACTCCTTTATTAGAAGCTTTTCCGTTAGAATCGTAACTATCATTATACTCAAAATGTACCCAGCCTACACAGTTTCGAGTTTCAAGCAAACGAAGACAGAAGTTCTGATAAAACTCACCTCTATTTTTTTGTGTATGCACCAACCAGCCACCTCCTTCAGTATTAGCATATCCAGTTCCCTGATAACTGGCAAATGGCAATTCATTGTCAAGATAGAAACCTATAAAATGCCGGTCACCGGCAAATAAAGCTGACTTCTCTTGTACGAGACGATCTATGTACGTAGCAAATGTGGGTTCAAAAAGAAGAACTAAGCGATTATATTTGTCATCATCAAACGCGTAGCCCAAATTCTTACTCATATCCCACATAAAGGTACGAAGCAGATACAGATTCTCTGCATAAGCAATCTTTTGCGTCTTAGGGGTCAACAAGTTACCACGTACTGCAGCAGGAAATACTTCAATACGGTTCGAGCCATACGAAATATAGTTTATATGATTGTCTGCTAACAGTTTGCCAGTCTCTTCACTCCATCGCGCCTCACTACCGTATCGAGTACCGAAAGCCTTCTTATGAGCAGTAGATTCTCCCGGACGAACATGCTGAATTCCATGAATGATAACAGCTCCATTATCCGGATCCAGTAAATAAGAACGGCCTCCACAATTAGCCACTCGGAAAAAGCCTTCTTTTCCAACCACAGATGAAGGTTGTAAACCGATTCGTCCTCCCCATGCAGTCCGGCTATAATCCGAAGAGGGAGTATACCAATTCATATTATCAATGGTACGTGTTTCCCTTGAATCTGCCGTTGTCCATGCCTGGAAAGTTCCGTTCTGCCACTTCCGGTATTCTACATTCATAAAAGTATATTCATCTTTTTCCAAAGGAGTATCTTCTCCTTCCGGTTTCAAAGGTTCTATTTCGTTGGAAGAGGAGGAACAGCTAAGCGTCAACTGCATCAGTCCGACCAAAGATAAAAAGAGGAAATATCTATATATTATATGTTTTCTCATATTACTTTCAGCTACTGCACATTATTACTTAACCATCGTATTTGTTATCAATCGCATCTTTCGTATACTCTATCTACTGTTCACCGGGATAGCTGTTAATAACTCTCGCGTCGGCTATTAATAGAAAAGTTATCCTCCACTAGGAGAGAACTTCCTTCCCCCTTGTTGCAAACTTCTTTTATCCTTATTATAAACTATAAACGCAAGCTTTGTTTTTATAATTGCAAGTTTTGTTTTTATAAACGCAACTTGCATTTATAAAAACGTAAGCTTCGTTTATAGTTTGTATCGGACAGAGAGAAACTTTACTCCCAATGAAAGGGAAGTTTAGTCTTAATAGAAAAGAAGTTTTCTATTAAGACTTCAGGCGGTAGGTAATACTACCCTGCTTACTTCTTCTTAGGGAATTTGATTTCAACAGTTGCTATCTGTTTGGTCGTATTATTATCCATCTTACCGGAGACATCAAGAACTTTCATGACACCATATCTTTCTCCACCAGCACTTGAATTACCACTAGTCTTAAATCCAATCACACTACCGACAAAGTTATCAATTGTCATATACACTTTCTGATCGGCACTTCCGGCCAAATATTCATTCTTAATAGAGGAACGAGAAGCCGTATCGTAATCAAAGCCTGCCGGGAATAACACAAATTTTGTCATATTCTTAGCCGGCAGATTGCTCAAGGACTTTCCGCCCGATCCTTTATACAGACTATTCTTGCTATCTACATTCTCCATCGAATAGAAACGGAAAGAAAGAACACTATTAGCAGAATTTATAAAGAACTTTATATCAACATTCTTAGCGCTTTCCACACTGGAAATAGCTTCATCTACCGAATACGTTTTCATATCATTCAACGAAATCAGAGCGAACGGTTCGGCATTGGCCAATACATGACTGCCAACCTTAAGTTGGACAACTTCCATATTCACATAGGTCTTTACGATCCCTATAACTTCCTTGCCTTCCCGACCATCAGAAACAACCACCTTGAGTTGAGATGTTTCTTCTGTCAATTGCACCTTAGGGGTATAATCAAAATTCTTGTTATCGCCCACTATCTGCTCATGGAAAATTTCTGTACTTACTCCATTCTCCACCCGGAAGATAGCTACCTGTTTTACACCGCGAACGGATTCGATGTGCATCGGAACTTCCGTATCTACTCCTTCATCAGTAGTAATTAGCTCTTTACCCAAGGTCAATACAGGAACCGGAACTGTCTTATATGACACCTGCAAAGTAGAAATTGTGATATTACCATATATATCTTCTGCTTTCACTTTAAAGCCCTTATCACCTTCTTTATATTCTATCAATTCATCATACTCATACGTTTTGTCGCCATTCAGTATATCACCACCTTTCGATGTTTGTCCGTCTACAGAAACCAAGAATCTTTCTACTTTCTTCAAACCAGCTTCCGAAACAATTTTAAAAGTGGTACGAGGCATTACCGGGTTTTCATCCATCTCATCATATACAATCTCTTCCGGATCGAATGTAATGACAGGACGTGCCATTACATCGGTAACAGCAATTGGTAAAGTCCCACTCGTAACATGATTCAGTTTATCCGTAGCTTCAATGATAAAAGCTTCATAATTTGCATTGTACTCCAAGTTTTCAGACAAGCTGTAAGAGTTGGGGTTAAAAAAGTCGGTTACAGTTTTATATTCTGTCACTCCCTCCACCGTCTGCAATTTCATTGTCACGCTCTGAAGCCCTGCCTGTGATTTAATAACAGCCACTACCGGCAGATTGTCTACTTTATTCAAATCAACGTCCAGCTGCTCCATAGGAAAATTAATCACAGGAGCCGCTGCATTAGGATCCAGTCCATCATTATCGTCGCCACAGGCAGCAAAGCCCAAGCAAAGTCCTAATATTAATAAGGTATATATTTTACGAATCATAATTAGTTCTCTTTTTAATTAACTGTGGTTATTTGGAATATTTGCAATAGTTCTCAAATATATGAATCACACCGTTTGTCGGCAGAATATTGCTAGTCTTAGCTTGTCGTTGCGGAGATTTTCCGTTGCTTCCGGTCTGATTTACCAGAATCTTACCTACTGCAGCCTGCCATGGATTTTTCCATACAGACATTGTCATCAATCCAGTCTCACCTTTCAGCATAGTCAAAACGAACATCGGTTCTACCTGCAATTGCCCATAAGAACTATATTCTCCATCTACAATATGATAAAGCAACATATTCTTCACCTTTTCTTTATCACAATCTGTAATAGAAGCTACACCAGCAAATTCATTCTCCCGATAAAGCTGCATACCGGCATTATTCAAAGCCAGAAAAGTATATTTATTATCAGTCTGTGTATAATAGTCCTTTAAGCCTGTATATTCAATAGCTGCTATCAACTCCGAGAACATATCTTTGTGATCCTGAAAATATTCCCACGCTGTCACTTTTACATACGGATCATCCACCGAAGGCTCATAATCATAGTTCTTTTGCAAGTCCAGGTCACAACCGGTCAATGCCAAAATTGTCCAACAAAAGAAAAGAGTCTTATATAATATTGTCTTTTTCATTGCTTCTACCTTTTTAGTTGTTAGTATTACCATAATACGTATTCTGCACAATCTTCGGATTTTCCAAAATATGTGAATAATGGATCGGGAAAAGTTCATTGCCGTCCTGCTCCATACCGTTAATAGGTTTCATCACTTCCTTCCACTTTCCGGTACGCAACAAATCAAACCAACGGCGTCCTTCACCGGCTAACTCCACCTGACGTTCACGCAAGATATAATTGACTACCTCTTCTTCTGAAGCAAAATCATTTTCAGTCAGTGTATTCAATCCGGCACGGTCACGTACAGTTTTTACTAAATCCAAAGCTTCCCCCCATTTTCCCTGATGAGCACGAGCTTCAGCTTGCAACAACATCATATCTGTGTAACGATAGATTGGATAGGCTACTTCGCATGTCTTATTCAAAGAGTTACTGATGTCACCTGCCATATATTTACGCAATTCATTTCCATTTTGGTAATTCTTCACTGTATAATCTTTACGTAAATCACCTTTCATATCCTTTTCATCAAAGATACTCATAAACTTATCAGATATGACTGCCGCACGATTCCCTGAACCGGAAAACCATTGATACATATAACTGTAACCATTCGTGCCGACTTCATCCATATTGAAATGAACAAGAAAAATAAACTCTCTGGAGTTATACTCATCATTTTCCGGTGTATCATCGGAAGGTTTATTAGTCAGCTCTTCCGTAAACATAGTATGCCAAGTAGCAATGCTAGGTTCGAAGTCTACAAAACGACCGCCTTTTTTGGAAGCAATAGTTGCCATCTTATCGATGGTCTGGTCAGCCAGATTATATTCTTTAGTCCACATATAAGCATCCGCCATGATGGCCCATACGCCACAGATAGAAATGCGTTTACGTTCGTAATTCTTGTTACGGTTTATCAGTCCTTCCGCTTTCTTCAGGTCCGAAAGAATGACATGTTCCAAAATGTAGTTTTTATCCGTACGCTCTTTGTAGATGGCCTCCGAATACTTTTCAGTAGGTTCTATAAACAAAGGTACGTCTCCCCAAACACGGATAGCATAGAAGTAGGCCAAAGCACG
>ERZ894214.731-NODE-731-length-13030-cov-5.96778_pt1 | contig 13030 bp, 8 predicted proteins | sample MGYA00380290_ERZ894214 | MGnify/ENA primary metagenome ERZ894214 (study PRJEB32331, sample SAMN06328421) | human gut metagenome | biome: human gut microbiome; feature: stool | host: Homo sapiens | collected 2014-09-19 ... | reverse complement strand
CCGCTTTTTTTACGTCTGCAATTTACCTTTCCAGTCTTCTTGCCCCACGTTCAGAGAGACGTTCGCGTACTGCTGACCGCTGCTCGTTATTCAGCCTGGCAGTACGGTTACTGTCGTTTAGACGTTGCGGGCGGCTCTCCTGAACTTTCTCCCGAAAAAACGGACGTTGTTCAGGTGATGCCGATTGAACACGCTGGCGGGCGTTATCACGTTGCTCTTGGTTCAGTGGGCGCTGCTGTACTTTTTCCTTAAACACCTGGCGCTGCTCAGGCGACGCGGACTGAATACGCTGACGTGCTGCATCTCTTTGCTGTTGATTCTGCGGGCTAGTCTGCATTTTCTCACGGGCCGCCTGGCGCTGCTCAGGTGAGGCAGACTGATAACGCTGGCGAGCGGCGTCCTTTTGCTGCTGGGTCAGTGGTTGGTGGCGGCTGAACTCGCGGAAGTCGTCATAATTGCCATAGTGTTCCGCTTCATTAAACCGCTGTGCCGCTGCCTGACGTTGGGTATCTCGCGTAATGACGGGGGCGGCGTGTGTTCGTTGCTGAAACTGACTTGCTGCCGCCTGACGCTGGCTGTCGCGCGATAGAGCAGGTAACTGCGTGGCGCTCATTCCGCCGTTGACATCGGTTTGATGAAACCGCTTTGCCATATCCTGATCATGATAGGTCACACCATTACGGTAGTTTGGATTGTGCCGCCATGCCATATTCTTATCAGTAAGATGCTCACCGGTGATACGGTTGAAATTGTTGACGTCGATATTGATGTTGTCGCCGTTGTGTTGCCAGTCATTACCGTCACGATGACCGCCATCGTGGTGATGATAATCATCATCGTCATGATGATGATGGTCATGGTCATGATCGTCGTCGTCCCAGTCGATGCTGCTGAATAGTGCGTATGTGGTAGCAACGCCCATGCTATAGCCGAATCCGCGCACAAAGCTGTCAACAAACGGTTCTCCGGCTGGCGGCGGCAGATAAACTGGTGGATAAGCGGTATTGGCCCAACTGCCGTAAACCACGTTTGGGTTGTAGTTCGGAATATAAACCACATCCGGATTGGCTGGCTCAATGGTTATTACGGTCGGTGCAGGTTCTGCGACGACGGGGCTGGACGTAGAAACGGTATTTGATTGTGTGGCAGGGGCGTTGGCGGGCTGATTTACCGGTACGACTTTTTTCGTTGTCGTGATGATCTTTTGTTCAGTTGATGACTTCAGCGAGCCGGTTTGTTGCGCCAGTTGCCGCAATCGCTGTACCGAGTCCATCACGTCCTGCGGCTGCGCCAGAAAAGCATCGCCCAGGTTTTGCACCCATTGCGGGTTTTCGCCCATCAATGCCATCAACTGTGGAAAGGCCACCAGTGATTTGACGCTGGCGTCCCAGGGCTGGTCAGATACCGCCTGAATAGCAGCATCGCCTTGTTTAAGTGGATTATCGTGCGACCATTGCACTGCTTGAGCAACGTTTGCCGGATAGGTTGATGCCATTAACACTTGTGAAAGCAGAGAGTCGGGGTATAGCGCGACAGGTGCAACCCATTGATCTATTTGAGCAGTGCTGAATGCGGATTTGACGACGGCAGGTGTTACAGGAGGCACGGAAACCGTTGCTGGAAGCGTAACTGCGGAGATGTCAGGCGCAGTCTGTTGTGTCGATTGCGCTTCCACAGGCGCTTCCACTGTGCGGCTTTTTATATATAGCCCGGCAGAGGCGGCACAGAGCCCGGCACTGCAAATTAGCGCCAGCACATGGGGTTTAAACGGCAAAGTCATTTTCATAATTCGGATCTCAAGGAAATCGCAATGGTCGGCGAACTGCCACCCGCAGGTGCTGTGAATCCGAGTATAAAGAGGCCGTAGTTTAAATTTTGACTAATCTTGGGATTCGTTGAGAAAGGTGATTATCACCATGCGAATTAACGAAGTTTTTACGGAGGGAAATAATCTCTAGACCATCCTTAACGATTCAGCCACTTTTTTATGTTGCTTTTTTGTAAACAGATTAACACATCGTCAAAATCCTGCTATTCTGCCCGTTGCGGTACTGGGCATTTACCCTACAAACTGCTGTCTCACAGGAGCGTGAAGAGAATCGCCTGCCGCACTATGACAATGAGAGCGAGGAGAACCGTCGTGCTAGAAGAATACCGTAAGCACGTAGCTGAGCGTGCCGCCATGGGGATTGCGCCCAAACCCCTGGATGCAAACCAAATGGCCGCGCTTGTAGAGCTCCTGAAAAACCCGCCCGCGGGCGAAGAAGAATTCCTGTTAGATCTGTTAACCAACCGTGTTCCCCCTGGCGTCGATGAAGCCGCCTATGTCAAAGCAGGCTTCCTGGCTGCTGTCGCCAAAGGTGAAGCCAAATCCCCACTGCTGACTCCGGAAAAAGCCATTGAACTGCTGGGCACTATGCAGGGTGGTTACAACATTCATCCGCTGATCGACGCGCTGGATGATGCCAAACTGGCACCGATCGCTGCCAAAGCACTTTCTCACACACTGCTGATGTTCGATAACTTCTATGACGTAGAAGAGAAAGCCAAAGCAGGTAACGAATATGCGAAGCAGGTAATGCAGTCCTGGGCGGATGCCGAATGGTTCCTGAATCGCCCGGCGCTGGCTGAAAAACTGACCGTTACCGTCTTCAAAGTGACCGGCGAAACCAACACCGATGACCTTTCTCCGGCACCGGATGCGTGGTCACGCCCGGATATCCCACTGCACGCGCTGGCGATGCTGAAAAACGCCCGTGAAGGTATTGAGCCAGATCAGCCTGGTGTTGTTGGCCCGATCAAACAGATTGAAGCTCTGCAACAGAAAGGTTTCCCGCTGGCGTACGTCGGTGACGTTGTGGGTACGGGGTCATCGCGTAAATCCGCCACGAACTCCGTTCTGTGGTTTATGGGCGATGATATTCCACATGTGCCGAACAAACGCGGCGGTGGTTTGTGCCTCGGCGGTAAAATTGCACCAATCTTCTTTAACACGATGGAAGACGCGGGTGCACTGCCAATCGAAGTCGACGTCTCTAACCTGAACATGGGCGACGTAATTGACGTTTACCCGTACAAAGGTGAAGTGCGTAACCACGAAACCGGCGAACTGCTGGCAACCTTCGAACTGAAAACCGACGTGCTGATTGATGAAGTGCGTGCTGGCGGCCGTATTCCGCTGATTATCGGGCGTGGCCTGACCACCAAAGCGCGTGAAGCACTTGGCCTGCCGCATAGTGATGTGTTCCGTCAGGCGAAAGATGTCGCTGAGAGCGATCGCGGCTTCTCGCTGGCGCAGAAAATGGTAGGCCGTGCCTGTGGCGTGAAAGGCATTCGTCCGGGTGCGTACTGTGAACCGAAAATGACTTCTGTAGGTTCCCAGGACACCACCGGCCCGATGACCCGTGATGAACTGAAAGACCTGGCGTGCCTGGGCTTCTCGGCTGACCTGGTGATGCAGTCTTTCTGCCACACCGCGGCGTATCCGAAGCCAGTTGACGTGAACACGCACCACACGCTGCCGGACTTCATTATGAACCGTGGCGGTGTGTCGCTGCGTCCGGGGGACGGCGTCATTCACTCCTGGCTGAACCGTATGCTGCTGCCGGATACCGTCGGTACCGGTGGTGACTCCCATACCCGTTTCCCGATCGGTATCTCTTTCCCGGCGGGTTCTGGTCTGGTGGCATTTGCAGCCGCAACAGGCGTAATGCCGCTGGATATGCCGGAATCCGTTCTGGTACGCTCAGATGTGTATAGAGACAGGGGTATCACCCTGCGCGATCTGGTACACGCCATTCCGCTGTATGCAATCAAACAAGGTCTGCTGACCGTTGAGAAGAAAGGTAAGAAAAACATCTTCTCTGGCCGTATTCTGGAAATTGAAGGTCTGCCGGATCTGAAAGTTGAGCAGGCATTTGAGCTGACCGATGCGTCTGCCGAGCGTTCTGCTGCCGGTTGTACCATCAAGCTGAACAAAGAACCGATCATTGAATACCTGAACTCTAACATCGTCCTGCTGAAGTGGATGATCGCGGAAGGTTACGGCGATCGTCGTACCCTGGAGCGTCGTATTCAGGGCATGGAAAAATGGCTGGCGAATCCTGAGCTGCTGGAAGCCGATGCAGATGCGGAATACGCGGCAGTGATCGACATCGATCTGGCGGATATCAAAGAGCCAATCCTCTGTGCACCGAATGACCCGGACGACGCACGTCCGCTGTCTGCGGTACAGGGCGAGAAGATCGACGAAGTATTTATCGGTTCTTGCATGACTAACATCGGTCACTTCCGTGCTGCTGGTAAACTGCTGGATGCGCACAAAGGTCAGTTGCCGACCCGCCTGTGGGTGGCACCGCCAACGCGTATGGACGCTGCGCAGCTGACCGAAGAAGGCTACTACAGCGTCTTCGGTAAGAGTGGTGCTCGTATCGAGATCCCTGGCTGTTCCCTGTGTATGGGTAACCAGGCGCGTGTAGCAGACGGTGCGACGGTGGTTTCCACCTCTACCCGTAACTTCCCGAACCGTTTGGGTACTGGCGCGAATGTCTTCCTGGCTTCTGCGGAACTGGCTGCTGTTGCGGCGCTGATTGGCAAACTGCCGACGCCGGAAGAGTACCAGACCTACGTGGCGCAAGTAGATAAAACTGCCGTTGATACTTACCGTTATCTGAACTTCGACCAGCTTTCTCAGTACACCGAAAAAGCGGACGGGGTGATTTTCCAGACTGCGGTTTAATAAGTAAGCGCACGCGCTGCGCATAAACGACACAATGCCCGGTGAATGAGATTCCCGGGCATTTTTTATTTCTAAACCATCGCCGTTCCGCTGTTTTTCTCCGGTAAGACTGCGATAATTACATCAATGGCGCAATGCGATTTCGGCGCATTGCCGGGAGCAGAGGAACACACTATGGATTACGAATTTCTGCGCGATATTACCGGAGTGGTAAAGGTGCGCATGTCCATGGGGCATGAAGTGGTCGGGCACTGGTTTAATGAAGAGGTGAAAGAAAACCTGGCCTTGCTTGATGAAGTGGAACAAGCGGCGCACGCATTGAAAGGTAGCGAACGTTCCTGGCAACGGGCAGGGCATGAATACACGCTATGGATGGATGGTGAAGAGGTGATGGTTCGCGCCAATCAACTGGAATTCGCTGGCGATGAAATGGAAGAGGGGATGAACTACTACGATGAAGAGAGCTTGTCACTGTGTGGCGTTGAGGATTTTCTTCAGGTGGTGGCGGCTTACCGTAATTTCGTGCAGCAGAAGTAAGTAAATCAGGCGGAGCCTCCGTGCTCCGCCTGAGACGTTAAACAGCGGGCATATTGCGCCCGTAATAAATCTCGCGCATTTCTTTCCACAGCGCAGCGGTAATTTCCTGGCGCTCGCTGTCGGTTAAATCTTCCGGTTTGGTGTGGAACATGTAGTGCTTAAGGTCGAACTCTTTAAGCAACATCTTGGTATGGAAGATATTCTCCTGATAGACGTTCACATCCACCATGTCATACAGCGCCTTCATATCGTCAGACATAAAGTTCTGAATCGAATTAATCTCATGGTCGATAAAGTGCTTCATACCGTTAATGTCGCGAGTAAAACCGCGCACGCGATAATCAATAGTCACAATATCGGACTCAAGCTGGTGGATCAGGTAATTCAGCGCCTTCAGCGGAGAAATCACGCCGCAGGTAGAGACTTCAATATCGGCGCGGAAGGTACATAAACCGCCTTCAGGATGACTTTCCGGGTAGGTATGTACGCAAATATGACTTTTATCGAGATGGGCAACGACCGTTTCTGGCAGTGGGCCGGGGTGTTCTGTTTTGTCGATAAGTTTCGGGTCGACCGGTTCTTCACTCACCAGAATAGTGACGCTGGCACCTTGTGGTTCGTAATCCTGGCGGGCGATGTTAAGAATATTGGCCCCGATAATGGAACAGGTTTCTGACAGGATTTCGGTCAGACGGTTGGCATTATAGAGTTCATCGATATAAGCAATATAACCGTCGCGCTCTTCGGTAGTTTTGGCGTAGCAGATATCGTAAATACAAAAACTCAGACTTTTGGTCAGATTATTAAAGCCATGCAGTTTCAGTTTTTTCAATTTCTTATCTTCTCCTTAGGACGGCTGTGAAGCCAGTGCATCTTGCAGATACTGGGGTAAGGCAAAAGCTGCCGTATGGACTGCCGGATTGTAATAACGGCATTTCAGGCCAGAAGCGAGAAAACGCGCCTGAATAATTTCGGTTGAAAGATGGCGTAAGGCGTCGTTATCTGTCGCCCATGCAAAGGTCATGATGCCGCCGTAATAGGTCGGGATCGCCGCCTGATAAAAGCCAACATCGCTGAAGTAATGGCTGAGTTTGCGATGACTGTCGATGGCCTCTTCCTGCTGTAAAAAGCAGACGCCGTTCTGCGCAACGAAAATACCGCCAGGATTCAGGCAACGTTTGCAGCCTTCATAAAATGCCGAAGTGAACAGACTTTCGCCGGGACCGATAGGATCGGTGCAGTCGGAGATAATGACATCAAAGGTCTGGCTGGTTTGATTAACGAAATTGACGCCATCGTCGATCACCAGCTTAAAGCGCGGATCGTCGTAACTACCGGCGTTATGGTTGGGAAGATACTGACGGCAGAACGACACGACACCCGCATCGATTTCCACCATCGTGATTGACTCAACGTTTTTATGTCGGGTTACTTCACGCAGCATGGCACCGTCGCCGCCGCCGATAATCAGCACATCTTTCGCGTGACCGTGGGCCAGTAGCGGAACATGGGTCATCATCTCATGATAGATAAACTCGTCGCGCTCGGTGGTTTGTACTACGCCATCCAGCGCCATTACGCGACCAAATGCGGCGTTCTCAAAAATGATCAGATCCTGGTGATCGGTCTTTTCATGATACAGAACGTTATCTACCGCAAAGTACTGCCCAAACTGGTCGTGTAGCGTTTCATGCCACTGTTTTTTTTCGGCCATGGGTTGATACCTCCTTTGTTAACACCCGTAAAAAAATGGCGCAACATAATAGCTAACATTGACCGCGGATGCACGGTCAATATTTCTACAAAAAGGTATCAGGGATTATTTGACGTAGGCAAGCAGGCTTAAGGAATCGCGGGCCAGGGCTTTGCACTTTTTAGCGACGGGAATGCCAATGCCACTGAGATCGCGGTAGCTGTCTTCACCGAGGGCTTTCATGTCGAAGGTGTCGTAATTACTGAGATCCCACTGGTTTTGCTGGGCGAAAAAGACCAGCGCGCGACGAATTTGCCCGTTAGGTAAGTTCTGGTAACCACAATCGTTCTTCAGAAAAACAAAAACTGCCGTTAAATCGGCCATATCTTCGGCTTCAGACTCGCTGAGCGCGTAACTGTTTGCGCAAACGGCCATCAGGCTGCCGAATAACACTGTTCTGAAAAACGTCTTCATTGCTTCTACCAGGGGCTTAAAGAAGATAAACGTTAGCACACTGCGAGCGAGGCGACGACCATTATTGTCGATTAAATTGTGTCTGCGGCTTGACCTTCCCGTAAGGGGAAGGACTATGCTCAACGTTTGATTTTGTTTCGCCTGCTTAAGAATAAGGAAATAACTATGCAACGTCGTGATTTCTTGAAATATTCCGTCGCGCTGGGGGTGGCTTCAGCCTTGCCGCTGTGGAGCCGCGCAGTATTTGCGGCGGAACGCCCAACGTTACCAATCCCTGATTTGCTCACGACCGATGCCCGTAATCGCATTCAGTTAACTATTGGCGCAGGTCAGTCCACCTTTGGCGGGAAAACCGCAACTACCTGGGGCTATAACGGCAATCTGCTGGGGCCGGCGGTGAAATTACAGCGCGGCAAAGCGGTAACGGTTGATATCTACAACCAACTGACGGAAGAGACGACGTTGCACTGGCACGGGCTGGAAGTACCGGGTGAAGTGGACGGCGGCCCGCAGGGAATTATTCCGCCAGGTGGCAAGCGCTCGGTGACGTTGAACGTTGATCAACCTGCCGCTACCTGCTGGTTCCATCCACATCAACATGGCAAGACCGGACGTCAGGTGGCGATGGGGCTGGCTGGTTTGGTGGTGATTGAAGATGACGAGATCCTGAAATTAATGCTGCCAAAACAGTGGGGTATTGATGATGTCCCGGTGATTGTTCAGGATAAAAAATTTAACGCAGACGGGCAGATTGATTATCAACTGGATGTGATGACCGCCGCTGTGGGTTGGTTTGGCGATACGTTGCTGACCAACGGTGCAATCTACCCGCAACACGCTGCCCCGCGTGGCTGGCTGCGCCTGCGTTTGCTCAATGGCTGTAATGCCCGCTCGCTCAATTTCGCCACCAGCGACAATCGCCCGCTTTATGTGATTGCCAGCGACGGCGGTCTGCTACCTGAACCGGTGAAGGTGAACGAGCTGCCAGTGCTGATGGGCGAGCGTTTTGAAGTGCTGGTGGAGGTTAACGATAACAAACCCTTTGACCTGGTGACGCTGCCGGTCAGCCAGATGGGGATGGCGATTGCGCCGTTTGACAAGCCGCATCCGGTAATGCGGATTCAGCCGATTGCCATTAGTGCCTCTGGTGCTTTGCCAGACACATTAAGTAGCCTGCCTGCGTTACCTTCGCTGGAAGGGCTGACGGTACGCAATCTGCAACTTTCTATGGACCCAATGCTCGATATGATGGGGATGCAGATGCTGATGGAGAAATATGGCGATCAGGCCATGGCCGGGATGGATCACAGCCAGATGATGGGCCATATGGGGCACGGCAATATGAATCATATGAACCACAGCGGGAAGTTCGATTTCCACCATGCCAACAAAATCAACGGTCAGGCGTTTGATATGAATAAGCCGATGTTTGCGGCGGCGAAAGGGCAGTACGAACGTTGGGTTATCTCTGGCGTGGGCGACATGATGCTGCATCCGTTCCATATCCACGGTACGCAGTTCCGTATCTTGTCAGAAAATGGCAAACCGCCAGCGACGCATCGCGCAGGCTGGAAAGATACCGTTAAGGTAGAAGGTAATGTCAGCGAAGTGCTGGTGAAGTTTAATCACGATGCACCGAAAGAACATGCTTATATGGCGCACTGCCATCTGCTGGAGCATGAAGATACGGGGATGATGTTAGGGTTTACGGTATAAAAAGACCGTATTCGGAAATATGCCCGGATCTCTCCGGGCATTATGGTTACTTCACATCATCCGGCAGCGCATAAGCCACAATATAGTCGCCCATCTTCGTACCAAATGAACCGTGACCGCCTGCGGAGATCACCACATACTGCTTGCCATTCACTTCATAGGTCATTGGCGTAGCCTGACCACCCGCTGGTAAACGACCCTGCCACAGTTTTTCACCGTTGCTCATGTTGTAAGCGCGCAGGTAGTTATCTGCCGTAGCGGCGATAAACAGCACGTTACCCGCCGTGGAGATTGGCCCGCCAAGCATCGGCATACCCATATTGAACGGCACCGGTACAGGCATCGGGAATGGCATACTGTCCTGCGGCGTACCAATACGTTTTTTCCACACCACTTCATTGGTTTTCAGATCCAATGCTGAGATATAGCCCCATGCTGGCTGTTTACATGGCAGACCAAACGGTGAGAGGAACGGGTTGAGCGTGACACCATACGGTACACCGTACTGTGGCTGGATGCCGGATTCCGTACCCGTGCCTTTGGCATCTTTCGGCTGTTCCATCGGGTTGCCTGGACCGCGTGGGATCAGTTTCGAAACAAACGGCAGTGCCATTGGGTTGGCAATCGCCACTTCACGATTCGGATCAACGGAAATCCCGCCCCATTCGAACATCCCCAGGTTACCCGGGAAGACCAGCGTACCCTGTTCAGATGGCGGCGTAAAAATGCCTTCATAGCGCATCTGGTGGAACATCACGCGGCACACCAACTGGTCAAACATGGTGGCACCCCACATATCCGCACCGCTCAAATCTTTCGTCGGACGGAAGCTCAGTTCCGAGAAGGGTTGAGTAGGGGTCACGTAATCGCCTTTGGCAGCACCTTGGGGAACCGGTTTTTCCGGGGCCGGAACCACCAGTTCACCATTACGACGATCGAGCACAAAAATGTTGCCGGTTTTCGCCGGAGCGTAAATAATCGGCACTTTCTGACCATTAACGGTGATGTCCGCCAGCGTCGGCTGTGCCGGAAGATCCATATCCCACAGGTCGTGGTGAACGGTCTGGTAGCTCCACGCCAGTTTCCCGGTAGTGGCATTCAGCGCCAGAATCGAGCTGGCATAACGTTCCTGTTCCGGTGTGCGGTTACCACCCCAAATATCTGGCGTGGTGACGCCCATCGGCAGATAGACCAGATCCAGCTTCGCGTCATAGGCCGCTGGTGCCCACGAGTTTGGTGAGTTAAAGGTAAAGGTATGTTCGTCAGACGGGATCGCATTCGGATCTTTCGCGCCCGGATCAAAAGCCCACAGCAGCTCCCCGGTGTTGACATCAAAACCACGGATCACGCCAGATGTTTCACGGGTTGAGAAGTTATCGGTGACTGAACCGGCCATCACGATGGTTTTATCGGTGATAATCGGCGGCGAAGTCGGCTCATACAGACCCGGTTTGGTGTCCGGCATATTGCTTTGCAGATTGAGCACGCCTTTATTGGCGAAGGTTTCGCACAGCTTGCCGTTTTCAGCGTTAATTGCAATCAGACGACCATCATTGACCGGAAGAATGATACGACGCGGGCAATCCGCCATCACTTCCGGCGAAGCAGTTTCTGCTTTGGCTTCATGATAAGAGACGCCACGGCAGGTTACATGCTGGAAGGACTCGTTGGTTTTCAGCTCAGGATCGTAATGCCATTTCTCTTTACCGCTGGCGGCATCCAGCGCAAACAGACGTTGGTGCGCGGTACACAGGTAAAGGGTGTCGCCCACTTTAATTGGCGTCACTTCATTGGTGATTTCGCCCGGATCGTTCGGCTGCTTCACATCGCCAGTACGGAACACCCAGGCTTCTTTCAGCTTGTGGACGTTATCAGCGTTAATTTGTTTCAGAGGTGAAAAGCGTTGACCTTCCTGATTGCGACCATAGGCAGGCCAGTCCTGATCGGCAACGGGGGAGATGGCTTCTGCTGGCGTGGTATCGGCGCTTAAGGTGCCGCTGATTTCCTGCGGATCGTTAAATCCGGCCCAGGTCAGGATACCACCGCTAATCAGCAGTGCGACCACCAGTGCGGCAACTGCGCCGCTGGCAGGAATGACCAGGCGACGCCAGACAAACGGCAGGATCAGCCAGATGCCGAAGAAGACCAGAATGTCGCTGCGCGGAGTCAGCGCCCAGAAGTCGAAACCAACTTCCCAGACGCCCCAAATCATAGTGCCGAGCAGCAGGGCTGCGTACAGCCAAAGCGCGGCGCGTTTACTGCGCCACAGCATCCAGGCGACGCTGAGCATCACAAGGCCAGCGATAGGGTAGTACCAGGAGCCGCCAATCGCGACCAGCCAGCCTCCGCCAATGAGTAGATACAGCCCGCAAAGCGCTGCAAAAAGGGCTGTTAGCGTGACGAGTAATCGCCGCGAGCCGGTATTGTTAATTGCCATAAAGAGACACCATTTCAATTCATTAATATTTTAGTAGCAATTAATTATAGGTTTTAACATGTGTGATCGTCATCACAATTCGAGCTTTATTAACAGATTCCGCGAATGAATAGTTTTACTGGTATACTGCGTGTCTTGCGCTTTGTTGCGGTGCCAAAACCTGCCCGTGCGAAGTGATTTGTTTTTAAATCATATGGTTATAGATATGAAACATACTGTAGAAGTAATGATCCCCGAAGCGGAGATTAAAGCGCGTATCGCCGAACTGGGTCGTCAGATTACTGAGCGTTACAAAGACAGCGGCAGCGATATGGTGCTGGTGGGTCTGCTGCGTGGCTCATTTATGTTTATGGCGGACCTGTGCCGTGAAGTTCAGGTATCTCATGAAGTCGACTTTATGACCGCCTCCAGCTACGGTAGCGGCATGTCCACCACCCGTGATGTGAAAATCCTCAAAGATCTGGATGAAGATATCCGTGGCAAGGACGTGCTGATTGTTGAAGATATCATCGACTCGGGGAATACACTGTCGAAAGTGCGTGAGATCTTAAGCCTGCGCGAACCGAAGTCGTTGGCGATTTGTACGCTGCTGGATAAACCGTCCCGTCGTGAAGTGAACGTCCCGGTAGAATTTATCGGTTTCTCGATCCCGGATGAGTTTGTGGTGGGTTACGGCATTGATTACGCACAGCGTTACCGTCATCTGCCGTATATCGGCAAAGTGATTCTGCTGGACGAGTAAGTGTGAAGTTGCCGGATGTGTTGCATCCGGCATGGCATTTTTATTTGTGGTTGGCGTGTTTCAGCTTGAGGTTGGAGATCCCGTGACGGTAACGTTGCTCAAGGGTTTCGCGGTTAGTCGCTGTGACATCCAGATCACGCAGCAAGCCGTCGTGAATGCCGTAGGCCCAGCCGTGAATGGTAACTTTCTGCCCGCGTTTCCACGCTGATTGCATAATGGTGGAGTGGCCCAGGTTATACACCTGTTCCATGACGTTCAGTTCACACAAGGTATCCAGACGGCGCTCTTGCGGCATTTCGCCGAGCAATGAGCTATGTTTGAACCAGATATCGCGGATATGCAGCAGCCAGTTGTTGATAAGCCCCAGTTCCGGGTTTTCAACTGCGGCTTGTACGCCGCCGCAACCGTAGTGGCCACAGATAATAATGTGTTCAACTTCGAGTACATCCACTGCATACTGAACCACGGAAAGGCAGTTCAGGTCGGTGTGAATGACCAGGTTAGCAACATTACGGTGAACAAAGAGTTCGCCCGGCTCAAGACCGGTTAAACGTTCTGCAGGAACGCGACTGTCGGAACATCCAATCCATAGAAAGCGCGGTTTTTGCGCTTGTGCCAGTTTCTCAAAAAACCCGGGATCCTCTTCCACCAGCATTTTTGACCATAGTGCATTGTTGCTGATGAGTGTATCTA
>ERZ894214.723-NODE-723-length-13106-cov-6.13432_pt1 | contig 13106 bp, 7 predicted proteins | sample MGYA00380290_ERZ894214 | MGnify/ENA primary metagenome ERZ894214 (study PRJEB32331, sample SAMN06328421) | human gut metagenome | biome: human gut microbiome; feature: stool | host: Homo sapiens | collected 2014-09-19 ... | reverse complement strand
CCACGACAGGCAGGGTGATGCTGGCCTCATTCAGAGCATGAATAATGGCTCTGGCGATCATGTCGCAACGGACAATCCCACCAAAAATATTAACCAGAATGGCTTTCACTTTGCTGTCGGAAACAATCAGCCGAAAGGCTTCACTGACGCGCTCCTGGGTTGCGCCACCGCCAACATCCAGGAAGTTTGCGGGTTGTTCACCGTATAGCTTGATGATGTCCATGGTTGCCATAGCCAGCCCTGCACCATTGACCATGCAGCCGATATTTCCGTCCAGCGAGACATAATTAAGATCAAGCTTCGCTGCCTGGCTTTCGCGTGGATCTTCCTGGGTTTCATCACGTAGCACCTGGAGTTCCGGGTGACGATACAGCGCGTTATCATCCAGCGATACTTTCGCGTCTGCACACATAAATTCGCCCGTTTCCCGCAACACCAGAGGGTTAATTTCCAGCAGGGCAAAATCCAGTTCGTTAAAGGCTTTCCACGCCTGATTAACCAGGCGACTAAAGGCAGCAAATAGTCCGTGTTCCAGTTGCAGAACAGCAAACATTTCGCGGATATGGCAAGGCTGCACGCCTGTCAGTGGATCAATGCTGACACTGCTGATTTTCTCCGGTGTCTCATGGGCGACTTTTTCAATTTCCACACCACCTTCCGGGCTGACAATAAACGTGACCCGCTGGCTTTCACGATCCACCACCATGCCAAAATAGAGTTCCTGGCGTACCGGATAAATGTTTTCGCACAGTAAAATACTGCTGACATACTGTCCTTCTGGCCCGGTCTGATAAGTCACCAGTTGCGATCCCAACATTTGCTGTACAAAAGCCTGTGCTTCCGGCAGCTGCTTAAGCACTTTTACGCCGCCAGCTTTACCGCGCCCACCAGCATGTACCTGCGCTTTAAGTACCGCGCCTTTACTCGGGCAAGCAATATGTTGCCAGGCATCTGCCAGTTGCGAAATCTGTTGGATAGCTATCTCTTTTGGACACGGCATCCCCATGCCAGCCAGTAACGATTTGGCCTGATACTCATGTAAATTCATATATTCCCTCAGTGGTGTGTGTTATCCGTGTAATGCTTTATTATTCAAGGCCATTGCTGCTTCGTGGATGACTTCGCTTAATGTCGGATGCGCATGGATCGCACAGGCAATATCCTCGCCAGAGGCGCTAAAAGTCATCGCCAGCGCAATTTCATTAATCAGCTCCGATGCCTGCGGGCCAACAATCGCTCCGCCAAGTACGCGGTCAGTGTGTTTATCACTGTATAACGTGCAACGCCCACCTTCCTGGCCTAATGCTAAGGCGCGACCGTTACCGGCAAACAGAGAATTTCCTTTGTTAAAGACTCTGCCAGCGGCTTTCAGTGAGGCCTCGTTTTCCCCTACCCACGCAACTTCCGGTTGGGTGTAAATCACCGAAGGGATCAGCGCAAAATTAATCGGCTCTACCACCAGTCCGGCAATTTGATCAGCCACCACTACACCTTCAGCCATCGCTTTATGCGCCAGCATCGGCCCTCGCACGACATCACCAATTGCCCACAGCCCGGCTTTCCCGGTACGGCATAAGTTATCGACGGCAATACCGCCACGGTTATCGGCTTCAAGACCGAGTTGCACGAGATCGACACCAGAAAGTCGCGGTACACGTCCAATGGCAAGAATTAATTTATCGAAGCGGCTTTCTTCTCGCTTCTCACCCTGCCGCCAGCGCACATGCACACCGTCATCCCGTTGTTCAATAGCCTCAATCTCTACTGCCAGTTGCATTTTCATCCCACTGGCAATCATTGCTTTACGGACTTCGTTCGACAGGCGAGCTTCCAGTGCAGGCAAGAACGTTGGCGCCATCTCCAGCAACGTGACGTCTGAACCAACCCGATTCCACACAGACCCCAGTTCAAGGCCAATCACGCCAGCGCCGATCACACCGAGACGCGGCGGCACTTCGCTCAATGCCAGGGCGCCACGATTGTCGAGGATCTGTTGATTATCAATGGTAACGCCAGGCAGCTGACGCGGCTGAGAACCTGTTGCAATCACTACATTACGGGCGTGAAGGTGTTGATCGTTTACACGTAATTGCCAAATCTCATCCTGAGCACATTCTAACGTTGCGAGGCCGCACAGGTGCTTCACTTTATTTTTCTTAAACAGCAAGCTGATGCCCATTGTCAGGCGGCTTACTATGGCGTCTTTACGTTGAATCATCGCAGCTGCATTGAAAGATACGCCGTCAACATTAACGCCATGAATGCTCGCCTCATGCTGCACTTGCGCGTACAGTTCGGAAGATTGCAGCAACGATTTTGACGGAATACAGCCGACATTGAGACACGTACCGCCCGGCGAAGGTTCGCCCTGTGCATTAACACCATCATCAATACATACTACGGAAAGCCCATTCTGCGCAGCCCGCAGTGCCGCTACGTAACCACCTGGCCCCCCCCCATAACTGCCACATCAAAAATTGTACTCATCGGCGCCCTCCTTAAAGATCCAGCAACAGTTGTTCCGGTGATTCCAGTAGCTCACGTATTGCCACCAATGTATGCACGGCTTCCTGACCATCGATAATGCGATGGTCATAGCTGAGAGCAAGGTACATCATGGGACGAATAACAACCTGACCGTTTTCTGCGACCGGGCGCGGCGTGATGGCATGCATCCCAAGAATGGCCGACTGCGGCGGGTTAATGATTGGCGTTGACATCATCGAACCAAAAGTACCGCCGTTGGTGATAGAGAACGTGCCGCCCTGTAACGCCTCCAGCGGCAATTTGCCATTGCGTGCCTGTGTGGCGTATTCGGCAATTTGCCGTTCAATTTCCACCAAAGAGAGTGATTGCGCATTGCGTAACACAGGCACTACCAGGCCGCGGTTGCTGCTCACTGCAATGCCGATATCGCAATAATCACGCCAGATAATCTCGTTGCCATCGACGCTGGCATTCACTACAGGGAAGCGCTCCAGCGCCCGGGTAACGGCCTTAACAAAGAAGGACATAAAGCCCAGCTTCACGCCGTGCTTCTCGGCAAAACGATCTTTCCAGCGGGCGCGTAAGTCCATCACGCTCTGCATGTTTACTTCGTTGAATGTGGTAAGAATGGCGTTATTTTGTTGGGAAGCCAGCAGACGCTCAGCAATTCGCTGACGTAAGCGCGACATCGGCTCACGACGTTCCTGACGAGCACCCGGTGTCAAGGGTTTAGCTGGCGCGATCTCCGCCACCCGTTCAGGCTGAATGGCTGGTGCAGGAGTAACGCGCTGCACATCCTCTTTCAGGATACGTCCATTTCTCCCGCTCCCCGCAACGTCAGCAAGTTCGACACCACTACGCTGTGCCTCCAGCCGTGCGGAAGGCATCGCCAGGGTTTCGGTGACTGGTGTGACGGTTTCTTCTATGACAGCTTGCGGCTTAAGATGCGCCAACAGTTGCGCGGACGTGACCGTGCTACCTTCGCTGACGATAATATTGCTTAACACGCCATCGTGCGGGGCCGGTATTTCCAGAATGACTTTATCGGTTTCCAGCTCGGCAATCACATCATCGCGTTTTACGTGCTCGCCTTCTTGTTTACACCAGGTTGTCAGCGTGCCTTCCGTGACAGATTCCGGTAATACAGGGACAGTAATTTCGATCATAAAATGTTCTCCTTATTATTTTTGTGCGCCTTTCATGGCTGAATATCTGCAAACGCAGCAGCAAGAAATTCGTCGATTTGTTGTTTATGTACACGCCCATACCCTGTCGCTGGTGCTGCCGCTGCCGGGCGGCCTGCATACTGCCAGTAAGGAGTGTTAATTTTCAGTGCCGCCAGCTCATGACGAATCTGCCGCCACGCGCCCTGGTTTTCTGGCTCTTCCTGCAACCAAATCCATTCGCAGCAGTTCGGCCAACTCGCCAGAACATCATTCAGTTCTGCGACCGGGAACGGGTAGAGTTGCTCCAGGCGAACAATCGCTACCTCGTCTTCATGCTCACGCTGCTTACGGGCTTCCAGTACGTCGTAATAGACCTGGCCGCTACACAAAATAACGCGCTTAACTTTCTGGGACTGATGCAATTGCGGATCGGTGATTACCGGTTTATAAGCGTCATCAGTGAATTCACAAAGCTCGCTCATCGCGCCTTTAAACCGAAGTAAACGCTTACTCATCATTATCACTAACGGTTTGCGCATTGGGCGTAATGCCTGACCGCGCAACAAATGGAACATTTGTGCTGACTCACTGGGCATCACCACCTGCATGTTGTTTTCTGCGCACAGTTGCAGCCAGCGCTCAGGACGTGCGGAAGAGTGCTCCGGCCCTTGTCCGTCATAGCCATGCGGCAGAAGAATGGTTAAACCGCTATAGCGATCCCACTTGGTTTCGCCAGACGAGATAAATTGGTCAATAGCAACCTGAGCGCCGTTGGCAAAGTCACCAAACTGTGCTTCCCAAATAACCAGTTGCTGAGGCGCAGACGTTGAATAGCCATATTCAAAGGCTAAGAGCGCTTCTTCATTAAGCACCGAATCATAAACATCGAAAGATGCCTGACCAGCGCGGATATGCTGTAACGGCAGATAACGACGGGCTTCCGTTTGATGATGTACCACTGCATGGCGATGACTGAACGTGCCACGCCCTGAGTCTTCACCAGAAAGACGCACACCAACACCCGCATCCACAAGCGATGCATAGGCCAGCATTTCAGCCATTCCCCAGTCTACTGGCTGAGTACCTGCGGCCATATCCTGGCGTAACGCCAGTTGCCGTTTAATGGTAGGATGTGCGACCACATCGGGTGGCAGTGTAGAAATGATTTCACCATACGCTGCCAGCTTTTGCCGAGGCAATGCCGTAGATACCGGGGCGCTCCAGTGAGGGTTGGTCAACCCATACCAGTTAGCGCTAAAAGAGTGAATTGCAGGTTTGAGAGGCTGCGGTTCACGTTTCTGGCAGCTATCCAGCCAGTCGCGATAGCGTGCCGTCATCTCATCTTGTTGCGCCTGAGTTAACAGGCCGCGGCGGGCAAGAGATTCACCATAACGGGCGAGCGTACCAGGGTGAGCATCCACTGCCTGATACATTTGTGGCTGGGTAAGACGTGGCTCATCGCTTTCGTTGTGTCCGTGCTTACGGAAGCAGCAAATATCGATGATGATGTCACGCCGGAAGGTGTCTCGCCATTCGCACGCCAGTTCCATTACCTGGCAAACAGCGTCAACGTCATCGCCATTAACGTGGATAATTGGGGCCGCTACCATTTTGGCAATATCGGTGCAGTACCGTGAAGAACGCATATCCTGCAAGCGGGAAGTGGTGAAGCCAATCTGATTGTTAATCACCAGATGTAGCGTACCGCCAGTGCCGTAGCCCTGAGTCTGCGATAAGTTAAACGTGGTTTGGTTGACGCCGAGGCCGCCCAACGCGGAATCCCCATGAATAAGTACGCCCACCACTTTTGCCTGACCATCCTCACCACGGCGTTCCTGCCTGGCTCGCACCTGGCCCAGCACCACCGGATTCACGATCTCCAGATGTGAGGGGTTATACGCCAGCGCCACATGCAGCGAACCGGCAGGTGTTTCCAGATTGCTGGAATACCCCATGTGGTATTTCACATCGCCTGAACCACTGCCGATCGTCTGCTTGCCTTCAAACTCAGCAAAAAGCTGTGCCGGGTCTTTATTCAACAGATTAACCAGAACATTAAGTCTTCCCCGGTGCGCCATGCCAATGACCATTTCCTCCACACCTTGCGCACGCAGGCGTTTTGTCAGCGTATCGAGCGCCGGGATTGCACTTTCGCCCCCTTCCAGAGAAAACCGTTTCTGCCCAACATAACGGGTATGCAGATAACGCTCTAACGTCTCTGCCGCCATCAGTTTTTCAAAACGAGCAATACAGGTTTGGGCATCAGCTTGTGGCGCATTGCTGCTCTCAATCCGTGATAACAACCAGTTGATTTCTTCACGATTTTCCAGATGAGCAAGTTCATAAGCCTGGCTACTGGCCCAGGCTTGCTCCAGCAGGTTAAGCAGTTGCTTAAGTGGCATTTGCGTGGTGTGTGCGCCAAAGGTGACGCTAAACTCCTGCAACAAGTCTTCTTCGCTTAATCCCCAAAAACCAGGCTGGAGGGAGGGAACGTCAGCCGGGGGATTCAAACCAAGTGGATCAAGCTTTGCGCGCAGATGCCCCTGCGTGCGCCAGGCATTGATCAGTTGTATTACCGCAGCCTGTTTTTTTAAGGTCGCACCGCTGATATTGTTATCACCGGATACGCTTTGGACAGTCAGTTCAGGTGAAAGAAAAAAACGCCGCCAGTCTTCCGGGAGTTGTTCCGGCGTACGCAACCAGGTCTGGTAGTACTCTTCAAGCCAGGTCGCGTTATCTCCACTAAGCAGCGTGCCGGGCGAGGTCATGTTCTCCATGTTTTTCTCCTGATGGTCATAGACAGCTGCATTACTGCACAATCCGTACCAACAGTTAAAAACACTAATTTTCAAAAACTTATAGAAAAGAGATGATGTAAAAGTGGGCGAAAAAAGGGACAAAATAGTAGGGAGTGGCTGGAGTCAGGAACAGGCGGAGAGATCCGCCTGTTGATTAAAATCACATCACCGCAGCAAACGCCTTTGCCACGCGATGCACATTTTGCGTGTTAAGCCCGGCGACACACATGCGACCGCTGGCGATGAGATAGACACCAAATTCTTCACGTAGTTGGTCAACCTGAGCGGCACTTAAACCGGTATAACTGAACATGCCGCGCTGATTAAGCAGATAATCGAAATTGCGTTCTGGCATCTCTGTGCTCAATACCTTCACCAGTTCCTGACGCATTGCCAGAATGCGAGTTCGCATCTCTTCTACTTCCACCAGCCAGCTGGCTTTCAATGCCTCGTCATTCAGCACCGCAGCCACCACCTGCGCACCAAAATTCGGCGGGCTGGAGTAGTTGCGGCGAACAGTTGCTTTCAATTGCCCCAGTACGCGGCCTGCGGCTTCGGCATCTTCACACAGAACAGAAAGTCCGCCGACGCGCTCGCCGTAAAGGGAGAAAATTTTCGAGAACGAATTGCTCACCAGAGCGGGTAATCCAGCGCTGGCAATGGCGCGAATGGCGTAGGCATCCTCTTCCATACCGGCACCAAATCCTTGATAGGCAATATCAAGAAATGGGATAAGCTCACGGGCTTTGAGAATTTCAATCACCGCATCCCACTGCTCATTAGTGAGATCGGCACCCGTTGGGTTGTGGCAACATGGATGCAGCAACACAATACTGCGGGCAGGTAATGTTTTCAGCGTCGCCAACAGGTCATTAAAGCGCACGCCGTTAGTCGCTTCGTCATACCAGGGGTAAGTACTTACTTCGAATCCAGCCCCGGCGAATATTGCTACGTGGTTTTCCCAGGTAGGATCGCTGACCCAGACGCTTGATTCCGGGAAGTAGCGTTTCAGGAAATCTGCGCCCACTTTCAATGCCCCTGAGCCGCCAAGGGTTTGAATGGTTGCTACGCGCTGTTGTTGCAGTACCGGATGGTCCGCACCAAACAGCAGCGGCGCAATGGCATGGCGATAGCTGTTAAGCCCTTCCATCGGTAAATAAAGCGAAGCACCATGAGGCTGCGCATTCAGGCGCGCTTCCGCATCCGCCACGGCTTTCAGTTGTGGAATAATTCCGTCTTCGTTGTAGTACAGACCGATACTTAAATTCACTTTGTCGCTGCGAGGGTCTTCTTTAAAACGCTCCATAAGCGTAAGAATCGGGTCGCCAGCGTAGGCGTCAACTTTTTGAAACACGCGATGGTTCTCCAGGTTTACGGGCAGGTGGTTAAACCACAATAAACCGGAAGAAGGCGAAGATCGAGAGGATGTTCAAAGTCAGTCGGGAAGTTGGCGAAGAATTTGCTCCACTCGCTCTTGCAGTGGCCCCGAAACCGAAAGATAAGGAATGTTCCTGCGCGACAATTCCTGTTCATACCACACCTGTTGCCGTGCGCGAAATACCTCTCCTTGCCGGGTGCCATCCTGCACGAAGGGAAATTCTGCGCCGCAAAGCACTACCAGAGAGTATTCCCGCTCCGCCAGTTGGTGAAGTTCTTGCGGAGCATGACCATATTGATCAAGGGCATAGAATAAGGTCGTGAGTGGCGACGTGTCACATATAAGATAGTGATTAGCTTCTGCTTGTTGTTCCCGGCGTACCTGTTCGCAGGCGATATGCAACAAATCATCCGCAGTTAAGATACCGTTTTTTTCTTCCCAATAGTCGCGGCCAAATTCAGCGACATACACCGTATCAAGCACGCCCGCCAGCGCTTTTGAAAGCGTGCTTTTACCGGTAGATTCGCCACCAAGCAGACAGATACGGCGAACGAAACTGTAATAAACATCATTCGCCAACATGTAGCGATAGCGGTGAACATCGGAACGAATAAGCGTTCCCGAAGGCGCTTCATCGCCAACTGGGCGCGCCATTCGAACGTGTTCAACGGGTTGGGCAAAACGCCGCGCCAGCACGTTAGCAAAGCCATCGCCATAGTCTTCTGCAGTAAATACAGCGTGTGGGCGGCAACGTAATATCTGCAAGCATAGCGTCGCCACATAATGACGGTGGATGTCGGCATCAGCATTGTTATGCGGGATAGCAGGTAAGTTATAACGCGCAACAAGCTCTGGCGTCAGTACCAAAAACGTCGCTTGCGGGAAGCGCACTTGCAGCCACGTCAGGCGCTTTTCAGGTTCACAGTCAGGCATTTCCGGCACGGAATAACTGATGATGAACAGTTCTTCACATTGCGCCAGTGCGGTATTGATCAACTTTTCATGACCACAATGCAAAGGCGCGAATTTACCAACCACCAGACCCGTTGCAAAAGGCTTCATGATGTTTGCAACTCTTTGCGCCATTGATACAAACCATACCAGGCGTTAATCCAGAACAGGAAATATAAGCCAGCGGTCAGGTTTAAACCGCGCGTCATATACAGTGGCACCGCCAGGGTATTCACCGCTAACCAGACGTACCAGTTTTCGATACGTCTTCCCATCAACATGAATTGTGCCAGAACGCTGAAGGTCAAAATCAACGAATCCAGCCAGGGTGCCCAAGCATTGGTAAAGGTGTGGAGTAAAAAGCCGTAACCGCCTGCCACGACGACAGCACAGAGCAACAAAAGGAAAAAGTGACTGGCTTGCGTTCGGCGCACCGGCAAGATGTCGCCACCCTGACCTTTCAGCCAGTGGATCCAGCCAGTGATGCTGGTCACGATGAAGAATAACTGGAGCGTAACGTCGGCATAGAGTTGCACGGACCAAAAAACCCAGCCGTACAATATGCTGCCAATTATGCCGATCCACCATGTATGCACATTGTTTCTGGCAGCCAGCCAGACGGAAACCGCGTATGCCAGACACGCGGCGATTTCTGAATAAGACATTGTCCCTCCCTGGAGACGAATATTAATCCACGTATTTCATCGCGACTCTTGAAGTCAGGCGCGTAATAAGTTCGTAAGCACTTACCTTCGTCATTTCAGCGATACGTTCTACGGGCAAACCTTCGCCCCATAAAATGACCGGGGCCCCGGCTTTATCCTGCGCCTGTGGACCTAAGTCTACGCAGATCATATCCATCGCCACGCGCCCGACAATCGGCACTTCGCGACCGTTCACCAGCACTGGCGTACCGGACGGCGCGGCGCGCGGATAACCATCGCCATAGCCCATCGCGACTACGCCAAGACGAGTAGCACGTTCGCGTACCCAGGTTCCACCATAACCGACAGGCTCTCCGGCTTTATGCTCACGCACGGCAATCAGGCTGGAGGTTAGCGACATCACTGGCTGACAGCCAAAATCGGCACCGGTGGAGCGATCTTCCAGCGGAGATACGCCGTAAAGAATGATGCCCGGGCGCACCCAGTCAAAATGCGACTGTGGCCAGAGTAAAATGCCACCCGACGCGGCAATGGAACGTTGACCAGGCTTGCCTTCGCAAAAGGTATTAAAGATAGCGAGTTGCTTCTCGGTTGCGCCACATTTTGGTTCATCCGCGCGCGCAAAATGGCTGACGATATTCACCGGCTGACGAACGTTTTTGCACTGGGTCAGACGATGATAAAACGCCTCAGCCTGTTCCGGCCTTACGCCCAGACGGTGCATACCGGTATCGAGTTTCATCCAGACGGTAACCGGCTCGTCCAGGTTAGCCTCTTCCAGCGCAGCAAGCTGTTCTTCGTTATGCACGGCGGTATGAAAATGTTGCGCAGAAATCGTCGGTAGATCTCTGGCATCAAAAAAGCCTTCGAGTAAAAGTACAGGTTTGGTGATTCCCCCCGCACGCAGTCGCAGAGCTTCTTCGAGACGGGCTACGCCAAAGGCGTCAGCATCGGGGAGCGTTCGCGCGGTCTCAAGAAGACCGTGACCATAAGCGTTCGCTTTCACCACCGCAACCATTTTACTGGCAGGTGCCAGTTCACGAAGACGTTGCAGGTTGTGTCGCAGAGCGCGGCGGTTAATCACAACAGTTGCCGCTTGCATTTGTGTTCCTTGATAAGTGTTTGCTTTAATTACCTAATTCATAAAATAATTATTATTCGTCGTCGTACTGCGGCCCCGCATAGTTGTCGAAGCGCGACCATTGACCGTTAAAGGTCAGGCGTACCGTCCCGATTGGGCCGTTACGTTGTTTACCGATAATAATTTCCGCGATGCCTTTTAAATCACTGTTTTCGTGATACACCTCATCACGATAGATAAACATGATCAAGTCCGCATCCTGCTCGATAGAGCCAGATTCACGCAGGTCGGAGTTGACCGGGCGTTTGTCGGCACGTTGTTCCAGAGAACGGTTCAACTGGGACAGCGCCACCACCGGCACGTTCAGTTCTTTCGCCAGTGCTTTCAGCGAGCGGGAGATTTCTGCAATTTCCAGCGTACGGTTATCGGAAAGCGCCGGTACGCGCATCAGTTGCAGGTAGTCGATCATGATAAGCCCGATGCCGCCGTGTTCACGGGCAATACGGCGTGCGCGGGAACGCACTTCCGTTGGCGTCAGGCCGGAGGAATCATCGATATAGATATTGCGTTTTTCGAGCAAAATACCCATGGTGCCGGAAATGCGTGCCCAATCTTCATCATCGAGCTGCCCGGTACGGATTTTAGTCTGGTCAACACGCGACAGCGACGCCAGAGAACGCATCATAATCTGTTCTGATGGCATCTCCAGCGAGAAGATAAGTACCGGTTTATCCTGCAACATCGCCGCGTTTTCGACGAGGTTCATCGCAAATGTCGTTTTACCCATCGACGGACGCGCGGCAACGATGATCAAATCCGACGGCTGCAAGCCAGCGGTTTTTTTGTTGAGATCGTCATAACCGGTGTTTACCCCGGTAACGCCATCGTGTGGCTGCTGAAACAACTGCTCAATACGCGCCACGGTTGCGTCGAGCACATCGGCGATGTTCTTCGGCCCTTCGTCTTTGTTTGCACGACTTTCGGCAATTTTGAAGACGCGGGATTCAGCAAGGTCCAGCAGATCTTCACTGGTACGCCCTTGTGGATCAAAACCGGCTTCGGCAATCTCATTCGCAACGGAGATCATCTCACGGACAACGGCACGTTCGCGCACGATATCCGCATAGGCACTGATGTTCGCCGCACTTGGCGTATTTTTTGACAGCTCTGCCAGATAAGCAAAACCACCGACGCTATCGAGTTGCCCCTGGCGTTCCAGCGATTCCGCAAGGGTAATCAGATCGATAGGACTACCGCTTTCCTGCAAACGCGCCATTTCAGTAAAGATATGACGGTGTGGGCGGGTGTAAAAATCGTCTGCCACCACACGCTCGGCTACATCATCCCAGCGTTCGTTATCCAGCATTAAACCGCCCAACACCGACTGCTCCGCTTCGATCGAGTGCGGAGGCACTTTCAGCCCGGCAACTTGTGGATCGCGTTCGCGGTTATCAGTCTGTTGTTTGTTGAAAGGTCTATTGCCTGCCATAACGAATGGTGTTACCTGCTGTTGAATGGGGGACAAGAGAGTATAGCGAGAAACAGTTTCTCGCTACAGCATTTAACGCCCCCGCTTTCCGGTGGAAGCGCGAATTTGCAGGGTCGGGCGATAGATGTAATGGCTGAGCGGTGCGTCTGGTTGCGCAATACGCCGTAAAATTTGCTGCGCCGCCTGTTTCCCCAGAGCCAATGGTTCTACCGCAATTGTGGTTAACGGCGGGTTACTGTAAGCACAAGCCGCCACGCCATCATTACCAATCAACGAAATATCTTCCCCGGCAAATAATCCTCTTTCGCCTAGTGCCGACTCCGCGCCAAAAGCCATTAAATCGTTATAACAAATCACCGCTGTGGGTGGCGAAGGCATATCCAACAGCTGTTGCATCAACTGGTAGCCGTTGGCCTGAGTCGGTTCAGCACGCAGCGAAAAAGCATCAGTACTCCACGGCTGTAAACCATGGTGATTCATCGCCTCAAGGTATCCCTGATAACGCATATGGTGCGTAAGACCACCAATAAACACGATATCTCTGTGCCCTTGTTGAATGAGATATTCCGTCGCTTCCCGTACACCTGCGTGGCTGTCCACGCCAACGTAATCGACGGGCAATTGTTGCCAATCCAGAGGGCGCATCGTGATTAATAAGGGTGTGGAACTGTTGGCATAACGCTGTAAATCGGCTTCTGAGGTACTGTTCACTGGACAGAGGACAATGCCCGCGACGTGGTGTTCCAGCAAGGTATCAAGCACCTGTTTTTGCCGGTCACTACGCTGGGAGGTATTGGACATCACGGTGATAAAACCGTGCTCCGCCAGCGTCATCTCAAGACCCATAGTAAATTCAGCGAAGAAAGGATTTATCAAATCGTCAATGACTACGCCGATAGTTAGCGATTTTTGCGAACGCAGATTGGCAGCAAAACGGTTATAGACATAGCCTAATTGTTCAATGGCTTGCTGGACTTTTTGTTGCGTCTCTTTTTTGATAAGTGAACTGTCGTTGAGAACCAGCGATACAGTCGATTTCGAAACGCCAGCCGCACGCGCAACATCGGTTAATGTTACCCGCTTTCTTCCTG
>ERZ894214.713-NODE-713-length-13336-cov-6.69776_pt1 | contig 13336 bp, 16 predicted proteins | sample MGYA00380290_ERZ894214 | MGnify/ENA primary metagenome ERZ894214 (study PRJEB32331, sample SAMN06328421) | human gut metagenome | biome: human gut microbiome; feature: stool | host: Homo sapiens | collected 2014-09-19 ... | reverse complement strand
CATACGCTTCGGACAGCTGGATCTTCCCCGGATCGGCCATGCCGGTCATGACAGGCTGCGCCACCGCGCCATCTGCCATAGCGATCATCTGCACGCCGTCAGGCAGGTACACGCTGGAGTAAACGCGGACGCCGTGGAAAGTGCTGAATTCGCGTCCCGCGGTATCCACATTGGCATTGTGGGCTGTGGTATCCATGAAATTGCGCATAGCGCCATAGGTAGCGGTGTCCAGAATTACCGCGATCATGTCGCGATCCACGCCGTCCACATAAGCGTTCTTGGTGGTCTCGATCTTCTGGATCAGTTCCTCCACCTTTTCGTTGATGGCGGTGGCCGTCAGGGTCGCAGACGTGCCCTCGTCCTTGGCGCACTGGAAGAACGCCCGCTCCAGCTCACGCTCCATGCTCTTGCCGTGGGAGGTGATGCGGCGGTTGATGACGTTGTCAACGCCGTACAGCTTGACGTCCTTTTCCTCGATCTCCTCCAGCAGTTCCTTGTCCTGGTCGATAGCCACCGAAACGGGCTTGACCTTGACCTGATCGGCCTTTGCAGCGGCTCGCGCGGTGCCATACGCCTTGCTGGCGGCGTTGGCGAAGCGCTTCGCCTCTACAGTGCCGGTCGTCGGGTCGCCGGAAAGGTCGCGGTTCTTGAGGATACCGGAAATGGTCGTTTTCTGGAGGTTTTCAATTACCGGGCCGTATTTCTCGGCCAGTTTATCCTTGCCGGACGGGTCCATCAGGATGGACAGAGAATCAATTCTTGCCATGTTTCAGTCTCCTTTTTAGAAAAATGTCGGCATTTTCGGGGGCTCTCCACCCTCGACGTTCTGAAAGCCGCCCATATTGACGGGCGGGTGGGCGCTCTTAAATACGCCCTCCTTGTCGTGGGTCAGGGACGCGAACAGTTCCGCGTCGCCCTTCCCTGTGTTGGCAGGGTCAACGATGGCCTTGGAGAACGCATCCAGCACACCTTTTTCGGCATATTCGCTGGAAAACTCCTTATCGCCCTTGGCCGCATTGAAGCGTTCCAGAATCTTGGCGCGCTCTGCCGCGTCCTTTTCCTCCTGCTTGCGCTGCTCCTCGGCCTGCTTGTACTTGTCAAGCTCGGCCTGAAGGGCGGCAGTGTCGCCTTTATTGGCTTCCAGCGTGGCAATGGTCTCCTTGGCTTCCGCAAGCTGGCTCTTCATGGTGTCGACATCCTTTTGCAGCTTGCCCTTGGCGTTCTCAACGTCTTTGCCGTTCATGGCAAAAACCTTGTTTGCCTGTTCCTCAGTCAACCCGATTTCCAACAGTTCTTCCTTTTTCATATTGTCTCCTTTCGCGGTTAGGCTTTTTAGGTCGTCGCCATGACCACCGCTCCACACTTTTAGGTTTGTGGATAACCGGTTTGTATAAAAACCGCAAGCGCGGGTTTTATCGTTACTTTGTATAGCTCTCTACGATCATCTTGTCTGTCCGCTGCCGCAGCCCGGCCTTATGGGCTACCTCTGCATACTTGGCGCGCAGATCCCGGACGTTGGCTTGCGCTTCTCGGCGGAGCACATCATCCCCGGACGCTTTTGCGAGGTTCGCAATGTCCTTTTGCTGCCGCACCTTGGTTTCCAGCGTCCGCATAAGCTGGCTGGCCTGATAGGTGGTGTAGTGCTTGCCGTCGATCTCGCAGCCCTCGTGATTGGCTTTCCGCCACTGCCGCAGCTGGGCATCCGTGTACCGCCGGGGCGATACGCCCAGAATGATATAGTTTGGGAAGTGATGGCAGTTCCATTGGCCGATCGGCCGCTGGAAGGGCGCGAACTGATTGCCGCCTACGTCCTGGAAGCCCTGTCCGCTCTGCATCTTCTGATACTCTGCGAGGGTGTACTGCCGCCCCTGCGCCGGTTCATGGTCCAGCGCAGAATACGGGTGCGCAGACAGCTCCACGCCGTCAGCGCCGATCTGCTCCCCGATCTGCCGCTGCGCCTCCTGGGCGATCTGCTTTGTGCCGTCCAGAATGTTCATGCGGATCGCGGTATCAAGCCGCCGGGTCACGCCACTCTCATAGGTCACCCGCAGGCCGTCCCCGCCCAGCTTCCGCATACTGGAGCGGATAGCCGAGTTGTAATCCGTCACACCGCGGGAAACGGCGTCGATCGCCTCAGAAACAACTTCCCGATAGGCTGCATCAATGTTCGTCGTGTTGGAGTAGTTCAGGAAGCTTCCCGCTGTCTGCGCTGCAAGGGATTGTATGTACTGCCGAAGGGCGTAGTTATATTCCGGCGGCACAATGCGTCTCCCGCGCTCTACCGCCAGAAAATCCGCACTGGAATATTCCTCCTTTGCGGCCTGCTCCAACAGCTGCTGCACGTCCTGCACGCTCATATCGAGCGCCTTTGCAAGTTCCTCCTTGATCTTGCGGACATGCGCGCCGTACACCCGCATCTGCGCCAGCCGGTTGATGCTGGAGGGGTTCAGCTTCCCGATGGCCTTGATCTGCGCCCCGACCTTTTGCAGATAGTCCGTGTTCACCTGGTCGATGCGCCCGCGGATGATTTCGTAAGCATCCTCTATCTGCTTGTCGGTCAGCATGGGTTACTCCTCCAGGTCAAACAGCCGCCTGCCGTTGTCCTGCAACACCTGATACAGGCCGCGTGCGAACATGTCAACGACATCTTCCTCGTTTTCAATTTCAAGCCCTGCATGATTCCGAATGCCGTGAAGGATTTCGTGCAGCAGCGTGATGCACTTCATCTGGTGCCCTTCGCACAGATCAGAAAGCCGGATCGTGCTTTCGCGGTAGTCGATCTGCCCATACAGCAGGCTTTCGCCGTCATTCAGAGACGGCTGGTTGTCAAACACTTTGTACTCTACGCCGCCAATGCGGACGGAATCAGGGATTTTCATAGATTGCCTCCTCCCGGCTCTAAGTCCTCCGGCTGCAACAGTGTCGCCGCCGTTCTTGCTTTCTGCGCCTGTACCGCGTCGATCTCCGCCTGTGCGTCCTCCATGCTCTGGCCGGTCACCCAGCTGTTAAGGCGGGCGCCGGAAATCAGGCCGCGGCTCTCCAGCTCAGAAAGCTGGTCAAAGGTCTCGCTGCTGCTCTCCACAAGGGACATGTCCCAGTCAAAGGTGATCTTGTAGTCCCCCGACGCCCCTGCCGGGGTCAGGCCGAAGAACTCGGCATACATGTCGATGGAATACGCCAGATCCTCAAAGCAGGATTGGATGTTCTTGCGGATGTCGGACACCAGGCAGAAGGTGTCGTGATTGGCGCTCTTGATCTCGGTTGCCGTGGCGCCAAAGCTGGCAGGTTCGGTCAGGACGCCCTTGGACGTGCCCACTTCTTTCTCCAGCTGAGCGCACAGGGCATTGTACCGGGCATAATAGGAGCTGTCCCGGATTGCCGGGTCAAATATCTCCCAAAAACTCTTGCCTTCATTCAGCGCGCCGCCGATGTGGAACTTCTTAAACAGTCCGCTATCTGGCAGTTTCCCGTCTTTCCCGAACAGAAGTTCGTCCGCACCCACGAAAGCGCGTTTCAGTCCGTACTCACTCTCGATCTGCGCCATACACTCATGCAGCTGCCGGATGGTATCCCCGGAGCCGTATGTAATGGGAACGCCATAGAAGTCATCTTCGCGGCGGCTGTCCTTGGGGCATTTGAGAAAGCCCACCGGCACGCGGTCGACATTCCCGATCGTGATCTCCGGCGTGATGCCGGCCCACTCCGGCGTGATGTCGAACGACACCGGGCCGCCTGATGTGTTGATGATACGGTTTTTGATCGAGAGCGTGCCGCCGTCCAGCGTATAGTCGATGATGCGCTGATAGTAGTTGTTATTGACCTGCTTGATCTCCGCAACAACCGATAACGACGTGATCTCGCCCGCCCCGTTTACTTCATTCACCGCGCACCGGGTCTGATCGAGGGCGGCAACATAGATGCGGTCGCCGATCACATAGGGCACGAGGAACTTGCCGCCCTTGCCCAGCGCCTGTGTCAGCGTCTGCTTGATGTTGTCCCATACCGGCGTCAGCACGTCGGAAATCAGGGCGCTGCGTCGGCTCTCCCCGTCGTTTGCGTCCGTGACCGTCATATTGCAGTCGTTCACCGACTTGTTGGCGAGAGAACCAGCGAAGATGGCGTCGAAGTTGATACTCCGCGTGTCCTCATACTGCCGTTTGTATTTGTCGCTTTCCATCATCTCCCGCTGGGTGCGCTGCCCAACGATCTTTCCGAAAAGCGTTCTGATCCACTGGATCAACTGCTGAAACATAGTTCACCGCCTATTCTTTCTTTGAGTCTATGTAGGCGTCAATTATGCGGAAAAACATATACAGCCCGCATAAAACAAAATATCCCGCGGGCATTCCGGCTTTTACGCCGAGCCACGCAAATAATGCTGTACTTATCATGGCTTTATCTCCCTCAAAATCTGCCTGATAAACGCCGACCAGCTGTATTCCCATGCGTCCAGCGTGTCAATATCGCTTGTGCCGTTGTCCAGCCGCACATCGTCCAATGCTTTGGAGTCCCATACCGCGTCGCACAGGGCTTTCACCAGACTGTCGCACTCTCCTTCCACATACTTGAAGCGATCTGTGGAAAGAAGGAGGTCAGCGGTGCGGATGCGGTCGATGATCTGCCCTTTCACGGAATTGACCACGCTATACTTGGTCTGCTGGTACATGGAATTGATGATGGCCTGCTCGGCACTGTCCGCATACACATAATCCACAGGTCCATAGTCCTGTTCTACGCTCTCGGCGAAGCGAACAAACTTGCTCATCATCTGCTCTACGCTCACACCCTTGGCCGGAATGCGGAGGGATCGCAGCGCCACAGGCGCCCACTCTGCCGTGATTCCCGTCGCCACAAAAGAAAACGCGGATTTATTGCCGCCGAAGTCCACGCCAATGGTAATATAGTCGAAGTCCGGCAGCTCGTCTCTGCTGATGGCATATCGGACAGGCTTGTCCGCAAACAGCGGATAGATCAGGCCCTCGGCCACGCACCGCTCTCCGAGAATATCCCGGCGATACCAGACGCTTTGCGGATCGTACTGGCTCTTAATCTCCTCCCGGCGGCGTTCAGGGATCGACAGGTTATCTTCAATCGTGAAGTGCTGGTATTGATAACCGCCCACATAACCATCCAGATACTTGTCAATGTAATCCGTATAGATCGGATGATTCGGGCCACATGGGTTCAGGTCCCAAAGCACCAGCGGATCCAGTGCCGCCGCCTGTCGGCCAAAAGCGACCTTGATGAACGACGTGCGGCTGTCCTCGCTGTCGTAGTGCTCGTTGATCTCGGTTGCGATCCACAGGCCGTAGGAGTTGCCCAGGATACGCTTGTAGCTGTCCGCCTTGCCGCCGCCTGCGAATACGACGACCTTTTCGCCGGTCTGCGTACGGATAAACAGTGCTTCATTGTCCCTGTACTTGCCCCACTTGCAGCGGCCGCGGAACAGGTTTTCCAGTCCGAAACCGTTGCACACGCCGATGTTCAGCTTTGCGTTGCCGATGGTAGAACCGCTGGCAAGGTGGATCTTGTCCCGGCACTTCTCCAGATACATAGCTGCAATGATGCAGTGGTCAATGGTCTTGCCGGAGCGGATCGCGCCCTCGGCCACGTTCATTTTGTTATGCAGGGCGTTGTTGATGTAGATTTTGTGCTTCTCGCTAAAATCCGCCCAAGGTATCGTTGCTCGTACTCTCATAGTTTCAATTTATCAGCCAAGGGCGAAAGGTCCTCGACGTCTGCCTGTTCATTATCCTGCTTTTCAAACATGCCCAGATGCTTGCCCAGCAGCTCCAGGGCGCGCAGCTTGTTGGAATACTTGAGATCGCTGTCCGCCCCATCCGAGGCGGTCTTGTCTGTAATCTCCTTTAGTTTTTTCAGCACATAGTCCTGCGTTATTCCGGTGCGTTTCTGCCGTTCCGCAAGGGACTTTTGGATTGCCTGCGAAACACAAGTTTTCCCAAGCAGCTCCGGGCCGATCCGATCGGCAGTCTTTTCGCTGTATCCCGCCCGCTTCGCAGCGGCCGTCGCGTTCAGGTCGATGAGGTACTCATCAACGAATCGCTTCTGTTTTTCGGTGATGGTACTCACCGTCCTTTCTGTTCCGACAATATGGGTATGAAAAAGCAGCTCCGTTTCCGAAGCTGCTGCAATACTACAAATCTTTTAATCTGCGGAGCGGAACTCTAAACCTATCTACAATTTCATACAAAGGTTCTGATCCGTTTAACAAATCCTGATATGATGCAAATTCATCATACAAGTCAAGGCCTGATAGGATGTCTCGCGCTGTTTTTGCACCAATTGCTCGAGTATACCCACCAAATGGAACCGTATATTTTTTAACATTCTTTGTTCCAAGGAATCCTTTTATTTCCCTCGTAAAATGCAACTTTCCAGATCCGATTTCACACTTTACTCCCAATCCTTCTAATGCAACACAGAATTCTTTGGCTGTCGGTGACACATGATATGAATGATCTTTTTTCTTAGTATTTTTGTGTCGCAACCAATACGAAATCGTCTGTATTTCCGGATCTGGTTTTTTCTTAAACTTTTTAAAGATACCTCGAAAATCTAAATCTTCAGCTAAATTATTTGCTGCAACTGCAACAACCAGCTTTTCATGCTCATGCACGGGAGCCGATGGCAAATAACCATAAAGAGTCAACTGATAAAGTAATAGCAACAGTGCAGTTCGTTTATTTCCATCTACAAACGCATGATCCTTTACAAGACCAAAAAACAATGTAGCGCAAATATCTATCGGATTATCATACTTTACGCGTCCAGCAAAGGTAACATTCTGCCTACATAGTGCAGACTCAAGCAGATTGATGTCTCTTAACCCAACTAGCATTTTCTCGACTTGTTCTCCACTACTTTCATCCGTAAAAAAATCAGCTAAGATAAAGTACGCTCTAAATGCATCTGAAACATTAATTAGCGGATGGTTTAATTCCGGAATATCAGGATTCTCTTTTGTTAATCGATTATATTCTTCACGCATTTCAGGCGGAAGATACTTCATGGTATCATCTTCTTTTACAAATTTTGATACCATTTTACAAGATAATTCCATATAAGTCAAACCTCTACAACCCAAAGGTTACCATTATTAATCATTATTTATCTTATATACCCTGAAGCTTTCCGCATCAACATACTCTTTTTATGTACCACTTATAAATATTATACTGATTCTAACCGGAACTAACAGGGCCTATTGTCCAAGATCTCCTGCACCTGTTCCAGCGCACGGACATGCAGTCTGCGCACCCACCGCCATGAATACCGCATCTGCACAGCGACCTCCTCCCACGTCTTGTCGTTGACGTAATACTCGGTCAGCAGCGTCGCCAGCGTGTTGTCCTCGACCTGCCCGATCACCTGCAAAATCTCCGCGCGCACCTGCTCCAGCTTCTCGATCTGCCGGTCGGCCGCAAGGCTCACCTCTGCGTAAGCCGCAAGCCGGTCCTCCGGCTCCCCGCCGGAAACGCGCTCGCCCATACCCGCCGTGCGGGAAACCGCGCGCGCATAAGCCCGCTGCTTGCTATCCTGCAGCGCGTCCAGCCGCAGGCGCAGCCTGCGCGCACGCCCCAGCCATTCCTTTGCCGTCACTGCCATACCTCCATTTCAAATACCGCTCGATTTCAGGCGAATAGTCAGCCATGTAGGATCTCCTCCGCTGGCTGCTTGAGCCATTCCATCCAGCAATCTTTGCACTCGCCCACATATCCGCAGGTAATATGGTTTTTCCCTGCGGGGCATCCGAATTTCGGCCAAATACGCTCTGCAAGCTCCTCGTCGGTCATTTGCCGGATGCGGTCGCCGTTGGTAATGGTCTCTGGTTCCGGGCCTGTACAGTCGTCGAGTTCCATATAGTCCGGATTACAATGCACGCAGACTGTTTTTCCGCAATCTACACAATATACTCCGTTGTGATATCCAGCTTCCCAAGCCCATTCATCGACATTGCCGTTTTCATCTTTCTGCCAGTTGTGTTTCATGTGTCCTCCTCTCCCACCGGCGGGCGCTTCCTATCATCGATTTCGAATTTGATTTTCATCTGTGCCGGGTACAAATCGACTTCTGGCCGGCGTTTCCCTGTCCATCTTATCCCGCCAGCCTGTCCTACACATTTCCACCCGGCGGCTTTTAGGCTCGCTCCATTCTCCGTGTCAAGTATGTAGGTGATCAGTTTGTGGTAGCCCATCGCCCGTGCCGCCCGCCAAGCTGCTGCATAGAGCATAGAGCAAGCATTGTGCGTGCCATCAGTACAGAGCCGATTTACTTCCAGTGTCCACCCGTCATCAAGATACCGGCTCACCGGACGTCCAACGATAGCCACACCCACAATTTTCTCTCCATCAGTGCAGCCGATGGAGAATTTATGCCCTGTAACCGGCTTGTGGTGCCGGTGGTGCTGCTCCACAAAGGTGTTAGCCTCCTTCAGGGTCATCGGACACACTTCAAGCATCATTTTCCCCCTCCTGCATGCGCTCGATGACGATTTTCACACCGCCACCACCTTTTCAAGCTCCTCCATCGTGCGAATCTCGGCTCCGCACCACTCCGGCAGGGCAGTTTCTTCCCGGCTTTCACCTCCGGGCTGTCTGCCGGCGCGTGGGGCGGCTCCGGCCACACAATAGGGCGGCCGTCCCGTCTGGCGATCAGGAAAAACCGCTTGCGGGTGGTTGGCGCGCCATAGTCCGCCGCCACCAGCTCCCGCCACTCTACGACGTACCCCAGCGCTTTTAGCTGTTCGATAAAGCGGCGGAATGTCTGCCCCGCCTTGGACTTGATCGGGCGGCCGCGGCGCACCGGCCCCCATGTCTGAAACTCCTCGACATTCTCCAGCATGATCACGCGCGGCGCCACGGTACCCGCCCAGCGCAGCACGATCAGCGCCTTGCCGCCCTCATGCTCCGTCACGATGCGGCAGTATTCCAGCTCCTGCACGGTCTTGCCGAGGCCGAACCGTTCGAACAGGCCGCGCCGCCCTCCGGCCACCGCCCATTTCACTGCATCGCGCTGGTGCGGCTTGAGCGCCGGATTTATGTCACTGTCCGAGATGGCAAAGCCGGTTCCCGGGGCGGTCACGATCTTGCTGCGCAGGAAATCCATGTAGGTCATGCGCTTTCACCCCATTTCATGTGTTATCCTCCTCCCCATTATCCTTCTGCGCGCCTTTACGCGCCTGATGTTCCCGTACCCGGCGCAGCCACTCATCATCCATGCTGCCCGGATGCAGGTATCCATCGTCCGGCTGTTGGCGTGGCGGCTCCTTGCCCTGCGTGGCCTCGAGATCAGCTGCTGTCAGCACCCCGTCCCGCTCATATCCCTGCAGGATGGTCCGCAGATAGGCGGCAGGCTTGCGCGGATGTTTATTGCCGGTCTGGCGGGCAGCCTCCATAATGACCGCTTCTTGCATACCATCCTGCATCAGCCGGGCAATGTCCAGCCGGAAATTATCATCAATTTCAGTTCCAATCAGCCGCTCCAGATCAGCAGCCAGCGCCCCGGCGCGTTCTCTGCTCTGCTGTTCTCTACTGTACTCTTCTCTACTGTTCTGTTCTCTTCTGTTCTGTTCTCTTCTCTGTGTACTTTCTTGGCCGGAAATACCAGTTTCTTGTCCAGATATGTTATTTTCTCGCCAAGAAATAAAAGATTGCAGCACAAAACTTTTGCCACTCGGATTCTTTTCCCGCATTTCCTCTTCGGTCAGAAGCCAAATGTCAAAATTGATTTGGACGGCAGTACGCCCCAATGTGGCAGTAAAGTAATCCGTCTGCATTCTTTTCGACGTAATAAATCCACGCCTGTAAAGGTCGCTGCTGAATAGCCCACACGCCACCAAGCGGTCTACTACGTTCGCCAATGTCTCTACTGTCGGAGCATGACGCCCGGCTGTCATTTCGGATAGCAGCCACAGCGTATCATCGCGCCCCGATTCTGAATAATTGATGTAATACCCCTTGTCCCCGTATGCAATATCAAGTAAGCACTCGTAAACATAGGGGCCAAGCACGCCAAATTCTTGGCGCATCGCACGGAATTTCGGATCGCGGAACAGTCCAATATCCCGTATCCAAAATTCAAGCCCTTTCTTACGATTCCTGCCCACCGCATCACCTCCAGCCGGGCAAGGCTGGGGCGGTCTGCACCGCCCCGCGCCGGGTTGTCTTACGCCAGAATGATAACGTCGTCCTTATATTCGTCCGGCAGCTCCATGGTGAAGAAGTCGCGGATACGTCCGATCGCTTCGTTCTTCCATGCGTCCGCATCTGCCGCAAACAGTGCCGCCATAATCGCATCGCCGTCTCGACGAACACGGAATACAAACGGACTGGCCGGCTGCTCCACTTCGGCGAACGTGCGGAACGGTGCCAGTTTCACCGGGTTCGGCACCTTGACCTCTTGAACGAGCGAAATGCCATTTCTCGCAGTTACCTTCTGGGTCATGCCGTCATCGGCCAGTGTTACACCCTGATCTGCCGTCACCGTGCCAATCAAACGGATCAGCATGTCCCGGTTTTCATCCTGCACAAAATGCGTCTGCATATTGATGATAAACGTCTCTACGTCCATCCAGCGGCCAAACGGGAACGTCGGTGCAGACAGTTTCGCCTCGAGCAGACACTCGCGCGCCTTGTCGCTATTCAGCTCGCGGTACAGATTGACGCGGTCGAAATCGGCCACATGGAGCACAAACCGGCGGTTGATGCTTTCCTCATCTTCTGCGCTCTCATCTGCACCGCTTGTGATGTAGTCAATAATCGCCGTCAGGGTATGTACCGGAAGGGTTACCGCGGTCAATTCCTGCGGAATGCGGATCAACTGACCCGTGGCGTATTGACTGCCGTTGATCTCCGATACCGCAACCGAGCCGATTTTGACGATGCATTCCAGTGCTTCCTTAATCATAGTTAGCTCCTCCTCATGCCTGCTTTGCGTCCGCAAGGCGGATCATCTTGGGTTCTTCCTGCTCGCCGCCGGCGAAATTGCGCTGACCCGGCAACTGCGGTGTGTACTCCATCACAACCGGTTCATCCTGCGTGCCGCCAATCAGCAGCGTGGTGTCAAGCGCCTTGACTGGTACGAGTTTGCTCTTGACGCTGACCCGCACCGCCGCACTATCGCGAGCATCTGTCGGCACAATCGCAAACTCAACCGTCAGCGTACGTGCCTTCTTAGCTTCTGTATTCAGGTCTTTGCAGTTGCGCATAATCTTGGCCAGTTCATAACTAACGCGCTCACCAACCGCACCGCCCATCATTTCAAGCAAATTGATCTCGGCGACTTCTCCCATGCTAACATTGCTCATTCTTTCACTCCTCACAAATGATTATGTTTATGCCGGGAAACTCCCGGTGGAACCGCGCCTCCCACGCCGCCGCGCGACTATTTCCCGCGGACAAGTGTAAAAGCCAGATTGTTAGAACGCCGGATAAATCCTGCTTATGCAGCCAGTGGATCACATCTGATACCTCAAAATGGCTGTGCCGGATGCGGTTTTTCAAACTGTCCGGTATTTTCGTACTGGATTCCAGCAGGCTTTCCTCGTAGTTGCACTCGACCGAAATATATGTAGGATGTTCCACCACATAGTTCAGCCCACGAGTATCAGCGGCGAAAAACAGCCGTTCTCGTGTGCGCGTGTCATCAATCAAATACCCGACCGGCTCTGCCGCATCGTGCACCACCGGAAACGCCATCACGAGAAGCGCACCGATGCGCACCGGCTCTCCGGGCACGACAATCTCCGCATCGGGCAAGTCAAGCGACACCGCTGTCTTGTACGACATATAGACTGGAACGCCGCGCTGGATTAGCTGACCGGCTGCCTGACTGTGATCTTTGTGCTCATGCGTGATGAAACATGCCGAAACGCTTGTCATCGTGTGTCCGCTCAGCTTCTCCAGCTTCTTATACGGCAGGCCACACTCCAGCAAGATCGTCGTCTCGCCATCTGTGACAATGTACGCATTCCCCTTGCTGGAGCTGGCCAAACTCCGGAATATCATATCGGGCAGTCATCCTTTCCGGTTGTAGGCTGTGTCTGATCCGCTGGCATGTCCAGCGGTTTATCAGGCGGATTCTGCTGATACTGTTCGGATTTCTCAATGGTGTCGCGCATCCATCCCGGCAGCGACTCCCACTTATCGCCCGAAAAACCATCCTCATCAATGTCATAAGTAATGATCGGCGTATCACTTATTGGAGCGGGCATGCCCTTGGGCAGAGCCATCACATCCTCGACGTTGTTATGCGCTCCGTCCTCAGATACCGTCACGCGAATTTGGCACGGTTTGCCGGCGAAGTTAAACAAGTCAAGTTCCGCCAATTCCTGTTCGCTCATATTAGCGTTCAGCCACGCGTTGAGCATCTTATTTAACGTCCCGCGCTTACTCACTGAAAAAGTGCAGCGCTTGGAAAGCTGCCGCGGTCTGGTCTCGCCATCCACTTCCACGGTTTCTGATGGAATATCGAACGAAAACACCACCTTGCGCTGGGTGTTCTTGAATTTCTCGCTGTACTGATCACCCAGATCTGCCACAGTGACGCAGACGGCCATATAAACGCCGCCTTCCATCGGCGGTATTGCGGGCTTTACTTTATCTTTTAGCTTCACTCCAGTCTCAACTCCTTATCCTGTTCTGACACGACCAGCCGCACTGTCTGGGTGTCGATCTCCTGCAAATGGGTCACGCTCTCGGCGTTGTCGATAAACAGCGGCACGCGCACGCCGTAATGCGCGGACAGCGTGTTGATGATGTCCAGTCCAACATTGATCTGCATGGCGCTGTTGAGGTCTGCATAAGGAACGCCATCGACCATTACGTCGCAGCAGTCCGCCAAACCACCGTTGATCTGCTCGTTGAACAGGCGGAACCGCGCCAGTTTGAACTGCCGATTGACGCTACCCTCGACCGACTGCACACGATACCGTGCGAACTCCTCGCACATCTCGATCATGCGGTCCATCTCTTCTACCTGCGCCGCACAATTGCGCTGTTCCTTTTGCAGCTCTGCCACCCTGCGGCGCGTATCGGCCAGCTGCTGCTCCTTGGCCAGTACCGCATCGTTCTCCAAGATCTTCGAGGTGATCTCTCGATACTCAGTTTCAAGCCGGTCACGTTCTGCCTGTGCGTTGGACTGCAAACGGTCAATGCGGCGGCGCACATCATCCAGCGACTGCTGGATCGCATCCTTGCGGCGCTGATAATCCGGAAGATCCTCAATCACCGGTGCCTCCGGCGTGACATACTCCTTGAGCGCTTGTTCCGCCGCCGCGCACTCCGCCTGCAGATTGGGCAGACTGCCCTCTTTTTCC
>ERZ894214.706-NODE-706-length-13425-cov-14.1832_pt1 | contig 13425 bp, 4 predicted proteins | sample MGYA00380290_ERZ894214 | MGnify/ENA primary metagenome ERZ894214 (study PRJEB32331, sample SAMN06328421) | human gut metagenome | biome: human gut microbiome; feature: stool | host: Homo sapiens | collected 2014-09-19 ... | reverse complement strand
AACGTTTAAACCAGTCATTTTCACATTTATTATACTATTGAGTATGATAAAAACCATACCTTTACTCCCCCAAAGAAAGAATGCAGAAACCATGAAACTACAAATCATCGATACCGGCTACTTCTACGCCGACGGAGGCGCCATGTTCGGGGCCATTCCAAAAAGCGCTTGGAGCCGTCGCTATCCGAGCGACGAGACAAATGGTTGCGTGCTCGCCATGCGTAGCCTTGTCATAAAAACAGATGACGGACGCATCGTCCTAGTGGATAACGGAGCGGGAAATAAACACTTAAAACAACTAAGTTATTACCGCTTCTTCAACTTGGTAGACCTCGGCACGGAACTACGAAACCGGGGAATTCAACCGGAGGAAATCACGGATGTTGTCCTCACCCATCTCCATTTCGATCATTGCGGTTATACCACGCAAAAGGATGAATCTACCGGACATTTATTTCTCTCATTCCCAAACGCGAACCACTGGGTTAGCCGCAAGCAATGGGAGAATTTCCTTCATCCGAACGCCTTGGAGAGAGATTCCTATTTCATCGAGAATATGCAAGCCGTCGCAGACGCTAATTCCTTACGGCTGCTAGATGCCGACACATCGATTTGCCCCACTATAGAGCTACGCCTGTACGATGGGCACACTCCGGGACAAATTGTTCCCTATATCCATACGGAGGACCGGACCTTTGTCTTTGCCGGGGATGTTATCCCCCTTGTAGCCAGCGTATCTCCGGAATGGATCTCGGCTTACGATACGTATCCGATCACGTCATACAACGAGAAACTGCGCATGCTTGCTGAAGCCTCCCGAAAAGGGCAAGCGCTCATCTACTGCCATGACGCTTACATCCGCTGCACAACCGTAAAACGTGTGAATACATATTATAAGAAAGACAAGGAAATACCTCTCAAGAAGACGTTTCTTTTCCCTTAGTCCCTAGCCCTTTTCCCTTTAGACCTTAGGTGTTTCTTCCATATTTCTTAGACATTTCTTATAGAAGTATTCATTATCCACCAGCCGTTGCATGATCGTCCACCAACTGTTGGATGATCATGCAACAGCTAGTGGACGATCATGCACCAGTTGATAAATAGTCTATATATATAGACAAAATCCCTAAGGTTATCGCATCAAAAGTGTAAAAGCATTAGATAAAACGGCTAATTCTATTTATCTTTGGGCGGTGATACTGAATCAATTATTGTTTTACATTCTAAACTCTAAACACATGAACAGCCTAAGCAAACTAGCGCTCGTCCTGACATTTTGCACGGGAATGATCGCTTGCTCCGGTGGTAAGGCCGTAAAAGGAGATTACGGAGTAGTGCCTTTGCCACAAGAAGTAACATTGACGAACGGAAATCCTTTCGTCCTAAGTCCATCCACGAAGATATTTTATCCGGAGGGCAATGATAAGATGAAGAAGAACGCCGAGTTCCTCGCTTCTTATATCAAGGAAATCACGGGCTATGAATTAGCAACCGCTACCGGCCAGCCCGGTAAGGGGATCAGCCTCGTTATCGACCAAAGTATCCAGAATCCGGAAGGATATCAACTGACCGTTAGCGATAACGGGATACGGATCGCCGGAAGTACGGATGCCGGCGTATTTTATGGTATCCAGACATTACGTAAATCGATCCCGGCCACGGCCCAAGGGATGAACGTAGAATTACCGGCAGCTACCATCAACGACTATCCCCGTTTTGCCTATAGAGGCATGATGCTGGATGTCAGCCGCCATTTCTTCCCCGTGGATTCGGTAAAAACGTATCTCGATATCCTTGCCTTGCACAACCAAAATACGTTCCACTGGCATCTGTCCGATGACCAAGGTTGGCGTATCGAGATCAAGAAATATCCGGAATTGACACAGATCGGATCTAAACGCAAGGAAACCGTGATCGGCCATAACTCCGGAACATATGACGGAAAGGAATACGGGGGCTTCTATACACAAGACCAGATTCGCGATGTCATCAACTATGCCGCCGAACGCCATATCACGATCATCCCGGAAATCGATATGCCGGGACATCAATTGGCAGCCTTGGCTACTTACCCGGAACTGGGATGCACCGGGGGCCCTTATGACGTATGGGGCCAATGGGGAGTAGCCGACGACGTGATCTGCGCCGGAAACGAGAAATCCATGCAATTCCTAGAAGACGTATTGAGCGAGGTCATCGATCTTTTCCCGTCCGAATATATCCATGTAGGCGGTGATGAGTGCCCGAAGGTACGTTGGGAGAAATGCCCGAAATGCCAAGCTCGCATCAAGGCGGAAGGTATCAAGGGGGACAAGAAACATTCCGCCGAGGAATATTTGCAAAGCTACGTGATCTCCCGCATGGAGAAATTCGTGGAGAGCAAAGGACGCCATATCATCGGCTGGGACGAGATCCTAGAAGGAGGCTTGGCCCCGAATGCCACGGTAATGAGCTGGAGAGGCATGGATGGAGGTATCGAAGCCGCCAAGCAAAAGCATAACGTGGTCATGACACCGAATACATATGTATATCTGGATTACTATCAATCAGCGGATACGGATCTTGAGCCCGATGCTATCGGTGGTTACTTGCCGTTAGAGAAAGTATATTCTTTTGAGCCGACAGCCGGTATCTCTCCTGAAGACCAGAAGTACGTGATCGGGGCGCAAGCCAACCTCTGGACGGAATATATCCCGACCTTCTCACAGGTAGAATACATGATCATGCCCCGTATCGACGCCGTAGCCGATATCCAGTGGAGCGATCCGTCCAAGAAAGATTATCAGACGTTCCTGCCCCGTGTGGCCCGCATGACACAACTTTACGATCGCTTGGGATATAATTACGGAAAGCATATCTTCGATATTAACGCCTCCCTGACCACCAATACGGAGAACGGAACACTCGACATAGCCTTGACGAAGTTGGGTGAAGGAGATATCTATTATACGGTAGACGGTAGCGATCCTACGATCGCCAGCATCAAGTATGAAGGCCCGGTACAGATCAACCAAGATTGCGAATTCAAGGCGATCGTTGTCCGTCCGAACGGTACGAGCCGCATCTTCTCAGAAGATATCTTCTTCAATAAAGCGACGATGAAGCCCATCACCTTGAAAGAGCAACCCAGCAAAGGATACGTTTTCAACGGGGCACAGGTATTGGTAGACGGCTTACGTGGAGGTAGTAATTACAAGACCGGCCATTGGCTGGGTTTCCAAGGAAAAGACCTTGACGCCACGATCGATCTAAAGGAACCAACCGAAATCCAGAAGGTATCTTTCAACACAAACGTGGTGAAAGGCGATTGGATCATGGGAGCCTCCGCCGTAACCATAAAGGTATCCGACGATGGCAAGAATTTCAAGGAAGTAGCTTCCAAGAAAATCCCGGAGCTAACCCAAAACGACAAGGACGGTTTATATCCCCAAGAGATATCCTTCGCCCCGGTAAAGGCCCGCTATGTCGAGATTATCATCAACAGCAGCAAACTACCAAAATGGCACGGTGGCGCCGGAAGTCCCGCATTCTTGTTCGTAGATGAGATAGAAATCTTATAAGATAATGATACAGCGAGATGGCTGAGAGATACCTGCCATCTCGCTTTCTTATCTTATACTAAATAACAAATATCATGATAAACAAAAACATCTTAATTCTTTCAGCCCTATGCTCCTGTTGCTCACTATGGGCGGATGAGGTTGTCGTGCGACATTATAATTACGCCGGCCCTTACGAGGTGAAAAAGCCTTTCCTAGCAGATAGCTTGGATGTAAACAGTAAGAGATTCTCTGACAAGGAACTATTGAACACGACCGTTCCTTTCTGCAACCTTTCCCAAAGCGGACAAACCCTTGACGCAGCGTCTTCCGGAGAGCTGACCTTGCCAACCTCGGCCTCTTCCTACGCGCTACATTTGGTTTCCTTCTACCTGAATAGTGACCGCTATACAAAAGGCACCTTAAGGATCAATGGCCCTGAGATTTCAGAAGTCTACGTGGATGGACAACTCACAAAACTAACCCAAGGAGAAGCCTCGTTGACCTTGGAGCCGCGACGCTATGAAATCGTAATTAAATATTTATCTGAGAGCCACAAAGAGAATGCCTTAAAAGCCTCATTCAACCCGGAAAAAGACGCGGTGGTAACCGCGACCGTCAATCCGGAGAAACGTTATACATTAAGTGATGTATTTGATGGTAAACGCATCCAATCCGCCAGCCTGTCCCCGAATGGAAAATTCATTATCGTCTCCTATCAAGAAACCTATCCCGGCGGAAAGCAGTCCTCATTTACCCAGATACTAGACAAGGCTACCGGTTCCGTATTAGTTGAGAACGGACAGAGCTTACGCTGGATGCCTAAAAGCAATCTGGCCTATTACACCCGGAAAGGGATGAAAGGCACGGAATTGGTGACCTTAGACCCTACCAGTAAAAAGGAGAACATCCTTTCCAGCCAATTGCCTGAAGGTTCTTTCAGCTTCGGGCCTACCGAAGACTATCTATTATTCTCCATACGGGAGAAAGGACCGCAAGAACGAAAAGAGATCCAAGAGATACTGGTGCCGGATGATCGCCAACCGGGATGGAGAAACCGTATGTTTATCCATAAATATGACCTGCGAACCGGATTGTTCCAACGGCTCACCTATGGACATACTTCTACTTACATCAACGATGTATCTCAAGACGGCCACTATCTGCTATTCAGTCGCAGGGAACCGAATTTAACGGAGCGCCCTTTCTCACGTACATATATATATAAGATGGATCTACGAACCATGCATGTGGATACCCTTATAAAAGGTGAGAAATTCGTAAGCCGTGCCGTTTTCTCCCCGGATGCCACCCAATTACTCGTTGACGCGTCTGGAGAGGCTTTCGATGGTATCGGATTAAAGATCAAAGAAGGACAGACATCGAATACGAGCGACGGGCAATTATTCCTATACAATATAGCAGATAAAAGTATAAAGCCGCTTACGAAAGATTTTGCCCCCTCTGTCGATTCCTACGAGTGGAACGCCCTCGATAAACAAATCTATATCACGGCGAAAGATAAGGACCGTGTTCGCATGTATAGTCTAAACCCGTCCAACGGAAAGATTAAGCAACTTCAAGCCAAGGAAGATGTCATCTCCGATTACTCCATCGCCAATCAAGCTTTCGAAATGGTTTATTTCGGATTAAGCGCTTCCAATTCCCAAAGGCTTTATACCTATAACCTGAAAAACGACGCCTCTTCCTGCTTGATCGATCTCTCCAAAGAGATCTTGAGAGACGTCACTTTAGGAGAAGTGCAAGATTGGAATTTCGTTTCCGCCCAAGGGGATACGATTTACGGTCGCTTCTATCTCCCTCCTCATTTTGACGCAACTAAGAAATATCCGATGATCGTGAATTATTACGGAGGAACAACTCCTACGGCCCGGGTGATGGAAAGCCGTTATCCTTCGCATGTATACGCCGGCTTAGGGTACATCGTCTACATCATACAGCCCAGTGGAGCGACTGGGTTCGGTCAAGAGTTCTCCGCACGCCATGTCAACGCATGGGGTAAACTTACCGCTGACGAGATCATCGAAGGCACGAAAAAGTTCTGTGAGCAGCATCCTTTTGTCAACACGAAGAAAATCGGTTGCATGGGGGCTTCATACGGAGGTTTCATGACTCAATACCTACAAACAAAAACAGATATATTCGCGGCGGCCATGTCTCACGCGGGAATCAGCGACATCACCAGCTATTGGGGAGAAGGTTACTGGGGATATTCATACAGCTCGTTGGCTAGCGCTAACAGTTATCCATGGAATGCCCGGGATATGTACACTTTACAAAGTCCGCTGTTTAACGCAGACAAGATCAATACCCCGATCTTGTTCTTACATGGAACCGCAGACACGAATGTTCCGATTGGAGAGAGCATCCAGATGTTTACCGCATTAAAATTATTGGGTAAGCCTACAGCGTTTGTCCAGGTAGAAGGAGAGAACCACCATATACTGGATTACGACAAACGTATCTTGTGGAATAACACAATTTACGCATGGTTTGCTAAGTGGTTGAAAGATCAACCGGAGTGGTGGGACGCATTATATCCTCCGAAAAGTCTATAGATATTAAGCAGTGAGATAAAAACGACATTTTTTAAAGAGTATCTTTCAGAAGGTACTCTTTTTTTATCTCAAAAGTATCAATAACAGGGAAAAACGACACAGTTTCCGAAGAACTTCGCAGGAAGAAAAAGGATTGAGACAAGGAAGGTTTTTTAAGTAAAGGCCTTGCTAGACATTATCAAGTTACAATAATTTTATATTATTTTTTAAGCAGTGGTAGAAAACCGGGAATTTGCTCTTAGATGAAATACTAGATTTCTCCTTCTTAGGATTGATGCGGGATAGACGTTAATAACAGCCTCACCTGTATTTTATATAATAACTCAAATATATCTTAAATTAACATATTTATCACGAAAAAAGGTATTAACAAGACAATTATAGATTTTATTTTTATCGCCAAAATACTTGATTATTACAAATAATTTTTTATATTTGCCGCTAGGCTGTTAATAAAAATGGCTTGTTGTAAACATTACAACAAAAAGATTACAGATGCTAGCTTGGGATGTTGATTTAATAAATTATCGAAATATTCGCAGTATTTAATAAATAATAAAAGGTGTTTAGATTTAGTTCTTCGGAAACTACGTCAAACATCCAAACAACTGGAATTAATTACAACGATCTATTTATTAACAAATTAAACAAAAAGTATGTGTCTATGAAAAGGTTGACTTATCTATTACTATGCTTGTTTACAAGTATAGCGTTCGCAACGGCTCAGACCACGAAGGTGACCGGTACGGTTATCTCGGCGGAAGACGATGGCCCTATCATCGGAGCCTCTATTGTAGTAGCAGGTACTACTACCGGTACAGTAACCGATTACAATGGAGCGTTCACCTTGGATGTTCCTTCTAACGCGAAAAAACTAATCGTTTCCTACATCGGTATGAAATCTGTGGAAGTGGCAGTAAAACCGGTTATTAGAATCACAATGGAATCTGACTCTCAGAACTTGGATGAAGTCGTGGTTGTCGGTTACGGAACTCAAAGAAAAAAGGATGTGACGAGTGCCATATCTAAAGTTGGAGGTGAAGACTTAAGTAACTTGGCAACAGCGTCTTTCGACTCTCAATTAGCCGGACGTGCCGCTGGTGTACAGGTTACGACTCCTAGTGGCGTATTGGGAAGCGGTCCTCAATTCAAGATCCGTGGTATGAGTACGATCAGTTCTAGCTCACAGCCATTATTTATCGTAGACGGTATGCCGATCGCCACGGGAGACAATGGCAATGGCGGAACCGGTCTAGGTATGGCTTACGCTTCTTACAACGCGATGTCTGATATAAATCCGAATGACATCGAATCTATTGAAATATTGAAAGACGGCGCGGCAACTGCCATCTATGGCTCCCGTGCGGCAAATGGAGTTGTATTGATCACAACCAAAAAAGGTTCCAAAGGACGTACTCAAGTAACTTACGATGGCTATGTAAGCGCAGCCAGCGCAGCTAAATTGCATGATCTTCTGGGAGCGAAAGATTTCGTGACTATCGCTAACGAGAAATACGAGAACTGGGGAATGAAAGGACAGGCTGTTTACGATCCGAACGGACCGGACACAAACTGGAATGATTATATTTTCCGTACAGGTTTCCAGCACAATCATAGCTTATCCGCTAGCGGTGGTACGGATAAAAGCCAATATTATGTATCATTAGGTTTCACGGAACAAGATGGTATCATTCGCGCCAATGATTTAAACCGTTTGAGCTTAAAGGCCGACTTGACACAACAAGCGACAAAATGGTTACGCATTGGATTAAACGGCCAGATGACCCGTACCCGGGTTAATGGTGTCATGAATAACGAGAACTCGTTGGGTGGCGTAGGTTTCGCCGGTACTCGTATGCTACCGAACGTATCCGTATATAACCCGGATGATCCTACAGGTTACAATATCGACGCTGAAAACCGTAAGACATTAGGCCGCGGAAGCAACCTTTCCTATATTGATAATGGCATCCAGAATATCGTCTGGGCATTAGACAATAACGTAAACCGTACGACTAATACCCGCACATTAGGTGGTGGATGGGCTGAGATCACATTCATGGACGGATTGACATTAAAAACACAGGCCGGTCTGGATATCTCGAATGTTAAAGACTTCATGGTATGGAACCCGGAATCAGGAGACGGATACGGCTATGGCGGATTATTAGAAGAAATCAATACCACATACACGAACTGGAACTGGCAAAACGTAATCAACTTTAACCGTACATTCAATGATGTACATAATGTGTCGGCGACAGCGGTACAAGAGTATACCCATACGGAATATGAATACACGGACGCAACCGTACAACAAATATCCGATGCTTTCTTCACCGACCATATCATTTCTAACACATTTGGTGAGAGATTCGTATACGGAGGTAAAACGTTTATGGGATTAGCCTCCTATATGTTCCGTGCGAATTACAACTATGATAGTAAATATTATATCGGAGCCTCCGTCCGCACAGACGGCTTATCCAGCCTTCCGAAAGACACCCGCTGGGGTACATTCTGGGGAGGATCAGCCGCTTGGCGTATCTCTCGCGAGAAATTCTGGAGCGAATCAACTATTAATGATTGGTTTAACGACTTACGTGTCCGTGCCAGCTACGCTACAATCGGAAACTCTGACCTAGGGAATTATTTCCCTTATCTGGGAACTTACGGGGCGAAGAAAGCAGGATCGAATACAGCTATCGCTTGGAACCGTATGGGTAACAGCCAACTTAAATGGGAAACAACCGAGACTTTCGATATCGGATTGGATGGCTCTTTCTTTAATAACCGCCTGACATTCGAGCTGGCTTATTGGCAAAAGAACTCCAAAGACTTGGTTTTGGAAGTTCCTACAGCACCTACCGCCGGTATTCCTTACAACTCATATTTTGATAATATCGGTAAGATCAAGAACTCCGGTATGGAATTGACAGTTAACGCTACAATCATCGCTACCAAAGATTGGAACTGGCAAACTAATTTCAACTTCTCCACGGCTAAGAACACGGTGAAGAGCTTATACGGCGGAACAGACATCGTAGACAATTACACAATTATTCGTGAAGGAGAATCATATAGATCTTTATATGGATATGATTATTACGGCGTAAACGCCGCAAACGGTAATCCGATCTGGAGTAAGGCGGACGGTTCATTAGTGCAATTCGACACATTCGGCTCTTACGACTATGCGGAATATGATCCTTCCAATCCTTCGGATGTCTCCAAGGCTTCTTCCTTGGACGCTAGCGACCGTAAGGTATTAGGTTCATCTATGCCTACTTGGTACGGAGGTTGGAATAACACCGTTTCTTACAAGAATTTCGATTTAAATGTATTCTTCCGCTTCTCCGGAGGTAATAAGATCATGAACGCTTCTCGTCAAAGCGCATTGTTCAATATGGATTTCTCCAACAACGGAACAGAAATCTTAGGCCGCTGGGTTTCTCCAGAGCAACCGGGTGACGGCATGACTCCAAAAATCGGTTATGGAGATGCCTCTTCCTTATTCAAGGATGGATATACGGATTCACACTTCGTTGAGAGCGGCAATTACCTAAAACTATCTACGTTAGCTTTAGGCTATACACTACCGAAGGCGGTCGTATCCAAACTGAACATGACAAAGATTCGTTTCTATGTTCAAGGACAGAATTTGCTCACTATCACAGGTTATTCCGGATTGGATCCTGAGACAAACTCTCGTTTAGGTGTAGATTGGAACGGTATGCCACAGCAACGTTCATTCACTTTTGGAGCGAACATTACATTCTAATTTCACAAACTAAGAAAAGTTACAATTATGTTATACAAGAAATTATATAAAAACATTTCAGTAGTAGCGCTAGGGACAGCCCTGTTCTCGCTACCCGTGTTCACCGCCTGCGAAAGCGACGTCGTAGACCTTGAACCTGTTGACAAATTCTCTGAGCTTACGGCATACGGGACAGAAGAACGTTGCGAGTTAGCCGTAGTCGGAGCTTATGATGCCGCACAATGTGGTATGTATATAAATCCGGATGATTATGGCTGGGCACGCGGCTATCCTTTTGGAGCGGCCAGTATATTGCAAGGCGAAATGCGCGGTGAAGATATGAACCTAACCGCCCAATTCTATGATTATACCTATTCCGCAACCTATAACTTGACTACCGCTAATAACGTGGCGATGTGGGAAACCTCTTTCGAGGCTATTAACCGCTATAATACGGTATACGCAGGTATAGAAGGCGCGGTAGCTGCGGGTGTCATAACCGAAGAGAAAGGGAATCAGTACAAAGGAGAATGCCTGTTCTTACGTGCGTTAACCTATCACAACTTGATGATTCATTATGCCTTGCCCTACAACGTAGAAGGTAACAATAACTACGGTATGCCTATTTACACGAAAGCCGTAAACGACCCCAGCCAACTCGCTGAGCAACAAAGCACAGGCCGTTCTACTGTTAAGGATACTTACGATCAGATATTAAGCGACCTGAATAATGCGGAAAGCATGCTTCCGGACATTATCGATGCTGATAAGATCGGACGTGCGAGCAAAGGTGCCGCCATCGCATTGAAAACGCGCGTATATTTGCATATGCGTGATTGGAACAATGTAGTTACTGAAGCTAAGAAACTGGAAGGCGGACGTTTCATTCTGGAAACCAATCCTGCCACTCCTTTCGTTTCTTACAAAGACAATCAAGAATCTATATTCTCCATTCCGAATGACTCTCAAGATAACGGGTCTGTAAATGGAGCTATGTCCGCTATGATGTCTGCCCGTGAAGGTGGCCGTGCGATGTGCCCGACATCCCCTACCCTTTACAACTCCAAATTCTGGAAAGGGGATGACAAACGTCGTAACCTCGTCCTTTATCGTGCGTCTGACGATTATTACTTCTGTGATAAATACCAGAATCCCCAAACACGTGAAGAGTACGCCCCGATCTTGCGCTACGCCGAGGTATTGCTAAACGAGGCCGAGGCTGCCGCACGTGCGGGAGACAAGACTCTCGCATTGGAGAAATTGAATCAAGTAAGAGACCGTTCTTTGGCCGACCCCGCTACACAAACGTATAAGGCTGGCGATTTCGCCAACACGAAAGCGCTGGTAGAAGCTATCCTTTGGGAACGTCGCATTGAGTTCCAAGGTGAAGGTCGCCGTTGGGAAGATATTCATCGTTTAGCGGCTGACGACTTACTGCCGTCCGGTGGTATTCCCGCAAAGATCGAATATAATAACGCGAAAGGACAAGGCGCATTCGTTGTTGGTGGAGAAGTAAAAACTGAATGGTTCGGTAACAGTAAACAGTTCATCCCATACACGGATAAACGCTTTATTTGGCCGATTCCATTGAATGATATATTAAGAAACCCCACACTAGCCGCGCAACAAAACGCTGGTTGGTAGAATATAGACACACTCTTATTTTTTAAACTAGGGGCTACATGGGAGGGCGAGACCGGGAGGTTTCGCCCTCTTTTCTTTTAAACGTATTGACATAATAATTCACGGGAAATCATTATCTTTGTACTCTCTAAAAGAGGCTTATTCGTTATTTCGTGATAAATACTAATAAATCAACGATATGATTCTATTCTTTCAATCTTCAACAAAGACGGTGCTGGCTGTAGAGGCTACGCACGCTTTCTCAACTGAAGACACTCAAAAACTGGTTTGGTTGTTTAGTGAGGCAACTCCTGTCCAATCAGAAACATTGGAAGGCTGGTACGTAGGGCCACGCCGGGAAATGATTACCCCGTGGAGTACGAACGCCGTTGAAATCACCCAGAACATGGGCCTGACCGGTATTTCCCGTATTGAGGAATATTTTCCTGTTTCTTCTGGCGATGCGGACCACGATCCGATGTTGCAACGTATCTACAATGGCTTGAATCAGGAGATCTTCACGATCAGTAAAAAACCGGATCCTATTGTCTACATTGAGGATTTGGAAGTGTACAACCAACAAGAGGGCTTGGCACTAAGCCAAGAGGAGATCGCTTACTTGAACGAGGTAAGCCAGAAGTTGGGACGTAAGTTGACCGATAGCGAGGTGTTCGGTTTCTCCCAAGTAAACTCGGAACACTGCCGCCATAAAATATTCGGAGGCGTATTCATCATCGACGGCGAGGAAAAAGAAAGTTCCTTGTTCAACTTGATCAAGAAGACTTCCGCCGAGAACCCTAATAAATTGGTTTCCGCTTATAAAGATAACGTAGCGTTCAATGAAGGACCGACGGTAGAGCAATTCGCTCCCCTATCCGGTGACAAACCTGATTTCTTCGCCGTAAAAGATATCAAGACGGTTATCTCCTTGAAAGCCGAGACGCATAACTTCCCGACAACCGTTGAGCCGTTCAACGGTGCCGCTACCGGAACAGGTGGTGAGATCCGTGACCGTCTGGGCGGTGGTAAGGCATCCTTGCCGATAGCGGGAACAGCGGTCTATATGACTTCTTACCCTCGTACGGAAGGCGCTCGCGAATGGGAGAAGATACTCGATCCCCGTCCTTGGTTGTACCAGACTCCGGAACAGATCTTGATCAAGGCCTCCAACGGTGCTTCCGACTTCGGTAACAAATTTGGCCAGCCGCTTATCTGTGGTTCTTTATTGACTTTCGAGCATACGGAGAACGATAAGAAATACGCTTATGACAAAGTAATCATGCTTGCAGGCGGTGTAGGCTTCGCCAGTATGCGTGATGCCTTGAAGGGCGATCCGGAACCGGGCGAGAAAGTGGTTGTGATCGGTGGCGATAACTACCGTATCGGTATGGGTGGTGGAGCCGTATCTTCCGTAAACACGGGACAATATACAAGCGGTATCGAGTTGAACGCCGTACAGCGTGCCAACCCGGAAATGCAGAAACGTGCGGCTAATGTGATCCGTGCGATCGCCGAGTCTGACGAGAACCCGATCGTCTCTATCCACGACCATGGTGCGGGTGGACACCTCAACTGCTTGTCTGAGTTGGTGGAGGCTACCGGCGGACACATCGATATGAGCAAATTGCCGATCGGCGACCCGACTCTTTCAGCGAAGGAGATCGTAGGGAACGAGAGCCAAGAGCGCATGGGCTTATTGATGAAAGAAGAAGATGTAGCCCGTGTAAAACGTATCGCAGATCGTGAACGTGCCCCGATGTATGTGGTAGGCGAGACTACTAACGACATGAAGTTTGTCTTCGAACAAGCGGACGGCGTAAAACCTATCGATATCAAGCTGGAATATATGTTCGGCAAACCGCCTAGAACGGTTATGACAGACCATACGGTCACCGAATCTTATCAACCGGTTGTTTACAAAGAA
>ERZ894214.705-NODE-705-length-13439-cov-53.0037_pt1 | contig 13439 bp, 13 predicted proteins | sample MGYA00380290_ERZ894214 | MGnify/ENA primary metagenome ERZ894214 (study PRJEB32331, sample SAMN06328421) | human gut metagenome | biome: human gut microbiome; feature: stool | host: Homo sapiens | collected 2014-09-19 ... | reverse complement strand
ATCTGATCACAAGCAACAGATCACACTATTATTAGAAGTTAAGTTAATGACATTGGGTGTGAACAGTAACGAGAGCAGTGTATCTGCACAGCAGGGGCAAGTAAGTTTTGTATTGTTATTTTTGCGATTCTTCCTAATGACAGCTGTTACTTCCGCATCCCTGCTCACCACATGTATGTCCTTCCCCGTGGCTGTGCTCATGGTGAGAACACTTCACATCCGGATTATAATCCAGTGTTTCATTAATAAATGCTTCCACTGCCTTATCTGCATCTCCCAAAACTCCTCCGAAAAGCTTAATGCCTGCTGCCGCTAAAGCCGTCTGTGCGCCGCCTCCGATTCCGCCACAAATCAAAACATCTGCATTTAATGCATTAAGAACTCCCGCCAATGCGCCATGTCCGCTTCCGTTCGTATCTACTACCTCTGAACGTACTACTTTTCCTTCCTCTACATCATAAATCTTAAATGTCTCTGTGTGCCCAAAGTGCTGGAAAATCTGTCCATTTTCATATGTTACTGCTATTCTCATTATACCCTCTCCTTTTTCCACTGCATATTTTTGGTAAATCTCCTGTTTGTAACATCCTCCAAAGCTGCAGCTGCTACTCTGACCGTCGCAGATTCTGAAATCCCCGCCCTCGATTCTAAGCGGATGTCCATCAATGAGCGCATCTGCTATTTTTTTTCCTGGCAAGCTCGTAAATCCGTTGAACTGTTGTTCTTGCAATCTGCATAGATACTGCACACTGCTCCTGACTATAACCTTTCTTGTCCAAAAGACGAATTGTCTCGTACTCATCTACCGTCAGAACAATGGGTGTTTTTTTCTCAGTATCATCTGCCGGAAAAAATTCTAAAACATTGGGGAAATGGCAGACTTTTCTGCATTTTACTGGTCTCGGCATAAACTGCTTTTTCTATCGTTTTACATTTAATCTGCTTTTCTATCCAATTATCTTGTGCATTTTTAATGATGTCAAATCATCGCTCTTTTTCTTTATTTACATTTTTCAGTTACAATAACATATCCTTAACAAATGTATTCCGATAGTCACTCGGTGATATTTTATATCTTTCCTTGAAAACCCGGTTAAAGGTTCTTTGACTTTCAAAACCACAATCAAAACATATATTAGTTATAGTATCCTGTGTATTTTCCAATGCAGCAACTGCATAATTTAATCGTACTCCATTCACATATTTATTAAAATTACAATGAAAGGTTTTGGCAAACATTCTTGACAATACATATTTACCAACTCCCAAATCGAGTGCCATTTTTTCCAGACTTATTTCATTTCTAAAATTCTTTGCTATATACTCCACGGAATTATAAATAAGATCATCACTTCCTAATGACTTTTTATCAATCATCGGCATGTCAGTAAATACATATGCAATAATTATTTGCGCATAAGCCTGCGCCAATATTGAATTACACTCTGGATTTTTTGTCAAAAAATTGATTGCGTGAACCACATCCGGATGCATATTTTTTTTCTTTAACACTGGATTCTCAGGACTATATGTTTGCAATTCTTTCAGATATCCAGATAGTACTGCCGGATCAATGTGTAGAAAAACAACTTTGTTTTTTCTTTCTCCGAAGACTTGATAATGATGTATTACATTTGGAAATACGATTGCGAAGTCACCTTCATTCATATCATATAGCTCTAACCCAACTCCAAGTGCGATATTACCATTTGTCACATATACCAATTCCTTTGCGGACTGCGTTTCATGACACGCAAAGGCTGTTATTAGAGGTTTGTGTTTCGAACGTGCGTTCTGTTTTGTGTTTTTCGCACCGCTTATGAAGAAATAAACTCCAAAATAACTCCATTTTACTCTTTATTATTTTGTTGTTTTTCTCTTGCGTAAAGAATGTCCAACGCCTGGAATATTACATTACTCATAGTCTGATAATGTCTCTCTGCATAAGATACTAGCTTTTCTTTTTGCTCTGGTGACATCCTGATTCTCAGACTAGAATCTTTGCCGTCTAATGATGGTTTTCTACGAATGCAAACAATTTCATAATCAAACAGAGCTTGATAGACAACCACATTTTCGATTGTCTATCAAGCTCTGTTTATCTCTTAGTACTTCAGATTATTCATTATTACTCTGCCTTTGACTTTGCTAACATAGCAATATCCCCCACACCATTTAAAACCATAGTTGGACGATACGCATAAGTTTTGAGTGTATCCTTCGTTGAACATCCAGAGAGAACCAATACAGTAGACATACCACTTTCCATTCCTGAAATTACATCTGTATCCATACAATCCCCAACCATTACAGCTTCTGCTGAATGACATCCAAGCATATTCAATCCTGTTCTCATCATCAGTGGATTCGGTTTCCCACAGAAATATGCCTGTGTACCTGTTGCCATTTCTATAGGTGCAATCAATGCACGACAAGCAGGAGCAATGCCGTTCTCAATCGGTCCAGAAACATCTGAGTTTGCTCCGATCAGCTTTGCACCTTTCAGAACTAAATTCGTTGCTTTTGTTAATGTATCCAATGAATAGGAGCGTCCCTCTCCCACAACAACATAATCCGGATTTACATCATTCATTGTGATACCTACATCATAAAGTGCATTTAAGAGACCTGCTTCTCCTATCACAAATGCTGAACAGCCTGCCGCCTGTTCCTTTAAAAAAAGCGGCTGTTGCCAATGCGCTGGTGTAAAAATGTTCCTCTGGCACATCAAGTCCCATCCTTGCCAGTTTCTGATTTAATTCCCGTGGTGTATATCCACTATTATTTGTCAAAAATAAATATTCTTTCTTTTCATCATGCAACCACTGGATGAATTCTGGAACACCTGGCAATATCTGATTGCCATGATAAATCACACCATCCATATCACAGATGAATCCTTTTTTTTCATTAAAATCGATTATGGATTTTCTCATGTTCATATGCGCCCTGCCTTTCTTGTTTCTTTAGAATACACCTTGCTCTTTTCATAATAAAATAAAGCGCTATTTTCTACAAATATTTTTATATTATATCATCCACACATAAAATCAAATACATAGTACTGTGAAATCAAAGTAAATATTTCTATCAACAGAATCTTTTATGACAACATCTCTTTCACACAAATACTCCGATAATCACTCGGTGATATTTTATATCTTTCTTTAAATACTCGGTTAAATGTTCTCTGACTTTCAAATCCACTATCCAGACAAATGTTTGTAATAGAATCACTCGTATTTTCCAAACGATGGCATGCATAGTTCAGCCTTGCATCGTTAAGATATTGATTAAAGTTTCTATGGAATGTTTTGGAAAAGAGTCTGGATAAAACATATTTGCTCACGCCCAGGTCTTTTGCCATCTCTTCCAGCGAAAATTTCTTCTTAAAATTTGCTGATATATAGGAAACTGTCTGGTAAATAAGATCGTTGCTCCCCACACTGCTCTTTTCTACCAAATTTAATTTTCCTATGCAGCGTGCCAACACAATTTGAAGATATGCCTGTGCAACAGTAATATCCGACTGTTCTGTCTCTAAAATTGCATTTATAACCCTATATACCTCCGGTTCAACCTTTTCCGCTTTGATGATTGGGTATTCAGGAGCCATGGATTGCATGATATCTGCAAATTTTGCTATCGTAAATGGCGATGCAATCAGATAAGTCGCTTTATTTACACCGGGTGTCAGTGCCTGATAGTGATGAATAACATCTGGAAATACAAAGCCTATATCTCCTTTTTCCATATGGTATAGTTCCTGTCCGACACCAAATTCTAATGATCCACTTGTTACACAAACGATCTCCAGTGCATTATGAAGATGTGGTTCAATATGTTTTGACTTCCTATTTATTGCTATAATCTCCTCTTTTGTGTCAACATATTTTAACTGCATGAAATACTCCCCTCTGCAACATTTGTCTATATCTTCTTTCGATTTGGCAAGCAATCCTTTTACACCTATCTTATAATCAACTTGTAAATAAGGAAAGGAGGAATTGCAAATGAGCAACCTAAAAAAATATCTGAATGGCCTTTTAGTATTCTACACTGAATATTTTGAGCATCCTTACCATGTATAAATACTAAAAGGACTATTTTGTGAAAACTGAATATTTTCTTAAGGCCATTTCACAAAAATGAAGTGGTCCTTTTTTATTTTCAAAATACAGTTCAATCACTTTATATATAGAAAAAAGCACTGTCTCATCGAGCAATGACCAGACAACGCTTTCTCCTGTCAATTCTAATTTATGTCTGATGCATCTGTTACTTCATCTGCAGCAATTCCTTTTTCTGCTTTCAGTTTTTTATTTGCATCTTCTACATTCATTCTTGAAAGTACAAACATAATCAATACATCAAAGATTAACGGAAGCCAAAGATACATAAACTGCATCATATCAAGTGCAGACTGCGGCTGAGTTGCATTTGTTCCGATATATCCACTGAACTCAAGCATCCATCCAACAACAGCGGTTCCAATACCTCCACCGATTTTTACGCCAAGAGAAGTACAAGAGTACATCGTTCCGTCAATTCTCTTTCCCTGTGTAAGATAAGTGTATTCAGAGCAGGATGCGATAACTGCATTCATATCTCCCTGCCATGGTCCCTGACCTAAGGCTGCAAGAGCTGTAAATGCCAGCATCAGCGGAACACTGCCCATATATCCTGCAACAACAACAAGTGCTCTACCGATGACTGCTAAGACATAACCTCTTAAGTTCAGTTTATACATACCTTTCCACTTACCAACTAATGTCGGTGTGAAAATCAGGGCAATGATCAGTGGAATATTTACTGCCCATGCAAATTGTCCAAACAAATTCTTATTTTTCAGTACCCATGTCATGTAATAAATGCCAGCTCCAATCATGGCACCATATAACTGCTGTAAAATATATGTTCCACAAATCATCATGTAATATTTGTTTTTAACAAGAAGCTTGAATGCATGTACCATTCCGAACTTTTCATTATCATTCTTTACTTCTCCTTCGTTAAGTTCTTCCTCAGGAAGTTCCTTAACAGAAAGTGCTGAAATCGTATTTACGACCAGACCAATGATTGCATAGATAATAGCAACCGTTCTCCATGCCGCAGCATCTCCACCACATTTATCTACAAATCCAACTGTAATCGCCTGAATCAGAAGACTTGTTGAAAACGCAAAAATAAAACGGTAAGATCCCATCTGCACACGCTCTTTGCTGTTCTTTGTAATCAGTGACGTAAGTGCTGAGTAAGCAATATTGTTTGCTGTATAAAACACACCATTTAACAGTGTATAAGAAATAAAGAACCATGCATATTTAGCCGTTGTTCCAAAGCTGACTGGTACTGCAAAGCAGCAGACCAGCGTAATGGCACAACCAATGTATCCGTATAGCATCCATGGCTTCGCTTTTCCCATTTTACTGTGTGTTTTGTCAATCATTGATCCAAAAAATATATCCGTAAAACCATCAAATAGTTTTGATACGGCAATCAGGGTACCTACGACACCTGCAGCAAGTCCTACTGAGTCCGTCAGATAGACCATCATGAAAGATGTCAGGAAGGCATAGACTACATTACCTGCAATATCACCTGATCCATATCCAATTTTGTTATACCATTTCAAATACTTTTTTTCTTCCATCGAATTTCTTTGCTCCTCATCTTCATCGCACTTAGAATCTCAATATGTCTAACCGTATGATGTCTAATTCTAATTTTTCTCTGTTTTTGTCTGATTGCTCTGTATATCCGGACTTTACATAACAATCAGACTCTCTTTCCTTATTTACGGGTTACATGAAACTTTATTATCCCTTTATATATGGTATCAGTGTAAACTGGAACCGGAATAATACATCATCAAATCGGTACTGCTCCAATACAACTGGACCACAACTATTAGAACCAATGCCATTTAATGCGTAGTCAACGCAAAATACTACACTATCTGATTCTGTCAGTTCATAATTATGCGTTTTCTTCTCAAGTTCTTCCTGCGTATAATAAGAAGCATTGAATGAGAAGGCATTTTCCGCGGATACCACAATTCCATATCGACTGTTGTTAAGTTCTACATATTCACAATCATAATGGCTTCCATTTTCCTGTGGGCGAATATAATCCTCATGCAAATCATCTACATTTGCATGATACAAACCGTGGCTCGCAGCCTGATGTTTGTCACAATAGCTTTCCTGTGGTCCCATTCCAAAGTATCTTGCAGCTGAAAGTTTTTTATCAAGGAACATCCTCACACCAAATCTTGGCAGGTCTGGGATTTCATCATCTTTTGTTACTTCAATATCTGCATCAATCTTTCCAGCAGCTTCTATTTTCCATGTGATCATCACATCAAGAATCTTCTGTACTGTCTCTGCCACAACGGATGCATGGCTTGTAATTTTCACACCATGTTTTCCCTGCACGACCTCTGTCGTGTAAGCTCTTGTATAAGCTTTATCATAATGGGCTTTCTTCCATTCAGACTTGATGTACATATCGTTATCTGTTGGAGCTCTCCAAATATTTAATTCCATCGGATGGTTCAAGTATTCCCGCCCTGCGAATTTCATCTCTGTAAAGAGTGCAGTACGTTTGTCTATGGTATAAGCAAATTCACGCCCCTTGATATGAATCTGTGTATCATTTTCATTTACCTGTAATTCAGAGTCCACTGCTGTTTTTTGTAGCCATTTCTCAGCAAGTTTACATTTTGCATCGTCTTTGCTTACCTCAATTTCATCAAATCCAAGAATATGTTCTTCATCCAATAATGGTAATTCTTTTTTCAAATGGTAAATAAGTTTTAAATAACATTTTCCATTTTCTGGCACATTGATTTTAAGGTTTATTTTTCCTTCACTGTGTGGTGCTACTGAAACTTCTGGAAGTTTACCTTTGCTGATCACAAGACCGTCCTGTGTCAGTTCATAACTGATTTTCACATAATCTTTCAAATCATCAAAATCCATGTAGTTATGAAGCATTAGTTCTCCACTTTCTTTGTCATAGGAAATAACCCTTGCCGGGCGATAAACATTCTTGTATTCCAAAAGTCCTGTATGTACCGTTCTGTCCGGATATACTAATCCATCCATACAGAAGTTGCCATCATGAATTTCTTCGCCATGGTCGCCCCCATAAGCATATATAGTCTTTCCATTCTCAGCAGTTCCATGAGCAATCGCATGGTCACACCATTCCCAGACAAAACCGCCGCACATTTTATCATTATCCTGAATCATCTGGAAGTAATCTTCAAAATCTCCAGGTCCGTTTCCCATACTGTGACAGTACTCTACCAAAAGGAAAGGTTTGCTTCCATCTTTATCCAGATATTCCTGAATTTCGGAAAGCGCCGGGTACATCCGGCTATACACATCCAGATTGCTGTAATCATATGTTTCATCATAATTACGATATCTTGCACTCTCATATTGTGTGATACGGTCTGGATCAAAATTCTTTGTCCATTCCAGTGCTTTTTCAAAGTTGCAGCCATAAGCACTCTCATTTCCCATTGACCACATAACAATACAGAAACGGTTTTTGTCACGTTCCACCATGAGTTTTACGCGATCAACGATTGCCTCTTCCCATACCGGATCATCTGCAATCTTCTCATTCCATCGTTTGAACCGATTGTAATCGGTGTCTTCTTTTCTGTAGATCATAAATGGACCATGAGCTTCAATATCTGCTTCATCTATTACCATGAATCCATACTTGTCACACATTTCATAGAAAAATGGTGCGTTCGGATAGTGGCTGGAACGGATCGCATTAAAATTATGCTGCTTCATTAACGTAAGATCGGTTGTAATCTGTTCCGGATTGATTGTAAATCCAGTAACTGGATCGGAATCATGTCGATTGACACCACGGAATTTAATCTTCTGTCCATTTAAATAAATAACCTGGTCTTTAATCTCTATCTTTCTTAATGCAACGTGGTCTACAATTACTTCATTCTCTGTTTCAAGAATCAGTTTATATAGATATGGATTTTCTGTATTCCAAAGTTCCGGACTTGCGATTTCTAATACAGCTGTTCCTTCTTCAGCAATACTTCCTAATGCTACAACTGCTCCGTTTCTATCTTCAATCGAAATTTTTACATTTAACGGAGAGTAGAATTTCATTTCAATTTCTACTTTCGCAAGCATATCCTCAATTCTTGTTTTAATGTGATAATCACTGATTGCCTGTTTCGGGCGTTTCAAAATATACACATCCCGGAAAATACCACTCATACGGAATTTATCCTGATCTTCCAGATACGAACCATCACACCACTTCATGACCAGAACTGCTATGCTGTTCTCTCCGTCCCGAAGGATGTCGGTGATATCAAACTCACTGGTCATATGAGAAACCTGGCTATATCCTACATAAGTGCCATTGATCCATACATAAAAGCAACTGTCTACTCCTTCAAAATTCAAGAAAGCTTTTGGTGCATTTTCATCTTTGTGATAAACAAAGGTATGTGCATATGTTCCACATGGAATATCCTGTGGTACATACGGTGGATCAAATGGGAACGGATACCTGATGTTTGTATACTGATGTGTGTCATATCCTGCCATCTGCCATACACTCGGAACCTGAATCTCATCAAAATTTTCTGTATCATAATCTTTCTCAAAGAAGGGTTCCTGAACATCATAGATGCTGTTAAAATACTGGAACTTCCAAGTTCCGTTCAATAACTGCATTCGGTCTGACTCTTCCCTGTGCTCCACCAGGTTATCCATTCTTTTGGATGCCGGAATATAATAGGCTCTGGCTGGCATTGTATTTTCATGCAGTACGCTTAAATCCTCATAATAACGTGGTACAATCATAAATAACTCTCCTTTAATACATATACATTTTTTTGCACTTTGTTTTTCCACAGCAAACCTTGTCTTTTACTTTTATGTCTACGTTTCTCTGTTTTGCTATATATAGCTTATCCTAATCTGCAAAACATGTCTATGAATTGGATTAGACAAAATATGCACTAAATGATACAATAACAAAAAAAGGAAAAGAGGTGCTACCATATGTATATGAATACCGGTTATTTAAACCACTCCCATATGGATTTCAAAGACAAAAGTCGCCCACTGGTTGTAGGAAGCTGCGGTACTTACCGCCTTTCCAGCCATCCAAAGTTACCAACCTACCGTCCAAGGGGACGCCTGGATTATCAGATTATCTATATCACTGCTGGTTGTGGGCATTTTCATTTTGACAATGTGGATAACGAAACGATTGTCCCCGCCGGTAATATTGTACTGTACAGACCGAAGGAACTTCAGAAATATGAATATTATGGAAAAGATAAGACAGAAGTATACTGGATTCATTTTACAGGCAACAATGTAAAAAATATCCTACGGCAATATGGATTCCCGGATAAAGAGCGTGTATTTCAGGTCGGAACCTCTATGGAATACGAACAGATTTTCAAGCACATTATCATCGAGCTTCAGCGTTGCCAGGATAATTATGAAGAAATGCTTGTCCTTCTGCTCCGTCATCTTCTTATCATCTTTCATCGGGAACTGACCAGGGAACATATCTCAAAAAATGAATACCTGGATCACGAGATGGATAACGCAGTTACCTTTTTCAGTGAAAATTATAACCAGAATATTAGCATAGATGATTATGCTGCCTCACGTGGAATGAGTGTCAGCTGGTTTATCCGAAACTTCAAAAAATACACAGGTTCTACACCAATGCAGTTTATTGTGGGAATCCGCATCAACAATGCTCAGATGTTACTTGAAACAACAACTTATTCCATCAATGAGATTTCTAAGATTGTCGGATATGATAACCAGCTTTATTTCAGTCGGCTTTTTCACAAGTTGAAAGGATATTCGCCGAGAGAATACCGAAAAATAAGAAATAGGTTATGAAATCTATAATTTCATAAAAACTAAATGTCAAAAAAGGATGCCAACGAATCAAAGCAGATTAGGTAATGTAAAATAGTTTGTGTTTTTGGTAAAAAATAACTCCTTTTTGGTAAGAATTCAGATATGACAATTCTTATCGAAAAGGAGTATTTTTTATGGCAGTTGCAAAGGAACAAATTCGACAGATCATCTCAGAAAACAACATTAATAGCGTTGCAGATATATACACGCTTCTGAAAGACAGTTTCAAGGATATCCTGCAGGAGCTGATGGAGGCAGAACTGGATGCAACTCTTGGCTACGAGAAAAACCATAAGGGAGATCTACAGACGGACAATAAAAGAAATGGTCATTCTACAAAAAACTTAAAGAGTCAATACGGTGAATTTCAAATCGACGTACCAAAAGAAAAGCAGGAATGGGGAAGCTGAACTGCTCCCCGTCAAGAGGACAGAGAAAAAATATAAAATTTTCCCGGCCAGCAGCTAAATGTTGCTGGCCGCTTTTTATGCAGCAAGGCACAACTTGTGTTTTTCTATCGGCGTCAGTACGCCCAAGTTACGCTGGACTCTTCTGGTGTTGTAATAACGGATGTAGCACTCAATCATTTGCACGAGTTCCTGTTTGCTGGTGAAACGCTTGCCGTAATAGCGTTCCCGTTTCAAAATGCCCCAGAATCCTTCCATAGGTCCATTGTCAATGCAGTGAGCCACACGGGACATACTCTGAGTCATTCCAGCCTGTACGAGTTTGTGGTGGAAGGCTCTGCCTGTGTATTGGAAACCTCTATCGCTGTGGAACAGCGGGTGGGCATCTGGATTCGCCTTAACAGCTTTGTCAAAGGTTTTGTAAACGAGTGGATTATCATTGCGCTCACTGAGCACATAGGACACGATGCGCCGGTCACAAAGATCCAGAATGGCACTTAGATAGAGTTTATGTACTTCCATGCCATCATACCATTTGAACTCTGTCACATCAGTAAGCCATTTCTCATTCGGCTTCTCCGCATAGAATTGGCGATTCAGCAGATTTTCAGCAAGATACTGAGGGTTCTTTGCCCGCCTTGTGCAGCCGCGGTTATTGTACTTCACAGTGGATCTTATATCTTTAGCCCGGCAGATGCGTAGTACCCTCTTGTCATTGACATAGATACCATGGTCATGACGCAGATCGTCATTCAATCTCCGGTAACCTTTATCTGGACTTTCTGAATGGATTTTCTCAATCTTGTCGGCCAACTGTTCGTTCTCCTTTACTCTGTGGCTTAGCTTTCCGGAAGCCCATTTGTAGTAAGCAGAACGGGATACATGGAGAAGGTCACAGGCTGTCTCAACAGCAACCCCTTGTTCTTCGTGACACTCTCGAATGGCTATATAAGTATGTCGTTGTCTTACTTCTGAAAGGCATCCCTCCTCTCTACTTCGTCCAATTTTTTTAACAGTGCATTCTCCATTTCCGCCAGATACAGTTTATGTTTGAGCTGCTCAATCTCAATTTGTGCCTGTTCCAGCTCGGTACGGGGAGTTTGGTCCTTCTTGCGCTGTCCACGCCGGTCTTGTAATCCTGCTTCTCCCATCTGTTCAAAACGAAGTGTCCAAGTACGAACTTGTTGGTAGCTTACCTGGTATTTTAAGGCTATTTCTCCGTAGTTTTTCCCTATAGCGATACATTCCCTGACGATTTGAACTCGTTCCTCAAATGTGGTTTCTCGTCCTTGCTTCATGTAACTTCCTCCTCCAGAAAACTTTGTAGAGTTGAAATCTCCATGAGCATTATACACCTTTATCCAGTTGCTGAGTTGACGATCATTTCGCAACTTATATTTTTTGCTGATTTCTTCGAGACTTCCCACCCCGGATAAGTATTCTAGCACTGCCTTTAACTTTAGTTCTGGCGGATAGACACGATTTTTCTGATATGGTAAAAATCCAGCCACCCCTTCTGTCTCATATCGTGCACTCCATCTATAAATCGTCGTTGTCCCAACTCCTGCATCCCGGGCCGCCTGAACTAAGCTTATTTCCCCTTGCTGGTACTTCTTGATAATCTCGACTTTTTCTTCTGTGTTTAGTTTACCTTTTTGTGACATAGAATTGCTCCCTTCATGATAACAGTTTGTTTTTTCACTGTCTCTCATAAAGGGAGCATATCAAGCTCTTTTAAGCCCCTCATTCCTGCTCTCTGTCTATTCCTTCGGCATTTATATTATTGCCAGAAATTTCCGATCCTATTCCAGAGGTCGGGTGTGGGCAGAGCCCACAAAAGGCAATAATCATGATGCCTTACTTGTCATGCAAAAAAATCGAAAATGATGTATATAATTTTCCTACATGGCAATACTGTAAGTACAAAGATATATTCGACAGCCGCATAATCATTAATTCGACAGCAAAATTTTACATATCTATTTCTTATCAGAAAGATTTACTTTCCATAGACACAAGAATTTTTACACCCTCTTTTTTAACTCCATTTGCACTCCACTGGAACATCCAGCCAGCCCGCAAAGGCTGTTATTAGAGGCTTATGTTTCGAGCACGTGTTCTGGTTTTGTGCTTTTCGCACCGCTTATGAAGAAATAAAGGTTTTTAGATATCATCTTATGACCTGTATAAATAGTACTGGAAATCTGGAAGTGGAATATCCTTCTTTTTAATATTTTTCTGAGGATAAAAAAGTAATTCCGTAAGCGCAAAATATTGCTACGCTGCCCATGAATCACGCTTGCACCAAAATGATAGATGCAAGCGTTTTGCTCTATGTTTAGTTTTGACAGTTCGCTTTCGCAGTCTCGCTCCATGGGGCAAGCTGTTCCAGCTGTTCATCTGACATTTTAGCGTCTGGCCGCTGTGATAAGAGATATGTCAGATATTTGTAGGTATTCAGGTCATTCGCTTTTGCCATCTCAACCATTGTATACACAATAGCGCTAGAGGCAGCTCCCTTCGGACTGGCACTGAACAGCCAGTTTTTCCGGCCAACAGTGAATGGTCTGATTGCATTCTCGGATTATTGGATAAACTGCAATTACCGTCTTCCAGATAGGTCATCAGGGTGTCTTTCCGATTTTGGGCATAGTTCACCGCTTTCGCCAAACGGGTTCCCTTGTTTGGACGCTGTTGATCCAGCCAATTCCAGAATGCCTCCAGTATCGGCTTCTCTTTTTCAAGACGGAACTGTTTTCTCTGCTCCGCAGTATGATTTTTTGCTTTTGAGTACCGCTCAAAAGCAAACAGCTTGGAGCAGAATTGTACTCCCTGCACCGCCGGAAGGCTGTAATCATACTCTTTCCCTTTCGGTATGGCATCTGTGAAATAACGTCTCACATGTGCCCAGCAAGAGCAGCGTTTGATATCCGGCAGATTGTTATAACCCTGGTATCCGTCGGTCTCCAGATATCCACGGAACCCATGCAGGAAAGATGCTGCATGGAACTTTGCCCTTGTCTCTGTGTAATGTATAATGGTATCGTAATTTAAGACACTTTCCGAGACATTTTATAATGAATCTGAT
>ERZ894214.702-NODE-702-length-13566-cov-8.1125_pt1 | contig 13566 bp, 14 predicted proteins | sample MGYA00380290_ERZ894214 | MGnify/ENA primary metagenome ERZ894214 (study PRJEB32331, sample SAMN06328421) | human gut metagenome | biome: human gut microbiome; feature: stool | host: Homo sapiens | collected 2014-09-19 ... | reverse complement strand
CATCATCTTCTCAACGTCGCGGCAGTCGGTGCGCACGAGGTCGATGATCTTCTTCCAGTTCTTCTCGCCGCCGCGCTCGAAGATGTCGCGGAAGGTGTCGAGCAGGACGTAGTAACCGGTGTTGCGGCCATACGCCTCGTCGCCGAGGAACAGGGACGCCCACTGATGGTTGGTCATAGCGGTCGTGCCGGAGTCAGACAGCATATCGACCGTCAGCATGCCAGCCGGGAATGCGAATTCATTCCAGTGGGTAGCATTCAGAGCGCGCTCGCGCTGCTCGATGGTAACTTCCGGGATGTCGCGTACTGCGAACGTGTAATGATGCGGAGCGGGAACGTCCAGCGGGTAGTGAGCTAAATTCTTGTCCATAAAATTACCTCCAATAATCTTTGGCGCAGTGCGCCGTTGTTTTATAGAGGATACCCCGGTCGTCGATCACCGGATTTCCCAATTCCGGTATTTCTGACTGGCGGACAGTATCTTTCACAAATATTGTGAACTACATGAAATAAAGGGTTACGGAACCGCGATTACCTCGATCTCGACCAGCGCATCCTTGGGCAGGCGCGCTACCTCGACCGCCGAACGGGCAGGATAGCTTCCCTCCGGGAAGAAGGTCGCGTATACTTCGTTCATCGCGCCGAAGTTGTTCATGTCGCTGAGGAACACGGTCGTCTTGATGACGCGGTCCATCCCAACACCTGCTTCGGCGAGGATCGCCTTGACATTCTCAAGGGACTGCCTGGTCTGTCCGGCAATGCCCTCCGGGAATGCACCCGTTGCAGGATCAATGGGTAACTGACCGGATGTGATGATCAGTCCGTCGGTTGCAACAGCCTGTGCGTACGGTCCGATCGCCGCCGGCGCGTGTGTAGTACTGATAATCTGCTTCATCTATTTCGCCTCCAGTTTTTCTCGTTATACTCATGCTATCATTATGAAAATAAATTATCAACAAGCGCAAGAAAATTGTATTAATACACAATAATAAAGATGCTGTTTTGTATATTATTTAAAAATATGAAAAATTATTTTCGAAAAACAGAAAATATTTTTTCAAATTGCGTTTACGCACGAATCGAAACCTGTTATAGTCAATACAGACAAAAAGTTCAGATATTCTGATATACAGGCTTTCCCCGACAAATGCTTACTGCAACGGAGGTTACTCTATGACAAACCAATCGCTTCAACAATATGCCAAGCTGACTGAATTTTTGGGCCATACCCTCGGGCCGGATTATGAAGTCGCTCTGCATGATCTGTCGGATCAGGAACATTCGATCATTGCCATTGCCAACAACCATGTAACGGAACGCAATATAGGCGAATCACTCACAAGCGTTGAGCAGAAATTACTGGATCAAAAAGCGTATGAAGGGCGGGATTATCTGCTCCACTACCGTGGGATGACTGAAAATGGAAAGATGCTTCGCTCATCCACTATGTTTATCCGCGAAAACAATGCGCTGGCCGGTATGCTGACGATCAATTTTGATGACAGCCGGTACTACGCTGTGACAGAAGCTATCCTGCGGTTATGCCATCCGGATAACTATGTAGAAACAAAGTTTTTGATTGATGCTGACCGCATCGCAGCCGCAGCCCGGATGCAAACGTCAACCGGGAATACTGCCCGGGATGCTGCAATGCAAAAGCTGTCCGAACTTCACTTAGATGCCAATCAGCTGACAGCAGAAGACCGTCATAAAATTATCACGGCGCTGGAGGCGCAGGAGTGCTTTTTGATGAAAGGAGCAGTGAAGGAGGTCGCGGAAGTCCTGAACTGTTCGCAAGTTACAATATATCGCAGTATTAAGCAGATCCGCGAGAAGAAGGGGAATATGCCGTAAGCCATGCTGCAAAAGCGGCAGCCTGCATCATGTGTTCCTGTGAAAAAATCGGGAATGTAATGAAACCGTCACGGATGAGAACGGAGGAGAGTGCAAATTGCAAATACAACAGCTTACCTATTTCGTAACAGTCGCCGAGCAGGGCAGCATCAACAAAGCGGCTGAAAAATTGTTCGTAACGCAGCCTAATTTGAGCAAGGCGATCAGCAATCTGGAAAGCGAACTGAAAGTGCGCATCTTTGACCGTACAAACAAGGGCGTTATTCTGACTGACGACGGCAAAAAGCTATATCAATACGCGCGTACGATCCTGAACCAGATGGAACTCATCCAGGGGCTTTCTTCCAGAGAACGGCCGCGTATTCTTTCCATTGCCTCCTACCCGATCATCACAATGGGCCGATTGATCGGCGCGTTTTACAACAACCACAAGCAGGAAGAGATCGCCCTGAAGCTGGTGGAGCAGCGTATGCAGCAGGTGATTGAGAGCGTGGAGAGCGGTGAGGCTGAGATCGGCTTTGTCATGAGCAACAATGTGCAGGTCAAGGAACTCAAGCATATGCTCCACTTCAAAAATCTGGTGTTCAACCCGCTGGGAGTAGATACCTGGTATGCGAATGTCGGCCCGAACAGCCCGCTGTACAATGAGACCGAAGTGACGATGGAACAGCTGCTGCAATACCCAATTGTGCGCCTGCCGGACGACTATTTTTCCAATCTGACGTTTTATCTCCAAATCGACGGCATCCGGCTGACGGAGCATAAAAAGGTGGTTTATGTCAATGACAGCGCGGCGATTCTCGCGCTGCTCAGCCAAACCGATATTTTCCGCTTCGGGCCGGGATTGAGCGCGCCGGATTTCGCGGCACATGGCATCCGCAGCATACCGATCCGCAACTGTGATGTGCAGATCAATGTCGGCTGGGTGCAGCGAAAACGGGAACTGCTCAGCCCGGAGGCGCAGGATTTTGTCCGTCTGCTCGAGGGGCTGTACCTGAAGCAGACAGGGCCGGAAGGGTAAAGAATCGCTGTGCAGGGTTATGAAAAATAGTTATAACTGAGTTATAACTATTTGGCGGTGGACGAAATTTGACCAGAATACTATAATCAAAATAGAAAAAGCAAAGGCGCTGTGTTTATGCACAGCGCCTTTTTCTTTGTACAAAACTGCTAAAATTCCGTTATAAAATTAAAATGATTTGCCATGCTGCACAAGTTATATCCATGTTATAACTATTTGGGCTTGGACAGATAAATTTTTTGCATGGTATGCTTTTCCCAGAAAGGATGAGGGATATGGCACCGGTTCTTGCGCTTGCGATCCTGTTGTGTATTTATGCTGTCGGTGAATTGATTGCTCAAAAGACCAAAGCGGTATTTTCCACTGTGCTGGGCATTGCGATCCTGCTGCTGGTCGGCTTTTGGAGCGGTATCCTTCCCCGGACCCTGATCGAGGACGCGCAGGTCACGGGGTTCGGAAACGTGATTGCCGGGCTGCTGATCGTCTCTCTGGGTACGACCATTGATTTCGCTGAACTGCGGCGTCAGTGGAAGGTCGTTGTCACCTCGGTATGCTGCGTATGCGGCGCGGTTGCGGCGATTATCGTGATCGGTATTCCGGTCATTGGGCGGGACATGGCCATTGCAAGCGCCCCTATTTTTGCCGGCGGCAGCGCGGCGACGCTGATCATGACCACTGCGCTGGACGAGATGAGGCTGACCGCGGCCAGCACGCTCTGCATCGTGCTGTATGTGACGCAGAAGTTTATCGGCGTGCCGATCGCCTCCATCCTGCTGCGGCGCACTGCGCGGCAGTTCCGTGAGAACAAGGCGCTCGTGGCGGAATACAGCGAGCAGACGCAGGAAAATAGCGGCGAAGACAAACGCAGGCCGCTGCAGCTGCCGCAGTCGTTTGCGCGGCCGTCGGTATATCTGGCAAAACTCGGCCTGGTTGCCGTGGCTGCATACTATGCTTCCGAGCTGACCGGAGGCGTGATCCACTATTTCGTCATGTGCCTGATCATGGGGGCGGTATTCCTTGCACTGGGATTTTTGGAAAAAGGCATTCTTGCCAAAACGCAGGCAGGCAGCCTGATTACATTTTTCGTCACGATCCTGATCTTTTCCAACCTTGCGACCACAACGCCGCAGCAGGTGATTTCCGTATTGCCGCCGCTGGTGCTGGCTGCGGTCTGCGGTGTGGCAGGCACGGTGCTGATCGGGTTTGTCTGTGCCAGGCTCATGCACATCCCGTTCGGGCTTGCGGTATCGTTCGGCATCAGCTGTACGTTCGGCTTCCCGACGACCATGCTGATCCCGCAGGAGGTTTCTGAGGCGCTTGGGCGGACTGAGCAGGAAAAAACCGCCATTCTCAATTATCTGTTGCCTAAAATGCTGACAGCCGGTTTTGTTACCGTTACGATCGCCTCGGTTTTGCTCGCAGGCGTGGCGGTACGGCTGCTGTAAGCTGAAATAAAGGAGGAATAAAACGATGGAACAAATTTATGACCAGATCCGCCGCTATATCGACGGACACCGTAAGCCGATGCTCACCCTTTGGGAAGAGCTGGTCAATACCGAGAGCGGATCGCGCCAGCTGGAAGGGGTGGAAGCTGTGTGCAACATTGTGCGCCGCGAACTCGAGGGCGCGGGCGTTAAGACGCGCACGATCCCAATGGAAGACGCAGGCAGCGTGCTGGTCGGCGAGTGGAACAACGGCAGCACAAAGGCGCCGCTTCTGTTCATCGGCCACATGGATACCGTGTTCAAGGAAGGGGCGGCAAAGGAAAACCCGTTCCGCATTGACGAAAACGGGTTTGCGCACGGCCCGGGCGTGCTCGATATGAAGGCGGGCCTCGTCATTGCCATTTATGCGATCAGGGCGCTGGCGGACGCGGGCTTTCACGAACGCCCGATCAAGTGCATCTTTGCGGGCGATGAGGAAAACCTGCACATGCTTTCCAATGCAAAGGAAGTGATGGGCGCAGAAGCGGTCGGTGCGATCGCGGCGTTCAATTTTGAGACCGGCTATATGGACAACCGCTTTGTCATCGGCCGCAAGGGCGGCGGACCGGTCAAGATCACGGTGCACGGCATTGCGTCGCATTCCGGCATCGCACCGGAGAAGGGCCGCTCGGCTATTTTGGAGGCGGCGCAAAAAATCATACAGATCGAACAGATCAATGATATCCCGCGCGGCCGCCTGGTCAACTGCGGCAAGGTGACCGGCGGCATGGGTGAGAACACCATCCCGGATACCTGCCAGATCAATATCGGCATTCGTTTCCCGACCACGGAGATTAAAAATGAGATTCTCGATGCACTGCAGGCGATCGTAGAACACAATACGGTGCCTGACACATGGGCGGAAATGGATACCAGCCGCCTGATGAACTGCATGGATACGACAGACGGCGTGCTCAAGCTGTTCGACCACCTGAAAAAGACCGCGCTCGATATCGGCTTCGGCGAGATCGAGGGCTTTCAGGTCGGCGGCCTGTCGGACTCCGGCATCACGGTTGCCTGCGGGGTGCCCACCGTGTGCGGCATGGGCGCACGGGGCGAGGGGAACCACACCCCGCAGGAATATGCAGAGGTAGAATCCCTGTTCCAGCGCTGTATCCTCGCGGCCTGCGCGGCATACACGCTGCAGGATGATTTTACAAAGGGATAAAGAAAGAAGGAGGAACCTACATGAAAGAAAAAGAGAAAAACGAGGAGCAGAAGGAGAAGATCGGTATTGGCGCATGGCTCTCGCTGATCGTTCTGATCCTTGTGCTGTCGGGTGCGTTCCGCACGGTGGACGGCCCGCTCAAGGTGCTGGACTTTACTAATCTCTCCGGTGCATTCGGTACGATCGGTGATACCGGCGCAAACCTGATCGGTTCGGGCGGCACGGGCGCAAAGGATGGCTTCATGGCCGGCTTCAACCTGATCCCGGCGGTCATGTTCTTCTGCGGCCTGCTCGGTGTATTCGAACAGCTCGGCGCGTTTAAGGCTTCGGATATCCTGTTCCGTCCGCTGCTGCGCCCGATTCTGGGCATTCCGGGCAAGTGCGGCATCGCGTTCATCTCCAGCTTCACCGGTTCGGATGTTGCGGCTGTTATGACCCGCGAGCTGTATGAGGATGGCGACATCACCGATGATGAACGCACGATATTTGTTGCCTATCAATATGCGGGGTCCGCGTGTATCAACAATACGATCACCGGCGGCGCGCCGCTGGTCGCGATCTGTCCGGTGGCGCTCGGCCCCTGCATCGTGATCATGGTTGTATGTAAGCTGATCGGTGCAAATATCGTCCGTCTGATCCTGCACATGAAGAGCAAAAAAGCAAAGGCATAAGGAGGGGAAAGCAATGAGTGCAGAAGTAAAAACAGCAGCGGCGCCGCAGCAGGCGGCCCCGGAAAAAGTGAAAAAGCCTTCGATCGTTGACACCTTCCTCAAGGGCTGCGCCAAGGGCTTTAAGGTCGGCATAGAAAACATCACCCCCGCGATGATCCTCGGTTATGTTCTGGTCTATATTCTGCAGGAGACCGGCCTGATGGATCTGCTGGGTACGGTCATGAGCCCGGTCATGGGTCTGTTCGGTCTGCCGGGTGAGGCGTTCGCGGTTCTGATCTCCGCGTTCTTTGCCAAGGCGTCCGGCTGCGCGACTGCGGCGTCCATGTATCAGGCCGGTACGCTGACGCTCGGTCAGGCCTCGATGATGCTGCCCGCCTGTATCCTGATGGGCACGCTGATCGGCCACTATGCGCGTATCGTACTGGTTACCGGATCGAACAAAAAATGGCACCCGCTGCTCATCGGCATCTGTCTGCTGGATGCGGCGATCAGCCTGATTATTATGCGCATTATCCTGGCGATGATGGGCGTACAGTAAAGAAATGAAAAAGGAGCGAGCACATATGTTATCCAAGTTATATAAGCTGTCCAGACGGCGCGGTTTGCAGATGGAGGCCTTCGGCAGCATCCTGATCGTGACTGTTATGTTGACCGATCGCTTTCTGTTTACCTTGCAGGACGGGTATGTGCTTGCCGCGGCAATCGTCTCCGCCATATTTCTGACTGCCGGCATCCGCGTGGTCAAGCATGCGGACGAACAGGCGCAGGAGAAAACGCATGATTGCTAAAATATACTGTTGATATTTTATATTCACGGGGAATATAGAACAAAAACAGGTTTATAGAAACAGCTGACTTTATGGAGCATGCCAAACGGAAAATATTCGTTCCGTTTGGCATGCTTTGTTTTGAGGGTTAAAATATCTGTGATCATCAATTTGGGGATATCACTACTGCCCCCGCCGCAGGGCAGAGGGCGCAGACTGTGCCGGCGGCTGGATGACCGGCGTAATGCTCTGCATCGCACGGTTCATGGCCTTTTCACGCGGACGGACGTAGAAATGCGTTGTAGTCGTCACATCCGCATACCCCAGGATACCGGACACGGTAGAAACATCGATGCCGTTTTCAATCGCCCGGGTCGCAAAGGTGTGACGGATCGCATGGAACTTGACGTGCCCCAGTCCCAGCTTGCAGAGCAGGCGGGAGAAGTAAAGCATTACCGACCTCAGTCCTACGGAATATCGATAATCGTCAAATCCCACAGTGGATAAGCAGATATGAGACAATAGCAGTGGAACAAACCGGGGGCGCGATTCCTGTAGCTATGGTAGAATGTTGCGGCCTGCCTGCATGATGCGCTGCGGACAGCCCGTATACGGGAATACTGCGCGGCAGTATAGGGACGATGACAGGCTTTTATCCGCAAAACAGGCTTGGATACAGCGTCATGAAAAATTTTTTGCCGGACTTTGGCAGAATGGAGTAAACCGGCCCGAAAAACCGAATGACAGGAAGAAAAGTGGGGAAATAAAAATTTTTGGTATCATTTCAGTATCAGTTCAGAAACAAGGTTGTTACCTTTGGCCGCTCGTTTTACAACTGTGGTATAATGCTTTGGCGGAGAAAATTCGACAAGAAATATAAAGCGAAGGGAACGGAGCAAACATGAGAGCACAGTCGGTCGTGGCTGGGATTTTAGCGGTGCTGTTTTTAGCGGGATGTGCAAACACGAGGGAGGCAGAAGCGCAGCCCGAAACACAGGATGAATCAGCAGAGCAGGTCCAAACAGAGACGCCACGCACCTCCTACGAAGATACAGCGCTGGTCGGCAATTCCCATGTCAGCAGCTTTTTCACTTATAATGCCCTGCCGGGGGCGGCCTGCTATTACCGTGTGGGCCTGAATGTGAACAGCGTGTTTGAACAGCCCATGACACAAGGCGATGATACCGAGACGTCTGTAATCGAGCTGCTGGAAAATAAAGATTTTTCTCATATCATCTTTTTCTTTGGAGAGAACGAGCTCGGCTGGAGCAATCGCGAGGCGTTTATTGAGGAATATACTGAGGTGATCGAAACGGCGCGTTCCTATTGCCCGGATGCGGTCATCTATCTTTCCGCAATCCCGCCCGTCTCTGCAGAGGTGTCTGAGCAAAACGAAAATAATACCAACAACACCTCGATACAGGCGTGCAACGAGGAGATTAAGCAGATCGCGGCGGACAATGATGCCGTATATGTTGATGCTTTTTCCGCTTTGGCCGGAGAAGATGGCAGCCTGCCCGACGACGCGGCAGCCGATGGGATCCACCCGGCGGAAGAGTACACACAAAAATGGGCGGAACTTCTCAAACAGAGTATTGCGGAGGCTGAAAATAAATGAGACAAATGGTAAAACGGATTGCCGCGGCAGGCGCCGCGGCGCTTTGCGTGGCTGCGGCAGGATGCAGCAAGCAGCTGACATTGGAACCAGCGGATGCGCTGGCACAGCTCAAGGATGAAATTACGTTCACCGATCAGATGACCGATATGGACAGCGAGAGCACCTGCCGGTTTTATGATGTCGATACCGGGCTGGTAAACGACAGCAGCGCCTATGTTGGAAGTGGGGCCACAGCAGAGAGCATGGCTGTGTTTGAAGCGGTAGATGCAGATGCGGCCGGCAGCATTGCCGATGCGCTGCAAACCTTTACAGACGGTTGGATCGACGGCTATTCGGATTATAAGCCGGAGGAAGTGCCCAAGCTGGAGAGCGCGGTGCTGGATCAGAATGGTGTATACGTTGTATTCTGCGTGTCGGCAGACAATACCACGGCCAAAACCGCGGTGCAGGATTTGCTGAATCCGTAAAGGCGGTGCGGGATTGAGCTTCGCCAGTCTGGTTTTTCTTTATTTCTTCCTGCCTGTTGTGCTGGTGGGATATTATTGCTTTCCGCGCCGCTGGCGCAATCCGTTTTTGCTTGCGGCAAACCTTCTGTTTTACGGATGGGGCGAGCCTTGGTTCCTGCCGGTCATCCTGGTCACCGCGGTTGCCAACTGGTGGATGGGACGGCAGATGGGACGCTGTGCGGACCGGAAGCGTCAAAGGTTGTGGCTGGTCGCGGCGCTGGTGATCGACCTTGGGCTTCTGGTGGTATTCAAATATACGGGCTTTGTCCTGGAAACCATTGGGCTGGGGCAGCTGCTGCCCGGCCCGATCCCTCTGCCGCTCGGCATCTCGTTTTACACGTTTCAGGTAATGTCCTATATGGTGGATATCTACCGCAATACCGTGCCGGCGGAAAACAGTCTGGTTTGTTTTTCCACCTATATGACGTTTTTTCCGCAGCTGATCGCGGGCCCGATTGTGCGTTATGATGAGCTGCGCACCCAGCTGAGTGACCGGCAGGAGACATGGCACAAAATCGCTGACGGCTTCTGCCTGCTGATGATCGGTCTGGGCAAAAAAATGCTTCTGGCGAATCCTATGGGCGAACTGTGGGAGGGCCTGCGTGCACTGACAGGTAACATCGGCATTTTGGGGGCATGGGCGGGTGCTGCTGCTTTCACGCTGCAGATCTACTTTGATTTTTCCGGTTATTCGGATATGGCGCGTGGGCTGGGGCGGATGTTTGGCTTTGAAATCCCGATCAACTTCCGCTATCCTTATGCGGCGCAGAGCATTCAGGATTTCTGGCGGCGCTGGCATATCACGCTCAGCAGCTGGTTTCGGGATTATGTCTACATCCCTCTTGGCGGCAGCCGGCGCGGCGCAGGCCGGACAATCGTCAACCTGTTTGCCGTTTGGGCGCTGACCGGCCTGTGGCATGGCGCGGCATGGAATTATGTGCTGTGGGGGCTGTATTATTTCGTCCTGCTGACGGCAGAGCGATTGATCGGGCAGGCTCGCCTTGCCCGCGTGCCGCGCGTGCTGCGGCATTTTCTGACGATGGCGCTGGTTATGATCGGCTGGGTGCTGTTTGCAATCGAGGATTTCGGCGCACTCGACGCCTATTTGTATTCGCTGTTTTCGCCGTCCGGCGGCGTGATCAGCACACAGGCGGCAGTCTGGGTGTTGTCTTACCTGCCGCTGATGGCACTTGCAGCATTGGCCAGCCTGCCGTTCGCCGCCGATTTCGTGCGCCGGAAAAACCAAAGCGCGCCGGTTCGCTGGGGCGCCCCGGTATACTGCCTGCTGCTTCTTGCGGCAGGAACAGCAGCGCTGGTGGCGCAGAGCTACAACCCGTTTTTATATTTTCGGTTTTAAAGGAGTCATCAGCAATGCAATTTCGGCATCCCCGTGCAGTGGTGCTGTTGTTTATCGGGATCATCGTTGTCATGCAGGCCGCATTCTGGCTGCTGCCGCGCCGATCGTTTTCTGAAAATGAAAAGCGTGTTCTGTCGGAAGCCCCACAAATCGATGCAGCGGGGATTGCGGACGGCAGTGTATTCAGGAGCATCGAAAGCTATCTGTCAGACCATTTTCCGGGGCGCGAGCTGTGGGTCGGTGCGAATGCCTATCTGGAGAATGCGGAGGGCCGCGGCGCGACAGAAGATATTGTGCGCGGTACGGATGATTGGCTGTTCACTGCACCGGTTTCGGATGACAGGGAGACGCTATGGGATAATATGCAGGCGATTACAACATTTGCCGAAAAGCAGAGCGTACCGGTTACTATGATGGCTGTGCCGTCTGCGGGCGCGGTGGTGTCTGATAAATTACCTGCACTGCATCTGCCTTATCCGGACGCGGATCTGCTGGAGGAGGCAAGGCGGATTGCGGGCAATACCCTGCATTGGGTGGATCTGTACACGGATTTTTGCAGCGCGGAGCAGCCGGAAAGGCTGTATTACCGCACCGATCATCATTGGACGACCGAGGGGGCATACCGCGCTTACTGCCTGCTGATGGAGGAACTGGGGCAGTCTTCGGTCCCGCGCGATGATTTTACAGTAGAACAGATAAGGGATTTTTATGGCACATCCTATTCCAGGAGCGGCCTGTGGCTGACCGAGCCGGATACGCTGGAACTGTGGACAGACTCTGACATACAGGCTGTTACCACAGTCTACGATGCAAACCGTGCCGATCCTGTCACGCGGGAGGGAATGTTTTTCCGGGAATACATCGAAGATGCGGATGAATATCCTGTGTTTCTGAGCGGGAACCATGCGCGGGTACACATCGAGACCAATGCAGATTCCGGAAAGCGGCTGCTGGTCATCAAGGATTCGTATGCACATGCGCTGGCGCCGTTCCTTGCAGAAGAATACAGCACGATCGACCTGATCGACCTCCGGTATTTCAAGCAGCAGACCATTTCTTCATGGCTGGAGGAGAATCCGGCTGATGAAATCCTGCTCGTTTATGGTCTGAGCAGCCTGGCGGAGGATAAAAATCTGCAATGGCTGGAGTAAGTTGTACCAGTGGGCTTGTTCGTGTGTAAGCGCAGGACGCAGGCAGCGATACCGCTGGTTGGCTCCTTGGAAGGGACAGATTGCGGCGTTTGTTATCCAAAAATAAAAACGGCCTCATACCGCTGCCACGGTATAAGGCCGTTTTTATATCCAGTGCCTGGCAGAACCGGGGAAATACGTTGAGCACCTTCCGAATTGCTGAGCCGCATAGAATATCGCAACTGTGTCCGCATTCTGTGCGAACTTGAACTGCTGCAAACCACTGCACTTTCGGTTCCTGCGGAGAGAGAGTATGTTGGCTTTTACGATACCAATTATTTCTCGCGTTTGCTTAAGAAGGTGATCGGCTATCCGCCGAGCGGCTTTAAGGCAATTCAATCGTAACATGCAACATATTTGAGCGCGAAAGCAGATCCCTGTCTGAATAAATGGATGCACCGAATCCATTGCTCAGGCAGGGATTCTTTATTTTTTATGAATGAAATGCGCGGGGGAAATCCAGCCGTACATGGATGGGGCAAGCAAATTGCAAATACAATATAATCCTGATATAGAATAATTTGGTGCAATACAGGCCCTTAGGACTTGCGGTAAAATAGAGTCACCTAAAACATAGCAAGTAAATAGGTATTATATCAAGGAGGAATAGACATGAATTCTATCGAGCGAATTACAGCGGCCTTGAACCATCAGGAAGCCGACCGCGTACCCGCCTATCCTATCCTGGCGGGCGTAACCCGCAAGCTGGTCGGCGCAAGCTATGAAAAATGGTCTACGGATGCAGAAACCTGCGCCAATGCCTATATCAAGGCGGTGCGCAAATACGATCTGGACTGTGTTGTTTCGCTGATCGACCTGTCGATTGAATGCACCGCATGGGGGCAGGAGCTGATCTTTTCCGAACAGGATGCCGCCCATCCAAACTACAAAAACTGTGTCATCAAGGAGATTGAGGACTACGAGAAGATTAAGAAGGTAGACTACCGCACCTGCGAGCGCATGATGATGCATATCGACGTATGCAAGCGTCTGGTCGCCGAATTCAAGGGCGAAAAGCCGGTCATTGCATTCGTGTTCGGCCCATTGGGTACGTTATCCATGCTGCGCAACCAGTCGGCCATGTATATGGATCTGTACGATGATCCGGATGCGGTCAAGGGCGCGGCGCGTGAAATTGCAGCGACACTCAAGGAATACGCCGAGGCACTGTGCGATGTGGGTGTCAATGCGATCATGTGGGATACACTGTTCGCCTCGGGTTCGATCATGTCCAAGCAGATGTGGGTCGAGATGGAGTCCGACCTGATGCGGGAGCTGTCCGCTGCTGTGCGTGCCAAGGGCTGCCTGAACATGATCCACAACTGCGGCGAGAAGATCTACTTCGATGTGCAGATCGATGCGATCCAGCCTGCCGCGATTTCCTTCCTGTATCCGCCAGACGACTGCGAGGATTTTGCGGATTGTAAGGCGAAGTACGGCGACAAGGTCACGCTGATCGGCTGTGTGCCGCCGACCAATGTTGTGCTCGGCACGGACGAGGAATGGGACCAGATCTGCCGTGATCAGATCGACGCGATGGCAAAGGGTGGTGGTTTTATCCTCGCCACCGGCTGTGAGTTCCCATCCGGCTCTCCGCTCGACCGCGCAAAGCGCATGGTGGATGTAGCCAAGACTTATGGTGTTTACCACAAATGAGTCCATATCTTATCTCTCTTTATTTCTTTTCAGGCCGAAGCCCGCGCAGATGCGCGGGCTTTCGGTCAGGCACCAGCAGAAAAATGCAACACGATATTGACAAAGAGGCTGAAAACGTGAACAAAACGGGAATCCTTCCTCCTTTGTTTAGCTTGCGTCCCAATTTGCGCTTTTACAGCGCGCCAATCAGAATGTGGCGAAAAACAAAGAAAAAGCACTGATTCGACAAGAATCAGTGCTTTTTAATGGTTGCGGGGGCTGGACTTGAACCAACG
>ERZ894214.682-NODE-682-length-13844-cov-6.30292_pt1 | contig 13844 bp, 14 predicted proteins | sample MGYA00380290_ERZ894214 | MGnify/ENA primary metagenome ERZ894214 (study PRJEB32331, sample SAMN06328421) | human gut metagenome | biome: human gut microbiome; feature: stool | host: Homo sapiens | collected 2014-09-19 ... | reverse complement strand
AAATTCTTGGGGTTCACGCCCATCTCGCGCGCCAGCGCAGCGTGCCGCATCAGCATGCGGTACTCGCCGTGTACGGGGATAAAGTACTTCGGCTTGCACAGGCCCAGCATGAGCTTGAGATCCTCCTGGCAGGCGTGGCCGGATACATGGATCGCCGCCGAGCGGTCGTAAATCACCTCTGCGCCCTGCTTGTACAGCTCGTTTACCATATTGTTGACCGACTTCTCGTTGCCCGGGATGGCAGAAGCCGCGATCAGAATACGGTCGCCGGCGCTGACCTCCACCTGTTTGTGGCTGCCGTACGCCATGCGGTACAGAGCGGACATGGTCTCGCCCTGTGAGCCGGTGGACACGATGATCAGCTGGCTGCGCGCGTAGCGCTTGATCTCGGAGATGTCGATCATCACCTTGCCGCGATCGTGCAGGTAGCCCAGCTCGCCCGCGACCTTGGAGATTTTCTCCATGCTGCGGCCGCAGACCGCCACCTTGCGCCCCGCCTTGGCCGCGATATCCAGGATCTGCTGCAAACGCGATACGTTGGACGCAAAGGTCGCGATGATGATGCGCTGGTCGCTCTCCATGATGAATTTCTCCAGCGACTTGCCCACGATCTTTTCGCTCGGCGTATAGCCCGGGCGCTCGACGTTGGTCGAGTCGCTCATCAGCGCGAGGATGCCCTTCTTGCCCAGCTCGCCGATGCGCACCAGATCGATCATCTCGCCCGAAACCGGCGTCAGGTCGATCTTGAAGTCGCCCGTGTGCAGGATCGTGCCGAGCGGCGTGGTGATGGCGAGCGCCACCGAGTCCGCGATCGAGTGGTTGGTGTGGATAAACTCGACCTTGAAGCAGCCCAGCTTGATCGTATCGCCCGCGCGCACGTGATTGAGCTTGACCTTCTGGGGCATCTTATGCTCGGAGAGCTTGGTCTCGATGATGCCGCAGGTCAGGCGCGTGGCGTAGACCGGCGCGTTGCACTCGCGCAGCACATACGGGATCGCACCGATGTGATCCTCATGGCCGTGCGTGATCACATAGCCGCGCAGCTTTTTCAGGTTGCGCTTGAGGTAGGTCGTGTCCGGGATGACCAGGTCAACGCCCAGCATGTCGTCATCCGGGAAGGCTACGCCGCAGTCAATGACCAGAATGTCGTTGCCGTACTCGATCACGGTCATGTTCTTGCCGATCTCATTGAGGCCGCCAAGCGGTATAATCTTCAGTTTTTCTTTCATGATTGCTTTATCACTTTCCTTTATTCGTCGTTTATTTTTATTCCAATTCGGTGACGCGGGTTCCAGCCCGCTTTCTCTACAAAGACAGACCTGCCATCCCGTTCGTCCGCCTTTATTTACAGTAATTGATACGCTGCCGTGCAGTCCGGTTTCGCTGCGAAAAATACGCGGCGTATCCCCACGCGGCCTGCAAGCACTTATTATTAGGATACCACAGCCGCAAAGCCATGTAAAGTTTTTTTTGCGGCAGCGCGCGCCTCATCCATACAGGCTGTGATATAGTATCCGCTTTTGACAAGCGGTTATACTTTTAGCCTGCAATCCCCACTCCTGTCGAATTGTGGTGAAGCACCGTTCTCCGCCTCCCCACCCACATGGCAGATTACCGGTTTTGTAACCGTTCGTTGTGCACAACACTCCCATTCTTTCAAAATGGGGCCGTTTTTTTCAGTTGTCTGTACAGACTTTGGCCTGTCAGAGAAAGACTCTTGTACAGATTGAACAAAATTTCTCGAAAGTGTTTGACAAATCCGAGAGTATGAAGTATCATAGGTTACAGATCGGAAACAGATCGACTACAAAATAGTAACAGCCTGAAAACAAATCGGTAACATCCGGTGCCGCGCCCCGCGCGGGTTTTCAAAACGATTTTAGGAGTGTAACACAAATGTCTATTTCCCTGCGAAAGCATGCGTCCAAGCTGATTGCGGCGACGCTGGCCGTCAGCGCGATGGCTTCTGTCAGCGCTGCGGCGCTGGAGCAGCCTGTAGCGGTGCTCTCTTCCAATTTAAATTCCTCGGTCGGCACGGTGCTCACCAGCGACCAGATCACCACCGCGGAACAGGCGCTCGCCAAGGCGAAGGCGGAAGCCGAGGCCAAGGCAAAGGCTGAGGCGGAAGCCAAGGCCAAAGCAGAAGCCGAGGCTGCCAAGAAGGCTGCCGCACAGGACGCTTACAACAAGCTGCTGACCGACCCGGTCGCTGCGAAGACGGTTTCGTATTCGTCCTCCCTGCTGGCGACCGACGCGATCAAGAGCAACGCCACCTCGCTCGGCAACTACAAGCTGACCTTCTACTGCCCCTGCGCGACCTGCAACGGCGTTGCGGGCGCTAAGACGGCATCCGGCACCACCCCGACCGAGGGCCGCACGATCGCGGTCGACTCCTCGGTCATCCCGCTGGGCAGCCGCGTCTATATCGAGGGCTACGGCGTGTTCATCGCTGAGGACACCGGCGGCGCGATCAAGAACAACAAGATCGACATCCTGGTCTCCTCCCACAGCCGTGCGTACGACCTCGGCGTGCAGTACGCAAACGTTTACCTGCTGGACTAAGGCAGCATTTCCAGGAGCCATGCTTTACGCATGGCTCTTTCTTTTTTGGCAGGACAGCGGCGCTTGCATCCCGGGGATTCTTTTGCTATGATAGAGGTATCAAGGGAGTGACGCATCATGAACGCTGCTGATCGGCGCACAAAAATCACCCAACTGCTTTCCAAAGCCGACAAGCCGGTCTCCGCTACCGTGCTGGCCGCGCAGTGCGGCGTCAGCCGCCAGATTATCGTGGGCGATATCGCCCTGCTGCGCGCGGGCGGTCTTGCCGTGCTCGCAACGCCCCGCGGCTATATTCTGGAGAACGCCGCCGCCACGCCCGCCTATGCTGAGCGGCGCGTGGTCTGCCGCCACAAGGAGGACCGTCTGCTCGAAGAGCTGTACACGGTGGTCGATCTGGGTGGCGCGCTGATCGACGTGACGGTCGAACATTCGGTATACGGCCAGATCTGTGCGCCGCTGCACATCTTTTCCCGCTATGATGCGGACGCTTTCTATCAGAAGATCCAGCAGCCCGGCGCAAGGCCGCTGTGCGACCTGACCGGCGGCATCCACCTGCACACGCTGCGCGCCGCGGACGAGGCGACGCTCGACCGCATCGTGCAGGGGCTGAAGGACAAAGGGTTTTTGCTTTCCGAGGACAAATGACGATCCGTTAAGGCGGGACCCATATGAAACGGCTGGGAGTATCGCTTTCCGCTATCAAAAGAGTATATATATAAGAGTATAAACACGGTATAAAAGAAAAAGACCGTGTCAGACCGTGGCAGACCGTGGCGGAAAGACTGTAGAGTATAGGTAATACGGTATAAAAAGAAAAAAAGATCGTTGCTTACCGTAGCAGATCGTTGCGGAAGGACCGCGTTTGCAACGAAGTGCTACGATGTGCTACGATGTGCTACGTTCTTATTTACAGACACCCGCTGCAACGATGTGCCACGGTCTGCCACGGTCTGCCACGGTCTGCCACGGTCTTTTTTACATAATAAGAAGCGTATATAAACAGATATACGGTAACACGGTATAGATAGAAAAAAGTGTGGCAAAGTGTGGAAAAGCGTGGCAGGCGGAATGCCTTTCTCTACGATCTGCCACGGAATGACACGCATTGCCACGTTTTATACACATACCCCCTCGCACGCGGGCGCGGTTTGTATAGCCCGCAGGCCTCTATCCTTATTCCGCCGCGCGGGGACTTTTCGACAGACTGCAACTGGCAGGACGCATAAGCGCCCTGCCAGCTTTTTATTCCTCTTCCCGATTTTCCGCGCGGTAGGCCGCGATCTGCTGCTCGTCCCAGATCTCGAGGTCGCGCACGCCCGCGCGCCCCTCAATATGGTGGCGGAACTCATGCCGCAGCACATCGCGCATCTCCTCGATCCACTCGGACTCGTCCGCGTCCTCCATGACGCGGCGGAACGAACCGTAAAACATCACGATATATTTGCCCATCGCCGGGTCGACGCGGTATTCCCCCATGATATACAGGTCTCCGTGCTCATCCGCGGGATGCAGCGGATGTCCCGGATCGACCAGAATGCCGCCGTTCAATTCATCGTAGAATTCCGCGGGCAGCTCCTCGGCCAAATCCTCCAATATTTCCTGAAAGCGGTCAATGGAAATCATAGCATCTTCCTTTCCAAGGCTACTATACCACAACCGCCGGCCGGCTGCAAGCGCCGCCGGGCAGAAAAAGCCGGTGCGCATACAACGCACCGGCTTTCCTATGGGTCAGGATACCTCCGTGCCGCCCCACTCGACCACGGTGAACCCCTCGCGCAGGAAGGGCGCAAACTGCTGCGGCTCGATCTCCTGCGGCTGCTCGAGCGGCTTCCATGCCATGAACACGCGCAGCACGCTGTCCGGCTCGGGCGTAATGGTCAGTTCTGCCGCCTGTGTGTACCGCCCCGCCTGAAAGGAGATCAGGTTATAGGCGTTCTCCTGCATGCGCGGCAGCCAATAAACAATGAACTCATTGTACTCCTCGGGCGTCAGGCCGATCTCTGCCAGCGTCTCCCGCAGGAAGTCCGCGGTGTCCTCGCTCGCCACGCAGAAGCCCTTGGAGAAATCGTATTCAGTGTCCGACACACCCTCCCAGAACAGGTAGGCGTATTCGTTGCCTTCCGCGTCAAACAGCGTGCCGTCCGGATAGGCGGTCACGTTCCAGCCGTCCTCATAGGCCGGGTATGTAACGGTCAGTTCGCCGTCGTAATCCAGCTTGACGCTGACCTCGGTCTGCTCCTCCGGATAGAGGTAGATGACCGGCTTGGCCGACAGCGATTCTTGTTCCGCAGGATCCATTGGCATACAGCCTGCAACCCCCGCTGCGAGTGCCGCTGCCAACAGTCCCATAATCCATTTTTTCATCATACATCCCTCCCTTTTATCCAGTTAGACGCTGAAAAGCCGCGCAGGTTCCCTCGGAAAAGCGAAACGCCGCGTCATCCCGACGCGGCGCCTCTCCTCTCTCTTTCCTCTCCCGGAGAACCGGCTGGTTATTTTTTCAGGCGGTTAACGTATTCGAGGATGATATCCGTCGAATACTCCACGCCCAGACGTCCGGCATTGATGCACAGGTCGTAGTGGTCGCACTTGCCCCATACCTTGCCGGTGTAGTAGTTGTAATACGTAGAACGCTGCTTATCCATCTTCTCGAGTGCGGACTCGGGCGTCTTGCCCTCGATCTCGTAGTCGCCGCAGGTCTGGATGCGCTTGACGCGATCCTCGATCGAGCCGTGGATAAAGAAATCAAACTTGTTCGGGAAGTCGCGCAGCACATGGTCCGCGCAGCGGCCGACAATGACGCAGGCGGAATCCTCCGCCATCTCGCGCACGATGTTGGACTGCGCCAGATAGAGCTGGTCGGTCAGGCTCATGCCGTTGAGGCCGACCGAGCCGAACATGGTCAGCGAATACAGGAAGCTGTTGGTTGCGCGCTTGTCGAGCTGCTCGAACAGCTTTTCATCAAAACCGGTTTTCTTGGCCGCGCGCGTGATCAGCTCGCGGTCATAAAACGGAATGCCAAGGCGGAGCGCAAGTTTTTGACCGATCTCGCGGCCACCCGTACCATATTGACGGCTGATAGTGATAATTAAATTGTTATTCATAACGCACCCTCCTTACCAGTTCGAATCACGCAATTATACATTTTGCATAATTCTTTGTATGTTCAGTATGCACCATTTTATCATTTTTGTCAAGCAGATTTGAGAAATTTTTCTATCGTGCACAGAATTATGAGAAGATTTTTTCGCACTGCGCATAAATGCGCCGCAGCCGCCCACGGACAAAAAAACCACGCCGCGGTTTCCGCGGCGTGGTTTGCCTTTTGCGTTTTGCTTTTATTTGATGAGCATCGGCCCGACCTGATTGATATTGCCCGCGCCCATCGTGAGCACGAGGTCGTTCGGCCCGGCCTCGCCTCGCAGGTAGTCCGCGATCTCCTCGAAGGTGTCGAAGGCGACCGCGCCCGGCACTTCCTTTGCCAGATCGGACGAGTAAACGCCGACCGTGTTCTGTTCGCGCGCCGCATAGATGGGCGCAAGCACCGCCTGATCGCACAATTTCAGCGCCTCCACGAACTCCGGGAACAGCGCCTTGGTGCGCGTGTAGGTGTGCGGCTGGAACGCGCACAGGATGCGGTCAAACCGCATTTCCTTCGCGGTCATGAGCGTCGCCTTCATCTCGCTCGGATGGTGGGCGTAGTCGTCCACCACGGTCGCGCCGTTCGGCATCTTGCCGACCAGCTGGAACCGGCGGGACGAGCCGGTGAACTTGTTCAGCCCCTTTTCCGCAGCCGCGCCCGGCACGCCGAGGAACTCGGCCGCCGCACAGCAGGCCAGCGCGTTGAGCATATTGTGCCGCCCCGGGACGGACAGCTCGACCTTGGCGTATTCCCTGCCCTCGACCAGCACGGTAAAGCGGTAGTAGCCGTTTTCGTCACGGATGTCCGCTGCACGCACGTCCGCATTCGCGTTCACGCCGAAGGTGCGGATGCGGCGGTCCAGCCCGTCCACTGCGCGCATGGCGTTCGGGTCGTCGCCGTTGACCACCACGAGGCCGTTCATCGGCGTCAGCTCGACAAACGAACGGAAGGAATGGATGATATCGTTTAAATCCTTGAAGAAGTCCAGATGGTCCTCCTCCACGTTGAGCACGACCGCGACCGTCGGCGCAAATCGCAGGAAGGAGTTGCAGTATTCGCAGCTCTCCGCGACAAAGCAGCCCTTGCCGCCGATGCGCAGCGTGCCGCCAATCGCAGGCAGATTGCTGCCGACCATGACGGTCGGGTCCAGCCCCGCCTCCATCGTCATCAGGGTCATCATCGAGGTCGAGGTGGTCTTGCCGTGCGTACCCGCCAGGCAGACCACGTTGTCGTAGTCACGCATCAGGTGGCCCCACGCCTCGGCGCGCTCCATCACCGGGATGTCCAGCTCGTGCGCGCGGACGATCTCGGGGTTGTCGTCGTGCACCGCCGCGGTGCGCACGATCAGCGACGCGCCCGCAACGTTTTCCGCCTTGTGTTCATAAATAATCTTTGCGCCCAGCGACTCAAGGCGCGCGGTGACATCGGTTTTCAGCCGGTCCGAGCCGGAAACCGGCACGCCAAGGCTGAGCAGAAGCTCGCCGAGCGCGCTCATCGAAACGCCGCCGATGCCGATCAGATGGATTCTTTCCTTATTTTCAATATAGGGCTTGATAGACAGGGCCATGATTCCCCAAAGCCTCCCCAAACGTTCTTCGGCGGGCTGCCGCGCCCTGCCGAGCAAATCACGCAGCGCCTTGCGCCGCTGTACTGTTATTTTCACCAGACAAGGTATATTATAGTACAATCCTGCGCAAATAGAAAGAGGAAATTGGAGTTTGTTCAAACTTTGTTGCATTTTGCCGTCTCCGGGCACGCCCGGCTGCGCCCAAAAAAGCAAACGGCTGCTTTCGCAGCCGTTTTTTTATGCAAAATACGCCGCCAGCACGGGCACGCGCGCGAGGCGCTCCGCCGCGTCCGGGAAGTCCCGCCGCAGGCGGGCGGCGCAGCGGCGGCAGAAGTCGTCGTAGAGCGCGGGTTCGTCGCGCATCTGCTGCTTGAAGCCCCAGACATGGGTGAAATACCCCTGCTGTTCCCCGCCGAACAGCGCGGCGAGGTCGGAAAGCGCGGCAACGCGCGCTTTTTTCCGCGCGGCGCACATGGCGAGCAGCCGCTGCTCGGCAAAGACCATATAGGTCAGCACATCGTCCGCGCCGGGAGAGCAGCGGATAAATCGGATCGCCTGATCCGTGTAGTACCGGCGGAAGCTGTCGCTGCCGAAATAGCAAAGCGCGGTGTTGAGCGGCCGCACCGACCAGTCGAGCGGGGCGAAGTCAAAGCCGTGCGTCTGCCGGAAGGCGTCTGGCCCGGGGTAGATATCCGGCATGATGTCCTCGCGGTGGATCGCTGCGGCGTCCAGCCCGTCCACCAGCGGGGCGAGCGGCTTCCAGCAGATAAAGTCGGTGTCGATCATCACGCAGGGGCTGGGCATAGCGGACAGCGCATACAGCTTGCCCGCGGCCCAGAACGCCATCGGGTTTACGTCCTCCGGGACGGCGTCCAGCAGCGGATGCACCCCGCCGTCCCACAAAAAAGTAAGGCCGAGCGCGTCATAGTACCGCTGGGCCCTGGTATCGCAGATCATGCGGATGGGGCCGTTTTCCCGCCGCCACGCGAGCGCGGAAAGCGCGGTCGTCAGCAGCTCGAACGGCTCGACCGCGTATTCCCCATCCGGATTGCGCGCAAAAAAAGGGCGTGTCCAGTTGGAATGGAAGGCGTGCAGCATCAAACCAGCTCCAATCCGTAGCCGCCCACCAGATAGGTGCACGAGCCGAACACATACGACCCGGACCCCGAGGTCACATAGCTCGTCCGATAAGAGGTCGTATACGAGGTCACATACGAGCCCGAACCCGATCCCGAACCGGTGTGCAGGAACACAGTGCGGATCACCGTGACGACATGCGTGCCGTCCTGCATGATCTCGACCGGGGGCAGCGCGCCGCCCATGATCGGCACCGGGGGCTGTCCATCCTCGGCGGGATACCACCCGTCCGGGAAGGGATCGACCGCGAACACGCCCGCGGGCACCTGCTCCTCCTGCGGCGGCGCTTCCTGCGGCGCAGGCGCAGGGGGCTGGGTGTGGCGCTCATAGCTGTCCGCATCCATCGCCACGCCGTCCAGCGCGCGGTACTGCTCCGGGTTCATGGCAAGGATGCCCTCCGGGGCAGGGATGGGGGCTTGCGGGGCAGGCGGCTCCTCCGCCGGCTCCGGTTCGGCCGGCTGGCAATGCCGCGCAAAGCTGTCCAGGTCAAAAACGACCCCGTCGATTTCCCGGTACTGCTCCGGGTCCATATCCAGTATACCGCTGGGCTTTGACATCACCGGCCGCCTCCTTTTTGGTTGGTATATACAAATTATACTGTACCGCTGGGCAAACCGCAATCAAAATATTGTGCCTGCCCGAAGTTTTTTCCAGCCCGCCGGACAATCTTGCACAGGCTTTACAACCGGCCCGCTTTTGCTTATAATGGGCAGTACGGAAAAGGGGAGAAAACCATGAATTTTGAGACATTGGAGCAATCGGTCTGGACGCGGCTGCAGGAGGAGGCGCGCCCGATTGTGCTTTACGGCAGGGGCGACGGCGCGGACAAAATCCTCGACCGGTTCGAGACGCTCGGCATCACCGCCGCAGGCGTGTTCGCGAGCGATGAATTCGTGCGCGGGCACAGCTTCCGCGGCTTCCGGGTGAAAAAGCTGTCCGAAATCGTCGAGGCGCTCGGCGAGGACATTGTCATTGTGATCGCGTTCGCGAGCCAGCGCCCCGAGGTGCTGGAAAAGATGTACGATCTGGACGCGCGGTTCGACGTGGTCGCGCCCGATGTGCCGGTCGTGCCCGGCCCGGTGTTCGACGCGGCGTTCGTGCGCGCGCATCAGGAGGAGCTCGCGCAGGCCTATGCCCTGCTGGCGGATGAGCCGTCGCGGCGGGTGTTCCTCGACACGGTGCGCTTCAAGCTGTCCGGCAGGCTGCCATACCTGCGCGCGAGCGAGACGAATAAGGACGAGATTTTTCGTTCGGTCCTGCGCCCGACCACACAGGAGCACTTTGCCGACCTCGGCGCATACAACGGCGACACCATCCGCGAGCTGCTCTCCTACACGGGCGGCGCGTTCGCATCCGTCACCGCACTCGAGCCCGACCGCCGCAACTTCCGCAAGCTGTCCGCCTGGGCGGAACAGAACCTGTCCGGCGCGGTGCGGCTCGAACAGGCGGGCGCGTGGAGCGAGGACACCGTGCTGCGCTTTTCGGACAAGGCCGGGCGGCAGTCCAAGGTCGCGGATACCGGCCGGGAGACCCGGATGCGCGCGCTGGACAGCGTGCTGGACGGTCAGCCCTGCACCTGTCTCAAGATGGACGTCGAAGGCGCGGAGCGCGAGGCGATCCGCGGCGCGGCGCAGACCATCAAGCAGTACCGCCCCAAGCTCAACATCGCAGCCTACCACCGCAGCGCGGACTTTTTCGAGCTCCCGCTTCTCATTCACGCGCTCTGCCCGGACTACCGGCTGTATCTGCGGCACCATCCGTATGTGCCCGCATGGGACACGAATTTATATGCGGCCTGTCCGTAAATAATGCTGGAAATTGCAGGGGACTGGCGGTATAATAAAGGTACAGTATTGTGCAAAGGAGAAGATAACAATGGGATGTTTTTACTGCGATGAGCACCATGAAGCGCGCGAAGCGATCATGATGAAGGTTGGCGACATGACGGCGGGCACGCTGTATCTGTTTAAGGACCAGGCGCACAAGGGCCGCTGCGTGCTCGCGCTGGGCAGCCACAAGAAGGAGCTGTTCGAGTGCGACGAGCAGGAGCGCAACGCGATCATGGCCGACGTGGCCGCAGCGACCAAGGCGATCAAGAAGCTGTGGGGCTGCACCAAGATGAACATCGGTTCGTTCGGCGACACCAACCCGCACCTGCATTTCCATCTCGTGCCCAAGTATGAGGGCGGCTTTGAGTTCGGCGGCGGCTTTGTCATCACCAACCCCGAGCCGGTGCACCTCAAGGACGAGGAGTATCAGGAAATGATCGCAGCGCTCAAGAACGAGCTCGGCATCTGATTTTCAAACAGTAAAAAGGACCGCAAAAAGCGGTCCTTTTTTCATATGCAGGCCGCGGCTTCGACCGCTTGGCGGGCAACAGGAACCGCTTGCGGGAAAACGCGGGACAAACGCTGGTAGATGCGGTATACTGGTCACAGAAAGGGGGGAACGTGCATGAAAATCACCTTTGAACAGACTTCCGGCGAGCCGGAGGTCATCATCCGCGGTGCGGCGGACGATCCGCTGGTACAGGTGCTGTTGTCTGCCTGTCGGAACGCGGCGGGCGGTACGGCGCGTTTGCTCCTGTATCGGGACGGCAGGACCTTTGTGCAGGAGATTCGCGGAATCGACTGGATGGAAGCCGCTGAGGGCGGTGTGGCTGCGCATATCGGCGCACAAACACTCGAGGCAAAACAGCGGCTGTATGAGCTGGCCGAAATGACGCGCCCGTACGGCTTTGTGCAGATCAGCAAGAGCGTGCTGGTCAACGTGGCCTGCATCCGCTCGGTGACGGCGGAGTTCTCGGGCAACTACCTTGCGGAACTCAAGGACGGCAGGACGAGGCTGGTGATCTCGCGACGGTATCTGCACGGATTTTGGGACTATGTCAAAGGAGGTGCAGCAAAATGAAATGGATCCAGTATTTCCTGAGCTGGGCCGGGGCCGGCGCGATCATTGTTTCTTCGACCGAGTACATTTGGTCGGGGTTATGCTCGCAGGAAGTCATTGCGCCGACACTGGTGTGCTCCATGCTGCTGGGCGCGGCAACGCTGCTGTTTCGGCTGGAGCGGATACCGCGCCCGGCGGTATATCTGCTTCATTCAGCGGCTTGTTATGCAATCCTGATGACCGCTGTGTTTTGGTGGTGCGTAAATTGTGGACTACAGCAGATCAGCTGGAACAGCACGCCGGTTTTCAAATTTTATACGGTCGTTTTCCTTGTTTTCTATCCTGTATTTTTGATGCTGCGCTACTGGTATCTTACCTATACTGCAGCTGCAGTGACAAAAGATATTCAAAACTGGACGTTGTAAACGATGGGCAAAAAGACAGAAAAGCAAAAAACAGGCCGCAGAAGCGGCCTGTTTTATTCCTGTTTTTACAGCGCGGCATCCCTGCCGTTGATGCGCGCGGACTCGCCCTCCTCCAGCGGGATGAGCAGGCACTTCTGCCCGTCCACCACGCCTGTGTGGATGCGCTCCGCCTTTTCTTCCGGCACGCGCAGCTCGATCGGCGCGGCCGCGTCCTCATCCCACGGCGCGCTGTCGTCCTCGTCTGCGCGCTCGGCCGCCTGCGCGGCGAGCTCCTGCTGCAGGGCGGCGACCTTCTGCTCAAGCTGGGCGGTGTGCGCGCGGCGCGTGCCCTCCTCAACCAGCTTGTTGTCCAGCACGTTGTGCGCCGCGGGCGGCGTCTCGCCGAACACGTGCGCATAGGACTTGCCGATCTGCTCGCGCACGCTCTCCGGCACCTCGGCCTCCGCCGCGAGGTCGGCCAGCGTCTCCGCGGTCAGGCTGACCGGCGGCAGGGATTCGTCCTCCTCCCGCTCGGCCACCATGCCGCTGATGGTCTTCTGGATCTTGAAAAACGCCGCGTCCGCCTGCTCTTCGTCCTCGCCGAACGCATTTTTGACCACGCTTTCAAACGCCTGCTTGTCCTCCGCCGCGGTGCGCTGGGACACGCAGCCGAGCACGTTCTCGATAAACTCCGGGTGCGAGCTTTTGCCGGTCTTGACGTAGTACATCACCGCGTTGACGTCGCTGCCGCGGCTACTAAACGCCGGATAGACAAAGCCGAGGTCGGGCAGGCCGACCACCCAGTCGCGCACGCGCGCGCCGATGCGGTTTTCGTCCTCACGGTAGCCAAGCGCGGGCTTGGCCAGATCGACCGGGCAGACCGCGCACAATATGTACTCGTAGATCTCCTCGGACTCCTCCTGCTCCTCGCCCGAGGTCGCCTTGGACGGCACGTCGTAAATATCGTGGTAGACCAGGATCAGGTAGTTGCCCGGATAGGAGTACTGCTCAATGACCTGCTCATACAGGCGGTCGAGCAGTTCCTCATTCGTCAGCTTGCTGGATTTCAGCAGCAGCAGATACTTCTGCCGCTCCTCCGCCGCCTCATTGCGGTCGAATTCCAGCTCGAGCAGGTTGCTGCCCAGTGTGCCGGACAGGGTCTTTTTCGCAATCTCGAGGTATTTGTAGAACTCGTCCTCCTCCAGCTCGGAAAACGGCTCGCTGAATTTGACAACGACCTGCTTGCCGCTGTTGACATAGCAGCCGCACAGGTTGCCGAAGGTGCATTCGGTTTTCTTGAGACGGCGGCGCAGCTCGAGCACGTCGCCCTTGGTGATGTTCATAGATGTATTTCTCCTTTGGTTTGGGACAAAGAAAAACGCCCGCTCGCGCAACAAGGCGTTTTCTCTGTGCAGTATGTTGTTTTGTGCGTCAGTCGCGCGGCTCGAGCGAAAAATACAGCCCGTCCGCGCGCCACACGACCCGTGCGCCGCGCGCCGCGAACCACTCCTCGATGCAGGCGTATGCCTGCCGCTTCAGTTCGTCCGTCAGGCAGCATTCGCCCGGCGGCTCGACACAGGCGGTGGACGCATCCTGCCAGCTCACGCGGTAGCGCAGACCTCGCGCACGCAGCGCGGCGTTCAGCAGCACGATATCCTGATATGCGATCGTCATCTTGACGCCTCCGTTCGCTTTTCAGTATACCGCAAGCGGCGCGCGAAAAGCAAGGGGGATTTGCAAGCCGCGGCCTAATCCCGCCCTTCCGGCTCTATCACATAGGATTGCAGGCTTCTCTGGCACCCGTTTTTCTCATAGAACGCTTCCAGCCCCGGCTGCGCGCCGAAATACAGCATTGTCGGGGTGTTTTCCCGGGCAAGCTGCAGGAGCCTGCTGCCGATCCCCCGCTTCTGATAGGCCGGCAGGACGAGCAGCTCGGTGATGGTCCCGAAATAACAGCCGTCCGACAGGATGCGCAGGCAGCCCACAAGCCGTTCGCCGTCGTATGCGGTGATATTCATGGTTTTGGTCAGGGCGGCCTGCGTCCGCTCCCTGTCGTACTCCCCCGGCCATATTTGGTTGACAAAGGGAAGGAACACCGCGGTGTCCAGTCCCCGGTCATCGACTTTATATTCCATTTCCAGCT
>ERZ894214.665-NODE-665-length-14193-cov-17.7696_pt1 | contig 14193 bp, 31 predicted proteins | sample MGYA00380290_ERZ894214 | MGnify/ENA primary metagenome ERZ894214 (study PRJEB32331, sample SAMN06328421) | human gut metagenome | biome: human gut microbiome; feature: stool | host: Homo sapiens | collected 2014-09-19 ... | reverse complement strand
ACACCGGAAGGGCTGCGGGACGAGCTGGTGAGCATCGGCTGCCGGTACGACCAGGTGGCCAACCTGCGGGCACTGGGCCTCGACGCGGGCAGCTCCTCTAACTGCGACTTTGGGGACGGCCAGCGTATCAGCAACGGTAAGCGGGTCAAGGGCTATCTGTGTATCTGGACAAAACAGGACGGCCAGGAGCCGCCGGAACAGGAGGACAAGCCTATGAGCAAGTACATCGTGACGCCCAGCATCGGCGTCAATATCCGCAGCGGCCCCGGCACCAGCTACGGCAAGGTGGGGGCGTACCCCTGCGGGGCCGTGGTGGACGTGCTGGAGGCCCGCGACGGCTGGGGCCGTACCGACAAGGGATGGGTAAAGCTGTCCAACCTGAGCCTGCACACCAGCTCCGGCGATGTTACAGTCACCGACCGCAAGACCGACACCGGCGTGCCCATCAAGCAGATGTTTGTTCCCAAGGGCCGAAAGAATCGCCCAGGCGTGGCGAACCCCTGCACCTACATCACCATCCACGAGACGGGCAACAAGGCCACTGGGGCCGATGCAGAGGCCCACGGTTCCTATGTGCGCGGTGATTCCGCTGAGGCATCTCGCGTGAGCTGGCACTATACCGTGGACGATGATTCCATCGTGCAGCACATCCCGGATGAAGAGACGGCCTATCATGCTGGCGATGGTGCCAGCGGCCCCGGAAATGCAAAGAGCATCGGAATTGAGATCTGCGTCAACGAGGACGGAGATTTTGAGAAGGCCAAGACCAACGCGGCTGCCCTGGTGCGCCTGCTCATGGAGGAGCACGGGATTGACATTGAGCACGTTGTCCAGCACAACCACTGGAACGGCAAGGACTGCCCAAAGACCATCAGGGCCACCACCGGGGCCTGGGAGGCGTTCCTGGTCCTCTGCAACGGGGAGCCGGTAGACGCCGAGCTTTCCGCCGCCGTAGACAAACTGGCCGCGAAAGGGCTTATCAATAGCCCCGATTATTGGAAGGGCGGGGTATACTCCGCCGCAAACGTGCAGGCACTCATCATCAAGTGGGCGGCCTCGCTTTGAGAAAGGAAGGTACATGACATGATCAACTGGAAAGTCAGAATGAAGAGCCCCGCGTTCTGGACGGGGCTTATCGGCGTGCTCGGCGCGTTTGCGGTGGGTATGGCACAGCTCTTTGGTGTGGACATCACCGCCGAAGCCGGAAGCTGGCAGCAGGCGCTCACTGCCCTGGTCACCGCCGTATTTGGCGTGCTGGCCCTGGTGGGTGTTACCACCGACCCAACCACTAAAGGGCTGGGGGATAGCGCACAGGCCCTCACCTACCACAAGCCAAAGGACGACAGGGAGGGCTGAGTATGCCCGAAAACGATTGCCCTATCAATGGGGTAAATTGTGTGTCCATCGCCCGCGTGGAGGCACTGGAGCGGGCGTTAGAGGCACAGAAGCAGCATAGCTCACTTGCGCGCGAAAAAATCTATGACCGGCTGGGTGAGCTGGAACGTGGTATGGCCACTGTTACTACACAGTACGGCAATATCATCGACAGGCTGTCCTCAATGTCGGCAGACCTGAACGCCCTGAAAGAGAAACCGTCCAAGCGGTGGGAGACGGTCGTGGCGGCTCTCATTACGGGCGCGATAGGGTATCTTCTGGCTAGTATCGGGATCGGGTGATTTCTCACCATGACAAAGCCCCCCTTGCAGGATTTTTGCATCCTGCGAGGGGGGCTTTTTGCGTTTTGTGGGTAAAAGCGCGAGAGAGGCCCTACATCGCGCCTTTGCTTCCGGGCGGGCGTCTACACTCCTGCTCCATCTTACGGCTGTTGCAACTTGTTTACGGGGGCGCACAAGGCATTTCCAGGAAACTCAGTGATGTCCACCGCCACGACCTCCACTAGCCTGTCGTACCCGGCCCCCATATTTAACATAGAGCCGATCCGGTAATAGTCACGGATGTCTTCGTCAGTACCGTGGATTCTGGTGGTGATGGTGTCGCCGTCGTCCAGGTGGACGACCACGACCTTTTTGGTGCAAAGTTCCAGATGTCGGCAGAATTCCTCATAGCCCATTTCACCCCGGGACTCCATAGCGGCACTGACGTCCTGAAGCTCTGCGGGGGTCCAGTCTCTACTCATTGCCGTCACTCCTCTATGGTGAAATGCACACCCTCTGTCAGTAAAACCGTCCCCGACTCCGGCTCATAGGTCATCATATTTCTGCGTCCTATGTATTCAGCGGATAATTCTCCGGCCGCTATGCGGCCAAGGTTAAACGGGGTTGGTTCCCATTTCCCGAAATAGCTTGGGCACTGTTTCACCATCTTGTCCCACTCCTTTTTCGTGTAATGCTTCATACGCATACCTTCTATTTTGTTCTCAAGGTTATGTATGTAAAAGGGGCGGCGATTCTCCCCTGTGCCGACGGGTTCCCGCGACGCCCCGGGGAGGGGCGTTTCGGCCAGTGCCCAGATGGCCATCATCAGGCGGGTGTTACCAGGTATCCCGGTGCGGGACGAATTCCACCTCGATCCCATCTGGAAGCGGATCGCACGGCTCTCCATCAAAGGCGTTACCCTGCTTCGTGAAGATGTCCGGCTTTCTGTCGGCTCGTGGATCTGTGTCGACATACAAGCGGCCGCCGCACTCATAGACCGGTCTGCTCCAGTTGTCACGACCGATATGCCTAAGTACCAGCTTTTCCGAATATACATCCCAGCGCATCGGGGTTGTCACCAGAGCCCATTCCTCCAGCGGGAGCTTTACGGAGTGGAGCATATCTTCCAACGCCTCAACCGTTCCGCATTCGTCGCACACATAGACGTGAGCCCGGCGGCTCATGGCATTCCGCGCCGGCTCCTCGTCCATGACGTCGCGGCCGCACCGGGGGCAGGGGTAGCGCCCCTCGCGCTGGCGCTTGGCAAAGGCTTCAATCAATTCCTTGGCATTCACAGCAAATCCTCCTTGTTCAATAGTTCGCCATAACGGAGTCGATTTCCTCTTGGGTGATGGGCGGAGTGGTGACAGGCTTTTGCTCGTGCGCCCCTTCGCCGGTGCATCCATAGGGGCACGGCTCCTGGCACCCGCCGTAGGTGTCACAGCAGACAGAGCAGGGGGCCAGAGGCTTCCCACAGGACGGGCAGGCAGTGATGCCGGCGGCGTGGATGACGACCTCCTCACAGCACCAGGGGCAAAATTCCACGGTGTAGTCTTTCAGCTCCATGCCCGCCTCACTTCCTGTCGTGGATCTCCTGGAGCTCGTCGATGGTGGCCATGTCGACCTCCAGATCGTCAATCATGTCCTGACACTTCCGAGCCAGCACCTGCGCGCCGGCGTGGGATCCGGCCCCCTCCAGGGCCTTTTCCTGCATTCCGCGGTACTCGTCGATCTTCGCCTGGATTCCTGCCCGGGCGTACATCAAGATTTTCAGATAGGTCATGTCCAACACCCCCTTTTCAGGCCGCCGGGGTGGCGGCGACTTGGGGCTCCTTGGGGGCCTGCTCGGCCTTGGACTTCGCGGGCTTCTTGGCCGCGGGCTTCTTCGAGGTCTGCTTCTTGGGCGCGGGGGCCTTGTCGGTGCCGGCCTCGATGGCCTCGATCTCGTCCATCTTCTTCACGATTCGGCGGGCCTTCTGGAGCTCGCCGCGCACGGTCTTCAGCTCGGCCTCCTTGTCGGCGATGGTCTTGCCCAGGGCGTCGAAGGACACCAGCGCGTCGGAGCCGGCGATGGACTGGGCCAGCTTCTGGAGGCCCCGGAGCTTCCGCAGATCGGCGCACAGGCCCTCGGCGGCGGTCAGCTTCTCGTTGATGGTGTTCATGTACTCGGTCTTAGTCATAGTATTTTCCTTTCTCCCCGTAGGCCCGGTAGGTCAGGCGTTGTGTTTGATGGATGGGTCAGGCCGTTCTGGCGCTGATGTATTCGTACATATCGAAGTAGTGCTCCCTGGTGAGCTCGTTTCGCATATCGTAGAGCTGCTCCCGGAGCAGTTTCCGGGCCGCCTCTTTCGAGGCCATCATGCCGATTACGCAGTCCACATAGCCGTAGGTGAATTTCTCACCTTTCATCTCTTCCCGAACGTCTACCCATTTGACACCCATGTAAACTTTGCCGGTAAACCGGGTGATGATTTCGTCAATCTCCGCTTCCTGCTCCCGAATGCTCTTGTTGACCGCACAGCAGATGAAGTTGTTTTCCATTCCGCTGTCCCGCATGGCTTCGCAGGCGGCGATGATCTGCTGGTAGCAGTTCCAGGCGACGCGTCGGTCATCACGGGCTTCCTCGAAGTCCCGGAGGATGTCGACATATTTGCGAGCGAGAACTCCGTGCAGCAATTCGTACTTGTTGCGTTCCATAGGTCAGCTGTCCTTTCTGCCCTCGTGACCTCCGGGGTGGGCAGTGCGGTTACTTGCGGCGGAACTCCTCGGGGTCCTGCTCATCCATCTGACGGTCGAACTCGCTGCGGATGCGCTCCCACATATCCAGAGAGCACTTGGCGCTCCGCCGGCGATCCTCCGTCGTAGCGGTCCTGACCTCATCCCGGAATTTCAGCACCACATGGGTGAGCGCCTGGGCCATGCGGAGCATATCGGAGCGGTTCATTGTTACAGTTCTCATTTCCTGATTTAACATTTTCGTTTCCTCCGTCTTTTCTATCGCTTTATCGGCTGATTGTTTCGCGTTCCTGTGAGCATACAATACACCCATCATCTCGTCTTGTCAACACTTATTTTCGCTTATATTGAAAAAAGTTTTGACAAAGCGAAACTTGCGTGTTATCGTATTCTCGAAGGAGGTGAGCCCTGTGGTGTCCTACAAACCGCTATGGCATACTCTGATTGACAGGGACATGAAAAAGATGGAGCTGGTGGAGAAGGTCGGAATGAGCCGGGCCACACTGAGCAAGCTGAACAACAACCAGTACGTCGCCCTGGAGGTGCTGGATAGGATCTGTGAGGTGCTGGACTGCCGAATCGAGGACGTCGTGGAAATAACAAAGGGCCCGGACGATTGACGCCCGGGCCCCCTGTGGAGCGGCTTACTTCTTGCTATGTATCGGCGCACCTGTGCGTCTCTTTGTCCGCGGCCCGCTGTTTGGCTCCCGCACAATGAGGTCGGAGACTTCGCAGCCAAGCGCCTCGCATATCAGGTCTATGTGCTCCAGATTCACCCGCTCCGCGAGTTCATGGTACAGCTCATTGATGGTCGATGGGCGAATACCTGTCATCCGAGCGAGATCCGCTTGCGTCCACCTCCGCTCGCCAAGCCGGGTGGACAGTAAAATCCTAATCATAGCCAAGCTCCTTTACGTGAGATTCTAACAAGGATTTTAAGATCCGGCTGGATTTTGTGAGAAAATCACGTATTCCGTTAGAACATTGGCGTAAGGCAAAAAGAGGCCGCTACACAGGGAATACCCTGCATAGCGGCCTCTTTTTATGTTAGTATCTACCTGGTGAGTGCGCTCACACATTTTTTTGGAGGGATTTTATGGACAAAATCATGAGAGAATTTCCGAGCTGGAGTTCAGCCCACAGGACATCCCTGACCACGCTGTAAAGATCGCGGCTCTGGCCGCCGTTGAATTGACGGAAGTATTCTCCGGCGGCCAGGGGGCCGAGAGATGCTTAACCGGGAGACGGAGAGGCGGCGACTGAAGCAGCAGAGGAGAGTCGAAAAGTATGCACCAAAATGAACCTCACCATGCACCTCAAAAAGCGATTTTAAGGCCCATGCACCTCAAATGAACCTCAATATTTTATGTTTTTCTTTGCTGTATTATATCAGACTTTATCAAAAGAAAAATCCCTGAAACCGTTGAAGTTCCAGGGATTTTTTGAAATATCAGCGCTTAGAGAACTGGGGAGCGCGGCGGGCGGCCTTCAGGCCGTACTTCTTGCGCTCTCTGGCGAAATCCCCTTTATTTTCAATGGGTATAAGTCACGCCTCCAAAAATGCACCTCAAAATGAACCTTATTTTGGACTGGAAGCGAAGGCGGCCGTGACCTTGGAGATCAAGTCTTTAGGCTGATTATAGGTCAAGTGGGCATAGATGTCCAAGGTGATTTTCGCGTGCTCATGGCCGGCCAGCACCTGAGCGGTCTTGACGTCAACAGCGCCAGATAAGAGCAGATTCGTGATGTAGGTATGCCTGAGCTGATGCGGCGTCACCTGAAAGTCCATGCTGTAAATGACGGTCTTGTTGTGAGCGGCCCGCTCTCCAAGCACCGGCGTGACCGTGTGCTTGATTTTCTGGCCTTTGACATATCTGGTGTATGTGCGCTCTTTTGTGCTTCGTACGGTTACATATTTCCAGAGTCGCGCCCACTGGGTACCGGATAGCGGCCCACCGTCCCGGTTGGAAATCACATACTCAGACTGGCTTGCTTCTTTGACGGCCTTTAGGCATTCCACCAGCTGGGGAGGGATCGGGATGATCCTCTTGGACGCCTTGGTTTTCAGGTCGGTCAATATGACTGGCCTATTGTGCTCAGTGTGCCAGGCTCTGCAGACGGAGATGTGAGGGGCGCCCCCCTCCAGAAAAACGCTATCCCATTGCAGCGCCAGGGCCTCCTCTCGACGGAGCCCCGCATATAGGCAGAGCATGACAAACGGATACGGCGGTAATCCCCGGATGGCATCCAGCAAAATACTGACCTGCTTATCGGTAAGCGCAGTTTTCTCCTTTGGGGCCCTCCCTCCCTTGGGGTTGAGGTTTTTACACGGGCTTTCGTCGATGATGCGATTCTCCAGCGCGGAGCCGAAAATCATCTTGTAGAGCATCTGAACGCTACGGTAGATAGAAGCCGACTTCTCTGCTGCCTTGGAGATCGCCAGCTTAATATCATCCGGCGTCACCTCGGCCATGTATTTCTCCCCCAGGGGCGCTATGATGTAGATCTTGACCTTGGAGGCATAGTCGGCCAGCGTAGTGGCTCGGACGTGCGCGGCCTGCATGGTGAGCCACTTTTCAGCGTAGTCCTTGACGGTGGGATTATCCCGACGGTAGATATCTTCCTCAATCTGGCGCTGAACGGTGGCGATCTTCTCGGTCAGCTCCTCCGCCGTTTGGGCATAGAGGGCGATGTACTTTCCTCCTGGCCCCTTGATACGTTTCCGAAATTCTTTACGGCTCTCAATCCATTCGTAGGTTGGCTTCTTTGGCCGAGCCATGCCACCGCCCCCCTTCTTCTATTGGTAGCTTTCCTAAGACAGAATAACCAGAAGATTAAATACAGACTTAGTCTTAAGATAGAATAGAAAGTAGATATAGGCGCGTCGCGCGCGCACGCGCGCGAGTATCCATACCCTATTGATACCCTATCCATACCGTATCCGCAAAAGCATGGATAGGGTATCAGCCGAGCCGAACGGCCGTCCCCGTGGCGCAGATATTGGATCCGAATGGTTCAAAGCGGGCGGCGATGACGGCATCGGCCCCTAATTCTGCGGCCTGCTGCTGAAGGACGGCAACGGTCCCTTCTACGCCTGTCTGCCACCCACGCTGCACCCCCTTGTTCCCCCCAGGCAGAGCCATGACCTGAGCGGCGGAAACGATACCCAGGTACTCAATGACAGGGCGCCCCTCTACGGTAAAGGATGTAGTAATAATCATAGCGATCCCCTTTCACATATTTTCCAATATACAGCGTTTTCGTGCCGAAGTATGTCGAAAGTGATTTTTTATCTTTTCCAGCAAAAATCTACTGACCTTTGCTATAATGGTGCCACTGCCGGCAGCTACTTTTCGATAAGGAGCTGAGGAAATGAAATCAAAAGAGCGACAGGAAATAGAAGCCATGCTGTCAAAGCTGTCGGTTGCTCAAAAAGGGCGACTGATTATTTATCTGCGCTCTCTGCGAGGTACCGCAGATAGCTCAACGCCTCCCGCTTCTTCTCAGGCGTCAGTTCGAGAAGAATAGCTGCCAACTCATTGTCGAGGCCACTACGCCCGCTCCCTGCTTTGGGGGCGGGCGTTGTTTCATCCAGGCCCTCTGTTAGCAAATCGACGGGGATGTCGTCAGTGCGGGTAAAAAGATCGGTTAACGTGATGCTCATTCCGTCCGCAATCTTCTTCAAGGCGGGGAGCGATGGAGTTACCGGCTGGCCAGTTTTGGGGTTGACATTCCGCTCCAGCATGGAGATGTAGCCATTCGACAGGCCGCAGATGGAAGCAAATTGACGCTGGGACAGGCCGTGCTCCCTGCGGTATTCCTGCACCAAATCGCTCAGTGTCATAACTTTGACCCCCTGTTTTTGTTTAATCTATTATACACGCGCACATGAGGGCTGTCAATAAAAGTGTGAAATTTATTGAGCAAAATTTGTGTAACTCACTTGACAGGCCCTGCGTCCTGGTGTACTATGTCTGTGCAGCCGGTTAAACACACCGCGATTTTTCAGAAAGGAGGGGGCAGCTATGGGGTACAGAATCCGAGAGCTTCGTGAAGCCATGAAGATGACCCAGGAGGAGCTTGCCGACAAAAGTGGTGTCAGCCGTGGTACAATTTCCGCGCTGGAGAACGGCTCCATGCGGAACACAACCAGCAAAACCTTGCTGAAGCTCGCCCAGGCACTCAACACAAGCGTAGACCGTATTTTTTTTACTGAAACTGTTTAACCGACTACACAATCGAGGAAAGGAGATGATTTTATGAACCTTGGTAGGCGGCTTAAAAAATTGCGCGGGGGCAGAAGCGGAGACGAGGTAGCAAGCGAGCTTGGTATCTCCGCATCCTCCCTCAGAATGTACGAAACAAACCGGCGCGTCCCAAAAGATTCCGTGAAAATTAAAATGGCGAACTACTTTGGAGTGACTTTTTTACGAAGAATGCGCCTGTCAAAAAGGAGGTGAAGAAAATGTGCGAAGCGTTAGAGAAGGCTGTGGCTGCTATCAACAAGGAGCAACCCGAACAGATCCTGGCTGGAATTCCGACCGAAAAGCTGAAGACTATCCCAAACGAAATCTGTGGCTTGCTTGTAAATAACGGCCTCTCGTTCCAGCAAGCAGAGCTATTGCTTGAGGTAGCGAAAGGCCGTCTACGCAGGGCAAAGATTTAGTTTTGGCGGTTATCCAGAAGGTTGTGAAGAGTGCCGAAGCTTTTTACACGCACCGTAAAGAGATCTTCGGAAAATGGATTTGTGGCATTCTCGCTGATGCGTTCCGGGACCCTCCCAAGGGCCTCGACCCCAGCTTTCAAGTCGTTGTAAACATCCGCCGGAAGCGCCTGACCGCAATTCGGGCACTCCATGGATGTGCGCGCTTTGAATTCCTCTGGCCGCAATTCACAAGAGCACTTGCATTTACTGCATAAGAGCTCAATTTTGAAGTCCATCCTATCGCCTCCTTTCACAATGGATTTTATCACGGAAAGATGGGGCAGGCAAGGATGGCGAAAGGAGGTAATCAGATGCCAAACCTGTTGACCCGGAAAGAGGCGGCTGCGCGGCTTGGCATTACGGTAATGACCTTAGACGCCGAGCGGAGCAGCGGCCACCTGGCCTACATACAGCGTAAGCCCGGAGGAAAGGTCTGGATTACCGAAGAGGCGCTGGTCGAGTATCTGGCCCGCGCGACGCACCCGGCACGGCCGGACATGAAAGTAGCCCGGGCGCTGCGCCAAGTTAAGCGAGCGTAGCCGGGCAATGGAAAGGAGCTGATTTCTGTGAAAGCAACCGGAATCGTGCGGAGGGTGGATAGCTTAGGGCGCCTGGTGATCCCGATGGAGCTGCGCCGCACACTCGGAATCAAGGAAGAGGACCCGATGGAGATTTTCACGACGGAGGACGGAATCCTTATCCGCCCCTATAAACCCGGGTGTATCTGCTGCGGGTCGTCGGAGAATCTGGTCGAGTTCAATGGGGTTTCCCTCTGCGGGGCCTGCATCCATGAGTTTTCCGAGAGGAGCTGACGGATGATGGGCCAGAAAATCGCGGGGGGCATGAAACGACAGCGCCTAAGCCAGCTGTCACCGGCCGAGCAGGCTGTGGCGATGCGCCACTACCAGATGATTGACAAGTACATAGCACAGCGGTCTTTGTCAAAAGACGAATACTACGATGTCGTTGCCCTTGGGCTCCTGCTGGCCGTCAAAAAGTGGTTTAGTCGCCCGGACTTGTACCAGTACGAATTTTCCACCATCGCCTGGGCGTCCATGCGGTCGGCCGTCTCCAACGAAAAGCGGAAGCAGGCCCGCAGAATTAAGACTGTCAGCCTGCATGACCCCATCCCGGGAACAGATGGGATGACCTGGGCGGACATTATCACCGAGGAGCACCTGGTCTACTCGGCATAGGAGGGATGAAATGAAAATCGCCTATAACGTAGAGCACCTTCCGGAGCGGAAACGAGGCAACAGGAAGGAAAGCGAGGAAGTGACTGCCTTGAAGTCCTTCCTGGCAGATGGCCGACAGCGAAATATGGTCTTCGAGTACGATGACGCCAAGGAGACTAAAAAGCGGTATGACAGCCTGCGGAACTTCCGGAACGCCAACAAGCTGCAGGGAATTTTCGATATGTACCGCGCCGACCGGTTTGTGTGCATTATCAAGGCCAAGAAAGCCCCGGCGAAGAAGGTTTGAGGGAGGTGCCTATGTATTTCAAAGTGTGCTCCCTATGCGGTGCGCACCTCGACCCCGGAGAGCTGTGCGACTGCCGGGAGACAGAAAAAGAGGTCGCCCCGCTGCCACGGGAACGGCCTCACACAAATGGACACAAGCCCAGTCTATCAGCCCACCGGTTGGAAGTCAAGGGCTGGAGGTAATGCCATGCCGGACAATGAACTGAGGAGCCTCCGCGTTGAGCTGGGCCTGCCGGCCCGCGACATGGTGGCTGTCGTCCAGGGGCTCTACCCCAAGTACGACAAGACCATGCAGAGTAAGTGCGAGAACAGCGATGACTACGGGATCTCCCTCCGGTCGGACGCCATGAAGGCGCTGTATGAGAAGTTCGCCCCTGGTGGCACCAAGGCCAGCCGGCGGAAGAAAGACCGCCACCGGCTGACGGGCCGTATCACCTGCCGCCTGGAGGACGCCGATATGGAGGCGTTACAACAGCGCATGAAAGCCGATGGATATGCCACCGCCCAGGAGCTCATAACTGCCCTGGTGCGCCGGTATCTTGCCGGGGAGGTAGAGGTGTGAACTATGACCTGCCGGATCACCCGGTCGTGCAAAACCTGGAGCGCACCGGCTACCCGGATGGAAAGGAGCCCCGCTACCCCCGCTGCCCCATCTGCGGCGAGGAGTGCGAAACCATCTACAAAGACCGATACGGCGCATACGTCGGTTGCGACGTGTGCGTGGAAATCAAAGACGCATGGGAAGTTGAGGACTGCTTCCCAGAAAGGAGCTATCACCATGATTAGAAACCCCAACGAAATCCAGGAGGGTGCCAAGAAGATCCGTATGCTGATTGCCGGCTACCCCGGCATCGGCAAGTCCACCCTGGCCCTCTCTGCCCCCCGCCCCCTGCACATTGACGTGGACTTCGGCATCGACCGCATCGAGCCCCGGTACCGCAAGCCCTACATCCAGCCCAAGAGCTATGACGAAATCTTGGAGGACTTGACCCCCATTAACGTCCAAGACTTCGATACGCTGGTCTTCGATACCGGCGGGAAGCTCATTTCCCTCATGTCCCAGTGGGCCATCAAGAAAGACGTCAAGTATGGCCAGCGGGACGGCTCCCTCTCCCTCAAGGGCTATGGCTTCATCGGCCGCGAGTTCCAGCGCCTCATGGACTACTGCTTCTATGAGCTGGACAAGCACATCGTCGTGGTGTTCCATGCCATCGAGGAGAAGGACGGGGACAATACCCGGCTCCGCATCAAGGTTGAGGGCCAGACCAAGAACAACGTCTGGGAGCCGATGGACCTGGGCGGCTTCGTGGAGATCCAAGGCAACAACCGCACCATCGGCTTCTCCAACTGTGAGCGGTACTTCGCCAAGGGCACCCGGGGCATCCACGGTGTTTGGCAGGTCCCGGAGCTGGGACCGGACAAGCCCAACGACTTCTTGACCCGGCTCTTTGCCCAGTACAACGCGCTCTCCGCCGCGGAAGTGGCTCAGAACGAGAAAGAGCAGGAAGCCTACGAGGCGGCTATGGCCGAGGGGCAAGAGATCGTCGCTGGTGTCACCGATGCCGACAGCGCCAACGCCGCCATGTCCAAAATCAAGGCCGTCAACCACGCCCTGACCTCCAAGAAAGAAGTCAACGCGGCCTTTAACGCCAAAATCAAGGAGCTGGGGCTGTTCTACGACAAGGTGCTGAAAAAGTACACCCCGGCGCCCCCGGAGGGGGATAAGGGGGCGGAGTAAATGGCCCGGTATCTGATGACCCACTCTCTGCTGTCGTCCTGGCTCTACGCCATGAAGGAAAACCCCTACGAGGACGCCAGTACCGAGCGGGACCCCTATGCCGAGTTCCTCCAGGTGCTCCGGCGAGAGCCGACCACCACCACCGAGGCCATGCAGAAGGGCATCGACTTCGAGAACTTGGTGACCGACATTGTGAACGGCGCCGGCGATACCAATAATCGCTGGTATGACGCGGCACAGAAGGTCGCCGGTCATGTCCGCGGCGGTGTTCTTCAGTACAAGGCCCGCCGGATCATCACCGCCCGGGACACGGAGCTGGTGCTGTACGGTCGTCTGGACTGCCTCAAGGCCGGGGATATCAAGGACATCAAGTTCTCCAGCGGCTATGACCGGGGCAAGTATTTCAGCAGCACCCAACACCCGACCTACTTTGAGATTGTCCCGGAGGCAAAGTCATTTACATACCTCGTGAGCAACGGCTCTGAGGTCTGGACGGAGCGGTATTACCGCGAGGAGACGCCCAGCATCATTCCCACCATCTCGGATTTTCTGGAATGGCTGGATGCGCTGGGATTGGCTCCGCTCTACAAAGAGAAATGGCTGGCCCTATGAGGGGGCGGCTGGTCGACCTGACTATCGGGCTCAACCGGAAGCAGCGCATCACTGTCGAGGTCGACCGAGATTACCGCGAGGACTATGAGCGGCTGAAAGACGCCGAGCTGGACATCGAAATCAAGAAGCACCGGGAAAAACGCTCCAAGTCGGCCAATGCCTATTTCCATGTGCTGGTGAACAAAATTGCCGCCGAGCGCGGGGGCAGTGACGAGGCGACCAAAGCGGCCCTTGTCGTGGAGTACGGGGCGCTGGCCAAGGACGCCGACGGGCTGACGGTGGGCTTCAAGCTTCCCGCCTCCGTGGATGTGTCCACCATCTACCCCTATGTGAAATGCTTTGACACCCGCGTGGAGAACGACAAGATGTTCAAATGCTACCTGGTCTACAAGCAGACGCACCTCATGGACAGCAAGGAAATGGCCCGGCTGATTGACGGGGCCATCGAGGTAGCCAAGGAGCTGGGCATCGAGACGGACACCCCGGAGCAGCTGGCCCGGTACAAGGAGGACTGGAATAAGGAATGAGAAAAGTTTACTGCGACTACTGCGGCCGGCAGGCTGAGTATGTGGACAGCAAGGTCGTCTACGGCAAGAGCTACGGCTGATGTACCTCTGTCGGAATTTCATGGCCTACGTCGGTGTTCACAAGGGCACCGACAAGCCCCTGGGCCGGCTGGCCAACGCAGAGCTCCGCTACTGGAAGAAGCGGGCCCACGCCGTTTTCGACCCTCTGTGGCAGCGGGGACGCTTCCGCGGCCACCGCAACGCGGCTTATGGCTGGCTGGCCCAGAAGATGGGGCTGCCCGTGGAGCAGACCCATATCGGGATGTTTGACGTGGCGCAGTGTCGCAAGGCCATCCATATCATCGAGAACGAAACGAGAGGAGGAAGTTCACATGGATGAAAAGAGAAGCCCCGAGGAACTGCTGGCGCAGCTGTGCTTGGAGCCCGGCTTCGTGCTGGTGCCGCAGGACCGCTTTGAGGAACTGGTGCGGGCCGAGGCGGAGCGCGACGTCCTGGAAGTCGTAATCCTGGGCGACAAGAACTACAACGTCGATGTCGTCATGGCCGCTATCAAGAAAGCCCGGAACAAGGTGCTCCTGGGCAAGCCGGAGGTGGAGGGTGATGCTCAATAAAATCATCATCATGGGCCGGCTGACCCGTGACCCGGAGCTCCGCCATACGCAGAGCGGCACGGCCGTCGCCTCTTTCTCCCTGGCGGTGGACCGGGACTTCAAGGACAAGACCACCGGCGAGAAGTCCA
>ERZ894214.662-NODE-662-length-14236-cov-7.74402_pt1 | contig 14236 bp, 13 predicted proteins | sample MGYA00380290_ERZ894214 | MGnify/ENA primary metagenome ERZ894214 (study PRJEB32331, sample SAMN06328421) | human gut metagenome | biome: human gut microbiome; feature: stool | host: Homo sapiens | collected 2014-09-19 ... | reverse complement strand
TTATAGTTGTTAGCCTTCTTCTGACTGTGGCAACAGTGATAACAATTCTGCAGCAATTTCGGCTGCAGTCATCGTTGCAGTGGTCATTGCTAACTTGCTCCCAATAATAGGACTATACGCCATAACATCTTTCTTAGTTAAGTTGTGCCAAACGGGTAAAAGCATCTTTCCATTGATGCTTTCCAGCTGAAAAAGCCCATCCAATTCAGCTTTTGTCCAGTACTTACCGTCTTTGATGTAATCAGGTGAAAGAATCGCAACACCAAATCTGGACTTCTTGAGGCCGTCATCAATTCTGGCTCTCATCGAGTCTCCCCATTTAATTTCGCTGGTATCATACCATACCTTGACTCCTAACTTGCGAAGCTCGTCTACAAATTCATCGACGAATTCCTCTTTATCTTCCCATGCGTGGGAAACAAACACATCATACTCTGGCAAAGTGCTTTCTTCCATTCTACTTGTTAGCATGGCAGGGGGCACTGAAAGCGCTTGCAGTTCTTCAATCCTTCGTTCGTAGGATTGTTGCATCTGTTTGGCCGCCATGCTCTGCTTTTTCTGAGCTTTAGTTTCTTCTTTTTGCAGGTGGAGGGCGGCATCGTTGCGCTTTTTTCGTTTGTTCGCAATCTTATTAGCTAAGGCTGCGCTCTCGCCAGATGCCCTATTTGCTGCAGATAGGTGATTATCTCGCTGTTTCAATTTACTTCTTACCGTTGCAGTAGATGCATTTTTACTGATAGTAATGTTCGCAGCTTTTCTTTGCTCCTCGGCAGCTTTCTTATCGAGAGTAGCTTTCTTTTTTTCTAAATTTGCGATATCTTTATCATGTGCATTCACAGTTCTTTGGTATTGTTCGATTGACATATGTGCCTCCAGATTCTCGTAATATCGATGGAAACGGGGCATGTCCGCAGGACATGCCCCATTGGTGTTATCCTCTTGGAGGGAAGGAGTCCTTCCCGTGAGAGTCCTTGTCCCTGATTCGCCCGTCAGGTCGATGAATAACCAGTTCGGAACCTTGATTGCGAGCAATCTCGCGGGCGATGTCTATCGCATCCTTTTGCGTAGTGGTGCGTGCAGTAGCGCGGGTATTACCTGCGCCTTTAACCTGCCACCCGCCATTAGGATGAGGGGTTACATGCTGATTTTTACCCATGTCGGTCACCTCACTTCAAACGTGTCACGCGCCCACAATGAGGGCACTTAGATGGATTAGTAACAGGGATGATGCGTTTGCCACAACGGCAAATGTAATATTTGTACTTAATAGTCATGATGATCTCCTAAAAGTGAATTTTATCTATATAATCACACTATCGGGAAAAGACTGCGTTTTTTTACCTTTCTAGACACAGATTTTATATTGCAATCGGAAATCAAGCATGGTACAATAAATTGTACATTATGACAAAGTACCATGTTCCGTGCTTCTGTCATCTCGCAGGACACCGAGTTGCCGCTCGGTGTCTTTTTCTTTTCTCTTTTTATGTGTTGTTGTCAAAGAACGGTTCCGGCCTGCATCCGAAAGCGCCTTCCAGTATGCGATTTGCCAGATTTACTTTTGCACGAGAAGTTTTAAAGTCGCTCATCCTATGTAAAACACTCTTTCCGCGACTGTCCTTTTCAGTTATCCACACTTGATCCCGGCGATAGTTGCCATCGACCAAAAGTGGTTGGTGTGAAGTGCAGATAAGCTGCGCATGATGCGGATTGCTCTCTTCGTTGATAAACAGGTTGATAATCTCCTTGGCCAACGAAAGATGGAGACCGTTTTCTAACTCGTCGATGATGAGAGTGCCACCCGTCTCCAAAACATCAAAGAGATATGGCAACGCGGTGAAAAGCTTTACTGTTCCTAAGGATTCGTCAGCGAAAAAGGAAAGCGGCGCGCTGGTTGTTTCTTCACCGTTTTCATATACTGCATGTCGTGAATCTATGCCAACCTTTGTCTTCTTGGTAATGAGTTCTCGATTCTCAAAATCATCAGAAGAAATCTTATGGCGGGCAACCTCCTCTTCCTCGAAGGAAACTTTGATATCGCGAAGGGTCGGATCAGCTTTCCTGACTATGCTAATATACTTCCTGAGGCGCTCATCAGAGAAAGTTTTCTTTGGGTTAACAGGATCTAGCCTGCCAGCTGCCATATTGACTACGTTGATTCCGCTTATTGCAGCAACGATTTTGGAAGCCAGTGGAGTGTTAAGCATTCCAGCAACCGGAAGACACAGCGTTTCTGCTTTAACAGTATGCTTTGCGGCATCAAATCCTTTTAAATCCGAGCGAAGCGTAATGTCTTTAAAAGAAGACGAGGTGCGTTCAAGCAACTTTTCCGTTCTTCGATATTTTTTGGTAAGCAGTTCATAGACAACTTCTTTCCCTTTGACAGAAAAGGCGTAGTGGTAAGTTATATCGTCTATGATAAGCTCAATTGCGAATTTTGTGGGCCGCTCTTGGAAACTGGTATCAAACGCAAAAGTTTTTACAGGGGTATCCATTTCTTTCAACTGGGGAATGGAAAGCAACTGTGCGGCGTCTGTCGCGGATAATGGAGAAATAAGGAGGAGACGTTGAATCTCCCGGAGAATCTTGCAGAAAAACGTTTTGCCAGATCCATTGGCACCGTACAGAAACGAGACCTTGTTAAATCGGCTGTCTCCGCAGACGAATGTATTGTCAAGGTGCTCTTTTTTACTGAGATCCGCTTCTGTTGTGAAGGTGATTGGTTCAGCAAACGAAGCGAAGTTCTCAACAGAAATCGACTTCAAAATGAGGTTTTCCATCTCTTTCGCTCCTTTCTCAGTATAAGGTATCACACAACGAGACAAATGTCAATAATTAAAATGGATTTTTCTACATATATGCAGGAAAAACGGAAACAGCTTGATTTATTAACATTGATGTCGATTAAATGCATTTAAGATGCTATTAGCATCCATGATCAACTGCTTAATCTAAAGGAAAGGGGATTGTCAGTAGGAGCGGATTGCGGTATAATCCAATTATCCTTGGACGCCCTGAGTCCCTCCCCACCAAAACACCCCCAACGTCTCACTAAAAGAACCAATCAGGACCCAAGGTACGGAAACGTGCTTTGGGTCTTTTTTGTTCAGAAATGAGCGGAAATTGGCGGGAAATCGGCGTGTATCGTTCGAAATTGAACGGAAATGAACCCGGGCGGAAAAATGTCCTCGGATGAAATCTGTCCGAATTTCGTGGGATGTTCGGGCGGTTTTCGGTGGGAGGAGAACAGGGCGTTTCAGGATAATTCCTATTAAACGGAGATTTTGCAATTTGCGCAGAAAAGGAGGAAAACGGTTTTCGGAACAATACGGTGATGAAAATGTGTGTATTGATAAGAAAATACGCAAAAAGTTGCTGTATGAGGAGGAAAACAGAGCGCGCAAAATCAAAGGGTAATAGGGCTGCATTATGCCGAGAATTTGCAGGGAAACTGCAAAAATTGAGCATAATTGGACGGCTAAAAATGATTATCCGAAAGCGAGATGCGTAAAAATGAAAAAATACGGCAGAAAGACACGGGATATTGTGTTCTTCAGCGCGAAGAACCAAACGACACTCTGTGTACATACTCCGCAGGCGAGACGTTATGCAAAGCTGCTGGAGGAGGACACGAGGATACGCAGCTATGAAGTAAATCATCCATTGGATGCAGCATGGATCGCGAGAATCGACCGTGTCGGGATAAGAGGCGCCTATTTGCAGACCCAATGGACAACGGACTTTGTGATCACGGATCAGGATGGAGGAGAGGCGATCCGGGAGATCGTGACAGCGGATCTGCTGGGAAAACACGCGGAAGTCGAAAAGCTGGAGCTTTCACGCCGGTACTGGAAAGCCAGAGGCATAGAGGACTGGCGGCTTGTCTTGACAGGGGAGGCGGAATAGCAATGTATCTGGATACCAACGGAAGCATCTATCGGCTGCTGATCGAACAGGAACAGGGCGGCTGGCTGATCCCATATGAAACGCCCGGCGCACCGGTTTTTCTGACACGCGGGGAATGGGGGAAGCGGGTCGCAGTACCTGCTGAACCGAATTGCCCGAAAACGCAAGCAGAGCAAAAACGGTTGGATATGATCCGGCCATTGACAGAAGAACGTGCCTGCATTACAGATAAGATCCTGCGCCGCCGTATGGCAGTCCGTATTGCAGAGGAGCATCATACCACACCGAGACGGGTGCTGCGGCTGTACTACACTTTTCTGGCTCACGGGACCATACAGCTGAAGCGAAAAGCCCGAAAACCGAAGCGGGAAGAGCAGAAGAAGATATTTGCGGCGGCGATTGAACGCTATTACCTGTCAGCCAAGCGGCCATCTCTGCGGGATGCGTATGACTGCCTGCTGCTGGAACAGTATACGGATGAAGAAGGAAAGCTGTTGCCGGAATATCCGTCCTGGCACAGCTTCCGCCAGTATTATTACCGCAGTGGGATGCACAAAAAGAGCCATAAGATCATTGCGCGGGAGGGCTTGTCAGACTATCAGCGCAACCACCGTCTGTTGGGCGGCTCAGCTCCTTTGTGGAAGGATCGGCTCGGCAGCTATCAGATGGATGCAACACAGGCGGATATCTATCTGGTCAGCAGCTTTGACCGCTCACTGGTCATTGGGCGGCCGAATATTTATATGGCAGTGGATACGGTAAGCGAACTGATTGCCGGGATCTATGTCGGTTTGGAAGCAGGAGAAAACGCAGTGATGGCGTGTCTGGCCAATGCAGCGGCGGACAAAGTCGAGATTTGTTCGAAATATGGTATCCATATTACACAGGAGCAGTGGCCATCCAGCGGGTTGCCTGCGGAGATCATCACAGATAAAGGACGGGAATTTGAAAGCGCACGGGTGGATGAGCTTTGTATCCGCTACGGCGTGGAACGGGAAAGCCTGCCGCCATTCCGCCCGGATCGGAAAAGCCTGGTGGAAAAGACGTTTGACCTGCTGCAAAGCCGATACAAGTCCTTGCTGCGGGGCAAGGGTGTGATAGAGCCGGATGCACAGGAGCGGTGGGCGACAGACTATCGCGGCCAGGCGGTATTGACACTTGAGGAGTACACGGAACTGCTGATCCGGATCATTCTGTATTTGAACAACCGGCCGCTGAAAAATTATCCGGCATCAACGGAGATGCTGCAGCAGCAGGTTCCGATGACGTCGGCAGGAATTTGGAGATGGAAGCAGGAAAACGGACGCTCCGACTTGCTGGAGGTGGAGAAAGAGGAGATATACTGTCTGGCACTGCCACGGAAGGAAGCCAGGGTTACCAGACGTGGTGTGGAATGGGATGGATTTGTCTATGTAAACCCGGAATTGCGGAATATACTGGAACAACTCAGGGGACAGAAGGTGACCGTTGCTTTTGATGCGCAAAACACTGCAAAAGCGTATTTGCTGTATGAATGCGGTTATCTTCCCTTGACTTTGGCGCAGAGCTGCAGTTGCTATACCGGTATGGCGGCGGCTGAGGCACAGATGTACCGGAAGCATACACAAGAAACGATCCATATGCTCGATAAACAGGATGTGCAGGCGCGGATTGAACTGTTGAGAAGTACCAAAGCGCTCATCCGGCAGGCGGAAAACGGCGGTATGAAGCGCAGGCAATCCGGAAGTGAGATCTCAGCCAACAGAGAAACTGAGAGGAGGAAACGCACATGAGTATGCGGAGCCAGATGATCGGCAATCCCTTTTTGGAGTCGGTGCCGGAGCAGATGGATCGGGAGACATTTTTCCGCAGGATATACGGGAGACCTTCTTTTCCGCCGGATATGGCAGATATCACACAGGGGGAGCGACATGTTTGCCTGTCATACTTATCCGGGCTGTACATCCCGATGGATTATCTCTATACCGTCTATGATATCCTGCTGCGTGCGATCCGTACGACCTATACGACCAAGACCATGCTGGATACGGTACGGCAGATGCAGGCGCTGCGGGACCATGGAAGTGCAGGCTTTGCCACGCAGGCACAGAGTGGTTCGCTGCTGGGCGTGCCGGGAATCGGTAAGACCTCTGCGGTGCGTCGATGCTTGTCTCTTCTGCCGCAGTGCATCACGCATACGGAATACAAGGGGAAACCTTTTTATAAAAAGCAGATTCTGTACCTTTTTGTCGAGTGCCCGGCAGACTGTTCGATCAAGACGCTGGCGTACAGCATGATTGCAGCAGTGGATCGGGCGATCGGGTCGGAATACTTCCGGATTGCAGCAAGACAGAGCAGGTTATCGGCCAGCGCGTTGGTGACACAGGTCAAGATCATCTGCCTCAATCACGGGATCGGACTGATCGTAGTGGATGAACTGCAGAACGTGATCTCCACAGCAGAGAAGAACCGGCAGGTAAAGCCGCTCATCAAATTCCTTGTGGAACTGGTCAACGATACCTGCACCAGCCTGTACTTTGTGGGCACTTCAGAGGCGGATCAGCTGTTCAGCCAGCAAGAGCACTTAAAACGAAGGACACGGGGGCTTCGTCTGCTTCCGCTCAAACCGGATGCAGCATATCGGACCTTTCTGGAGCAGGTGTGGCAGTACCAGGTGACGCCCGGCAGGATGGTGCTAACCGATGCAGCGGCGAATCGGATCTATGATCATTCGGGTGGCATCCCGTCTTATATCCTTCAGATTTTTCAGGAGTCGCAGGCGCAGGCACTGACACAGGGGAAATATTGCATGGATGAGCAGGATATCAAACAGGCGATCGAGTTGCTGTCGCTCAGTGTGCCGAAGCGGTATGCCGCCGGTACATCACTTTCGGATTTTTCTATCCCGGTGACAGAAGAACAGGGACTGTTGGATACAGACACAGCGGAGGAGGAAGTCAACCGGCTGTACGCCAAACCCAGAGGGCGGAAAGCAAAAGCACGCAGCGCCGACGATTTGCTGGAGCTGTGGAAGCGAACCGGACGGGCGGATGCTTTTTGTGAGCTCCTGATCGACTGCGGGCTGGCGGAAAGGATGGTCTGAATGGTCGGGTTCTTTCCTTCTCTGTATCCGGATGAATTGTGGTACAGTGCGATCGTCCGTTTCCATGTGCACTCCGGCATGGCGTACTGGACAGATACCCTTTCGCTGTTGTTTCCTAATCAGACGAGTTATCCCAAGGTTGGGGATATGATGCCGAACGAGACCATGCAGCAAATCGTAAGACAGCTTCCGGAAGGGGCGCTTGCTCTGCGGGATCTTGCCCTGCACCATTCACTGTTCCCGTTCCGGCTGCGGTTTCTCCCGACACAGAAAAAGCAGGACTATCTGGAGCGTTTCTGCAAAGGGGAGGATATCCAGCCGCATCTGCTGTCCATCACTAAAAAACTGCGGGAGCATCTGCTTCGTTACTGCCCGATGTGTGCACAGGAAGACCGCGAAACATACGGAGAGGCATATTGGCATACATCCCATCAGATCCCACTGATGCTGCTCTGTCCCAGGCATGGATGCAGGCTGAAAGCAGCCGGGCAGAAAACGACTATGCCGCTGAGCAGGCAACTGGTCCAGATCCCCGCGATGAGCGAACCAATCGATAGGGAGGCTGAACCGTGGGAAAAGTCCTTGACCGAATTGCTGAACCGATGGTATACGATGCCCTTTGAAGCAGAGCCGAATCGGAGCACAGATAATCTGAACCGGGCGGCAGAAAACAATGGCCTGTTGGCGCTGGGCAGTGTGCGGCGCTTGTCATGGGACACGGAGCGGTTGTATCAAAAGCTGGTTGAACGTTTCGGCGCAGCTGTTGTAGCTGAGGTGTTCGGACAGCGGATCACATCTGCACATATCCGCAGACTGCGGCAGATATCGGTCAGCACACCGGAGGAATATGCGCTTCTTTCGATCCTTTTGGGGTTGGGACCGGATGCGTTATTTGAGGGGCAGGAGATCCCGATTGCGCTTCGTGACCGGATGCAGGCACTGGCAGACGCTGGACGGCTGTTCACCAAGCGAGGTGTTGCTTCAGAATTGGGAATCCGTACAGAACAAGTGATGCCATATGCCAAGCGCTTTGGTATCAACCCGTTCTGGGTGCAAAGCGGGAAGCGTAAAACGGAGGCGGAACGGCAGGGGTATACGGTAACGATCCATCTGTCACAGGAGGAGAAGCATATGCTGGATTGCTATATGGCGGAGCAAAACATACAGGCATACAGCCATGCACTGCGGTATTGTATGAATAAAGAACTCCGGACATGGCATCGGTCAGGAGGGAGGCAGACACATGGGAAATGAGAAAACGGCCATCACCCACGGCTATGCCCGCTGCTCAACCAACGAAGAGAAGCAGAATATAGACCGTCAGGTGCGGGAGCTCAAAGCTGCCGGAGCGCAGAAGATCTGGCTGGAATATGAGCATGGAGACGCTGCCAACAAAGAACAACAGGCTTTGATGCTGGAAACCGCCAAGCCGGGCGACACCATCATTACGCTGGAAGTGCCTCGTCTTGCACGCAGCGTCAAGCAGCTCTGCGACATCATTGATATTGTGCGGGACAAGCATCTGCGGCTTATCATACAGGGCAGTATCACGATGGACTGCCGTACCGACCATCCGGATCCGATGACCGAGGCATTCCTTCAAATCGCTGGTGTGTTTGCACAGCTGGAGCTCGCCATGATTAGAGCCAGAGTAAAATCCGGCATGGAGAATGCCAGAGCCAAGGGCAAGCACATTGGGCGGCCGGAAACGACGATTGAAACGATTCCGGACAGGTTTCTGCGGTATTATGCTTTATACCGAGCACAAAATTTATCTGTCGCAGAACTCGCCCGGCTTGCTGGGGTGAGCAGACCGACGGTGTATAAGTACGTCCGGTTGCTGGAGAGGGGAGACTGCGGGAAAGTAAGGTAGACGCTTTGCAAAGAAAAGAAAAGACAGATTATGCACATGTAGGCATAGTCTGTCTTTTCCTTTTTTGCCGGCAAGGCTTTCACTCTTAGTCCTTGGGCGGCTTTGTATATTTGAGTGACATTTCCTCCAGCCACTCTGTGTACGCTGCTTCGGATAATCGTCCGGATTTATAGGCTGCTTTGCGTTTCTGGTTTTCCGCGCGGAATGTTTCAAACTCCTGCTGATATATCGGGTCATCCGCATGGTATTTCTTGCGATTGTACAGCAGATTGTACAGCCGTCTGGATTCGCTTTTGATGTTATCTTTTTTGAGCCCAGCCTGAAAAGCAGTATTGGGACCGACGCTGCGGCAGGTTCTATCGCTGCCGGGTTCGATTGGGCGCAGGCAATACTTCTCGTCCGACCGGGAGAGCGGAACAAAATAGCGGCCGCAGTATTGACAGACTTTAATTGGCAGTTTGTCGGCTACGACCATGCCCAGCATATCTGCGATCAGCCCCATATAGCTGCTTGAGACCAGCAGGCGGCCCTCCCGCGCGCGGCCGGAAAAAATGGGCAGGCGGCGAATATGTTTTGTAAGGTTGATCGTGCCGTCCAGCATTTGTGCTGCCAGTTTCTCTTTATCCTGTTTCGCTTCGCGGCGGACAGCAGGCATGACAGCAATGGAATCGTCGTATAGATCGTAATATCGCCGGAACGCATCCAAACAATCGGGTACAGAAAAACGCGCAGGGTCAGCTATATAAGCATAGGCAAAGGATTGTAAGAGAATGTAATCCCTTACGAGAAAAAACAACGATTCATGTTCATTCGTTGCTATGCCGCACCCTTCCAAAAAACCGTTGGCGCACCAGAAATTAAAATCATGACGCAGGCCGATGTAGAAGGAAAAAGGCATATATTGTGAATAGAGGGCTTCAAACTGCTCTTTTTTTTCAGAAGCTGCATCCTTTGAACTCAGCAAGTCAATATATTGGCGCATAAGGGACAGGAAATCAACGGAAAGAAAGTCGCACAGGAAGTTATACGGCGCGGCAAGGAGCGGGGCGTAGCAGGCTTCCGGTATGTTCAAAGCAGCCTGTGCAGACGGCTTGCCGCTTTGATCTGTCTGCCTGTCTGCCTGTTTTTCGCCGATTTCGTCCGTGTATTCCCAGTCGAGGTTGTCTTCATAACCCTGTATGGACACAGAGTATTGGTTCCAGAGCCGGTCGGCAATCTGCCATACCGGAGATGTGTCATCTCTACAGCCTCCAGACAGATCAAAGAATGGCTGATCGCTGGATCTATTATATTCTAACATGAGAACACACTCGCCGCTTCTCTCATCGCGCTCCTGATGATGGATCAGGGCAGTGAAGATCCGCTTTGGTATAAAGTAAATATCATTTTCATCAAAGTCCGTTTCATTCAAGACCGCTCAACTCCTGTAGCAATTTTATGGGAAAAGTATAACACGCGCTTGGAATAAAGTCAATTAGTAAATTTGAATATAATATACTTTGACTTTTTTATTAATTAAATACGACAATAATGCGAAAAATACAAGTTATTTCAACGAGTTGCGGATTGTATTTTGAAAGCGCAGAGGATATTATATAAGCATGGCCAGCGGGGCCATAATGCAAAACAGTTCCCGGAGGTGATAAATTGCAGAAAACGAGTCCAATAACCAGCTTCGTGCTGTACCGCAGCTACTGGAACAGTATACGGACGCTGTCAATGGAGCAGCGTGGCCTGCTTTTGACGGCGATTTATGCGCAGATCGGTGTAGAGCCGATGCCGACGCTTGATCCTGCCACCAACATGGCCTTTCTGTTCATCAAGGATCAGCTTGAGCGCGATCAGGCGAAATGGGACGATGTGCGCAGAAAACGGGCTGCTGCCGGAAAAAAAGGAGGCAAGGCACGGGCGGCCAAGTACTGTGATCTGCCGGGTGAAGCAAATGCTTCGTTTGCCAATCAATCACTGGCCGATCAAGCTGTAGATGTTGATGGTGATGTTACTGGTGATGGCGATGCGGATGAGGATGAGACGATAATCTCCCCCACCATTACAATGGGAAAATTTAACCGCGTGGTTCTGACGGCGGAGGCGTATGATGCGCTGGTTGCCGAATACGGCGAAAGTGAAGTCACCCGCGCGGTTGGCTATGTGGACGAGTCCGCGCAAGCGACGAACAACCGCAACGGCTGGTCAGACTGGGCGGTTGTGATCCGGCGTTGTATCCGGGAGGGCTGGGGCCGTCGGTCGGATGGTGCGGAACCCAAGCCGGCCCGCAGGTTGATTAACGGGTGTTGCCCGAACACAGAAAGGAGTCAAAAGTGATGGATGAAATGGAATTTACACGCGCGTATCTGGGAGAACACAAGACGCGCGGAGATGAGATTATTGCCAAGACCTGCCCGTTTTGTCATGGCGGGCAGCATGGCGACAAGTGGACCTTTTCGATCAATCAGGAGCGGCACGTATTTAAATGTATGCGTGGTTCCTGCGGGGCGCAGGGGCACTTCAATCAGTTGCTTCAGCATTTCGGTCTCCCGATCAACGAAGATCTGCTCCCGGAGGAGGCTGGCCGGAAGCGGCATACCGGGCAGATGCAGCCCACCGGAGGACAGGTGAGACAGGTACATACCCCGGCAGTGAACAAGGAATATCGCCTGCCGCAGCTGCCGCATATGGTGACCGAGGGGCCGGAGATGGAGTACATCCGCTCCCGGGGCATCACCCCTGAAACCTGCGCGGCTTTCGGTGTTGGCGGCACGGGAGCGGGCGAGATCGTGTTCCCATACTACGAAAGCCGGGAGGAATACGAGTGCCAGAAGCCGACCTTCGTCAAATACCGACCTGCGCGCAAGCTGGACAAGGGAGAACGCAAGGCAAGGCGTGAGAAAGACGCCCGGCCCGTGCTGCTCGGCATGCATTTGTGTGATACGGGAAACGGCACACTGTATATTTTTGAGGGCGAATTCGATTGCATGGCTGCTTGGCAGGTACATGGCGGCAACTGCGTTTCCGTGCCGAGCGGGTGTCAGGACTTCACATGGCTGGAGACATGCACGGACTTCCTCGGGCAGTATGACACGGTCGCCGTTATCGGAGACAATGATGCGCCGGGCCGAGAAATGATTGAGCGATTGGCGGATAAGCTGGACTGCAAGGTGCTGACGCCGGATTTTGCGCGATACGGTGCGTGCAAGGATGCCAACGAGATCCTGTACCGTTATGGGGCGGAGCGGCTGAGACAGGTGATGGACAGTGTACACCCTGTACCGACGCTGGGGCTGCTCAACCTCGCCGATGTAAAGGGCGTTGATCTGTCACAGCTCCCGCGCGTCCTGTCGGGGATTGGTGTGCTGAATATGATGACCGGCGGAATGTATCTGGGCGACCTGACCGTGTGGACCGGCCGACGCGGGGAGGGCAAGAGCACGCTGCTCACACAGGAAATGCTGGAAGCGATCGATCAGGGTTATAATGTATGCGTTTATTCGGGCGAGATCACGTCCGAGCGATTTAAGCAGCTTGCCTATTTGCAGGCAGCCGGTACGGCACACGTCTGCGACCGTACAGATGAGCAGACTGGGCGAGTGAACCAGTTTGTGTCGCGAGGAATCATGGAGCAGATCGACCGCTGGATGGACGGACGATACTGGCTGTACGACAACCGCATCGCCGAGGCTGACGAGGCGGACAGCATCCTTGATGTGATGGAAAAAGCGTATAAGCGCTATGACTGCCGGGTGTTTCTGGTCGATAACCTGATGACCGTGCGCACCAGCCAAAAGGAAAACGACTTTTACCAGCAGCAGGCTGCCTTTGCGCTGAAGCTGCAGAAGTTCGCCCGCACGCATCAGGTGCTGGTGCATCTGGTCGCCCATCCGCGCAAAACAGGAGGCCGGGCGGTCATGGATAACGATGACATTGGCGGTCTGGGCACGATCACCAATATTGCGGATACCGTGCTTGTCGTGCATCGTGCAGACGAGGAAGAGCGCGGGGAACTCGGTTGTGACAGCACGGTGAAAGTGCTCAAAAACCGCGCTACCGGCATACTGGATGAGATCGGACTGTTCTATCTGCCCCGTCCGCGTCGTTTTGTGGCAATGGGCGAGGTGGAGAAGTCGTACGGATGGGAACAGTTGCCCGCTTCCGCACCGCAGGAGCTGGAGGAGCCGCCGTTTTAATGGGAGGACAAATGCTGGACAAAGCTGTACAGAAAGCTGCGTATAACGGCCTGCCTCCTCCGGCAGACCTGCCGGAGGAGGAGCGTGCGCCTTATCTGATGTTGTGCCTGATCTACCGGCACTTCAAGGCTGACGAGCTGCCCCGTGAGACGGCAGAGGTGTTTAAGACGCTCGTGTGTGACTGGGAGCAGGTGCCCAATATGGAGAAGGCCGCGCTGCTGCGGTACTGTCTGGCCAATGAATTGGAACAGGCGCGCGCATCGGAGGCTGCCGGCGACTGGGACACCGTATGGGTGCTGATGATGGCATATATGACACTGCCCATCGCACGGGCAGACTGGGAAGTATGAGGAATGTTTCAGGATTTCGGCACCATCTGTGAAAGGAGAGTACGGGCAGGAAAGGCCCAAGCAGAGGTTAGACATGAATACATATGATTTGGAATTTGTCATTGCGCAGAACCACAGATTCCTGATGATTGCACAGAATGCGGCCGAGAAGATCGCAAGGGAACAGAACGGTCTGCTTGCCATACAGAAATATGCGCTTTGCGGCGATGCGCTGATACAGCGAGCCATTACCAATTCCCATGATACGATGGTTGGAATGTATCAGGAATTGTCCGCCATTTTGGACGATTGGAATACGATGGCCGCGGATGTAACGGCAGCGTGTGGGCGGGAAGCGTTGTAACAAAAAGTTTCGCAGGACCTTCGTTCCGACGGGATTATACTTGGTGCGAGGAGCTACTATCATGGATACCAAGGTATATGAAGTATCGGCTGGTCTAGCACAGACGTTCTTTGATTCGACCCGGTTTTTCATGGGCTGGAAGGAGTACACATGCATTTTATAACGACACTATGTAGCAGTTTTCCGGTTGGCTGTATTTTACCGACCGTGGTTGGTCACTCGATATTTGATATCTTGGAGAGTCAGCCTGTTCATAACGAGCGGGCGACATCTTCGCATAAAAGCGTTTATCTAACAAGGCATCCCCGCAGCACATGCTGCGGGGGCCTTTTGGTTCAGACTAAGATGGCGTTGGTTACAACTTGTGCTCAAATCGGAGCTGTTGACAAACCCCATCAAATTTTTCGTCTGACCGACAGAAGATTGACAATTTGAAAAAAGATTAAAAAAGAACGCCATTTCCGGCGTTACTCCAAGCATTTTATCATCCGTTTGAGA
>ERZ894214.635-NODE-635-length-14799-cov-6.34909_pt1 | contig 14799 bp, 15 predicted proteins | sample MGYA00380290_ERZ894214 | MGnify/ENA primary metagenome ERZ894214 (study PRJEB32331, sample SAMN06328421) | human gut metagenome | biome: human gut microbiome; feature: stool | host: Homo sapiens | collected 2014-09-19 ... | reverse complement strand
GTCTGCGCATTGAGCAGCATATTGAACGCGGATGCGCTACGCCCGCTGTCCGTGGCTTGAAAAATATGCAGCATAAAGCCCTCTCGCGCAAGGCCGTCTGTCCCTGCCTGCGCGATTATGCCGGAAATTTCCTCATGATCCTGCCCGCAGATCAAAAAGCTTTTCATCCCGATCATGCTGCTGCCCATGAACGGGTCCTCAAAAAAGCCCGCAATGACAAAAGTCTTTTCCACGCCGCTGCGTGCGATGGGAAAGGTGATCCTGTCCCCGATGCGCACGCCGAACATGGAGCAGAGGGACGGGGACACATAGATCTCCCCCGGCGCAGGGATGGAAGGCTCGGTCTGGTATGCAGACAGATCCGCTGTCAAAAGCCTGTACGGATAGTCGTCCGGCTCGTAGGGGATGAGCTGCCCTTCACTGTCCGACTCCTGTTCTCCGATTTGATATTCCGAAAAAACAAGCGGCTGCACCCCCACCTGCTCCACTGCGCCGGATGCTGTGATCTCCTGCACCAACGGTGCGGCATCCTCCAGCCCGGATACCCAAACGGTCAGGTCGCCATACCCCATCCGGTCCATTTCGCTGTTTACATAACGCGCAGAATTCTGCCAGACTGTCAGCACGGCTGCCAGAGACAGGGCAACCAGAAAAAACAGGGAAAATATCCCCAGCATTGTCCCTCTGTGTGCTTTTATATTTGCTGTCAGAAGGGTTTTGATCGCCATGCATTTTGCCTCCTTCACCATGAAAATGATGCCAGCCACGCATTGACCTGCGCTTCCCGTTCCCGCGCCGCGTCTTTCGCATAGTCCGGCAGGGCGGTTTCCCCGCGTATTTTCCCATCCTCCAAATACAGGATGCGGCTTCCCCGGGCCGCAGCTTTCACATCATGCGTCACCATCAGGATGCTCTGCCCCTCCCGGTTGAGCGCTGTAAACAGATCCAGCACTTCTTCGCTGTTCTTCCGGTTGAGCGCCCCGGTAGGCTCATCGGCAAACAGCAGGCCGGGGCGGTTGATCACTGCGCAGGCAATGGCAGCCCGCTGCGCCTCCCCGCCGGAGACCTGCGAGGGCAGGCGGCCGCCTGCATGTGCCGCGTGCGTCCGGCGGAGCAGCGCTTCGGCGCGGGCTGCTGTGCTTTTCCCATCCCGCGTCTTGTCCAGATAGCCGGCCACAGCCACATTTTCCAGCAGCGTAAGGTTGCTCACCAGATTGCCCTGCTGGAACACAAAGCCGAACGACTGCGCACGCAGCTGCGCCAGCCGCTTTTCCGGAAGCTGCTCCAGGCACTCATCCCGATAGCGCACACTGCCGCCGGTGATCCCATCCATGCTGCTCAAGGCATAGAGCAGGGTGGATTTCCCCGCGCCGGACGGCCCCATAATCATGGTGAAATCCCCTTCGTAAATGTCCACATCTATGTGGTCCAGCACGGGTTCCGTGCCGCCCGGGAAGGTCTTCGTCAATCCTCTTGCGCTGAGGAGCGGCTGTCTCATACGGCTTCCTCCGTTTCCGCCATCTGCTGCGTCACGATCAGGTGCTTCTTTCCGGTTTTGGGGTCCGGCCGGATGGCATCCACAAACCGCACATAGAACTGAACATAGTCCAGATGCTTTTCCCGCAGGATATTTCCCATCTGGTGAAGCATTTCCGTCCGAACATGCGCTTTCTGCTCCTCTCCGTTCGTTTCTGCCAGCATTTCAAAGGCATCCGGCGCGATCTGGCGGAACTGGTAATCAAGCAGCCCCTCCACGCAGAAGCCCTCTACGGCCAGCGGATGCAGGAAGTCGCGGCTGCCGTTTGCACTGGTGAACCACAGCATATCCTCGCTGCGCCCCAGCAGGATCTCGGCGCGGGCAAACGGGCTGCCCGGCAGCGGCTCCTTGAGCGCCAGCTGGTCGGATATCCGGTAGCGGATCAGCGGCTGCGCATAATTGTACAGACAGGTCAGGTACATGATGCCGTCTTGCATTTCGATAACGTTCATGTCGTCAAACAGCAGCATGCCGTCCTCTTTTCCTGTCTCAACGCCCAGCGCCAGCGATTCACTCGCGCCGTAGATGTTGACGACCGTGCACCCGAACACCCGCTCCAGATAGCGGCGCAGCCCCGGGCCAAGCGGCTCGCCGCAGGAGATCACGCGGACTACCCGGACGGATACCGCTCCCTTCTCCTGCAGCTCCGCCAGGATTTTGATGGCCGATGGGTAGCCTATGATGATATTCGGCTGAAAGCTGCGCACCTGCTCGATCCAATCCGCCAGCGGTGTGTTGATATCCAGATACATCTGCTTCGCGCCAACGCCGTCGATCCCGTCGCCGACCGCCATTGCTCCGCCGTAGCGGCCGTCCGTTGCTGCAATATAGATGATGCGCGGCCGCCCGAGCAGCAGTTTGAGGATTGCTGGCATGGACATGTCCCACAGCGCGCCGCGGATGATGCCCAGCAGCATCGTCTGCCATGCAGGCTCATCATAAATGAAATACCCCGGCTTCCCTGTACTGCCTGAAGAATGCACCACATGGTATTGCCCGCAATAGGGCTTCCGGTCTGCGGCCCGCTCTGCATCAAAGCGGCGCAGCTCCGCCTGCTTCACATCCGGAACCGTGACCAGTTCGTCAAAATGCTCCATCAGGATTTGTTTGTCGATTGCAGGGAATGCGGAGAGCGGCAAGCTGTCCAGTTTTTCTTCCCGGATGCCGGCCTTTTCAAACGTCCGCCGGTAAAATACAGAGTGATCCCATGCGTGGTGCAGCAGCGCGCGCAGGTTCTGCTCCTGCAGCTCTTTCATCTCCTCTGTGCTGATCCGGGTGTTTTTCATAAAGCCGGATAATGCTTTCAGTGTTCTGAAATAGTTCACGTCGTCCTTCCTTTCCTCGTTATCCTGCAAGCTGGAACAGGTAGCTGTGGCTGTAATCCTCCCGGTGGTAGTACCGTGCCTCCCCTGCCGTCAAATCCATGACAATACTCCATTCGGTGGACTCAAATTCGCCGAAGTTGTCCTTGCTGACGCTGTCCAGCGCATCCCGGACCGCTTCCCTGTCCATCTGCGGGCTGTCTGCCAGCCGGTCCATGAGGATGTCATACCGTTCATGCGACTGTTCGGTCCCTACGCCCTGCTTTTCACCCTCCGCCAGATAGAAATTGGTGACAACAGGCGTTTCTGTGGCAACCATCTCGTTTCCCACATATTCGACCACTACGCTGCGGCCCGTGGCATCCGAGATTGCAAAATGGATCATCATTCCCATAGAACCGTGCAGGTCGTATTGTTCCAGCAATGCCAGCGCTTCCTCCACCGTGGCCGCCCGGTCCAACAGCAAACGAATCGCCGTTGTCGTCGTCAAATCGGGTTTTTCCGTGTCCTGTTCGATCACAGCACTGTCCTGTATCATATTGACGGATACCGCCAGCCCGGCCTCATTCATCCCATCCAGCGGTGCGTACAACGCAGCAAGGGTGCGCACCTCGTCCAGCCGAAGTGCCATACTCACCACGCCGTTTCCTGCATTCTGCGTGATAAAATCCATATTGACCGTGGAAAGCGAAGCATATCCGTTCTCCGGATGCGCCTCCACAATCAAAGCCTCACAGCCGGACCAGTCGAAGTTTCGCCCAAACAGTGTGTGCCCCTCCGGGCTCTGCACAGCGATCGTGCTGCATCCGAACACGCTGCCCAGCAGACCGCCCAGATCCAGACCGGACAACAGATTGTCCGCCAGGTATTGCACGACCTCTCCATCCGAGGATGCGCCGCCCTGCGCTAAAAACCCGTCTAAGCCATAGTCACCGTCATACCGTACCGCAGACAGGCCGCTTTCCAGCTCTGCAATCTCCTGTGTCGGTGTTACTGTCGTCACAGATTCTGTATCCGCTCCGTTACTGTTCGCTGTCTGCTGCATCTGTTCCCCGCCTGCTCCCCTGCATCCGCTCATCATGATCCCTGCCAACAGCAGGGAAAGACAGCTGATACATTTCCTTTTTGCGGCGCTGCGCCTCATCGTTTTCCGAACCTCCCAACGGTTTTGTTTTATGGTTTCAGTATAGTAAAGTCATAATAAAATAGCAAATACTTATTCTTAATATATTTTCATTGTTGAATTCTATAGAATTTCGTGCTATACTGCAGGCAGGGAGGCAGTTGTACCATGGAACTTCGCGTATTGAACTATTTTCTGGCTGTGGCGCGGGAGCAAAGCATTTCCGCGGCTGCCGCGTCGCTGCACCTTTCCCAGCCGACGCTTTCCATCCAGCTCAAAACGCTTGAGGATGAGCTCGGCAAACAGCTGCTGATCCGCGGCACAAAAGGCTCGCGCAAGGTGGTATTGACCGAAGAGGGCATGATCCTCCGGCGGCGGGCAGAGGAGATCCTCGCCCTTGTAAACAAAACCGAAGAGGAGATCACCCGCTCAAACGACAGCATTGCAGGCGATGTTGTCATCGGCACGGGCGAAACCGACATCGTGCGCCTGCTCGCACGCGCTGCCAAGCAGATCCAGCGGCAATATCCGGATATCCACTATCACATCTCCAGCGGCAATGCAGAGTATGTTCTGGAATATCTGGATAAGGGACTGATCGACTTCGGGCTTTTATTCACCGAAACCGACCCGAAGAAGTACGAAACCCTTCCCATCCCGCTTGCCGACCGCTGGGGTGTGCTGATGCGCCGGGATGCGCCGCTTGCGCAGAAAGATGCGATCTGCCCCGCGGATCTCTGGGACAAGCCGCTGATCATCTCCCATCAGAAGGGGGACGACCGGTATCTGGCACAGTGGATGCAGCGGGAAATTTCCGCATTGAACATCGTAGCGACCTATAATCTGGTGTTCAACGCTTCCCTGCTGGTGGATGAAGGTTTGGGTTATGCGCTGTGTTTTGATAAACTGGTCAACACAGCAGACAGCAGTCTTTGTTTTCGTCCCTTTTCCCCTACGCTCGAAGCCTATGGCTTCATTGTGTGGAAAAAATATCAGGTGTTCTCCAAGGCAGCCTCTGTGTTTCTGGACTGCCTGCGTGATTTGCTGGCTCACACAAAGAGCGAAATTCCTCCTGCAGGTCAATGATGCAGCTTGACTCTATGAGCGGGTTCAGCAAACAGGCGGCCGCCGCGCGCAGCGATCGCTTGCCGGGTTGCCTCGTTTGTCATCGTGCCTGTCGACAGGTTCGGCGCTGACATTTCTGCCCTGCTGCACAAACTGTAAAAGAAATTGTATTGATGATCCTGTAGGGTTGTTTTTTGTCGCAACATTCATCCAAAATCGCAAAGCAGCCAGCCGGATCAGCGGCTGGCTGCTTTGCTTATTCTTCAAATCAGTTTTTGATTATTTCAGCGCTGTATTGGCATCCTCTCAGCTATCACCCAAATCAAAAAATTAGCTGCGAACAATCAAGCCCGCAGCCTATGCGGCTCCAAAATCCCAGTGTATGCACCTGCTTGATAGCGCTTGCGCGCGGGAAAACTACGGTATAATTCACAAACCAGATTAGGGCGCTCCCTGGGCTACCGCATCTTCTGAAAAACTTTAACAAGGTTGCCATATAATCGTTGTTCCTGGTCTGCAGCACCTGTATGTCAAACATACAACACAAAATAAATCTCTTTAAAAGCAGAAATCCCAAACTATCAATCGATTGGATAGTTTTTTTGGGGGGCTACTTTTTGTATCGCATTGTGCGTAGTATGATCGAACAATGCCAGTCATTTCTGGCATTGTTTACAGTTATGCATTAGTAGCTTTCGGTTCAATAGATGCTGCTGTAAAATTATCTGTCACTAAAACAGCTCGACCTGTCTCCTCATTTAAACCAATTATCGCTTGACCAAGAGCGCCTGCTCCCGGATGGTAATTTTGTTCTCATCCAGAGCAGGCGCTCCTTTTCTTTATCATTTCCAATCACCGCGCCGGTCTCAATACCAGTCATGCTTTTCGTTCCGGTTGAGCCGAGCGATTTCCTGCATCTCTGCACTGGACAGCACAAAATCGAATACTGAAATGTTCTCGCGGATATGCTCCGGATTGCTCGAGCCCGGAATGACGATCACTCCGTTCTGCAGGTTCCACCGCAGGATCACCTGCGCAGGGGACTTGCCGTGCGCTGCTGCAATCCGTCCGATCACCGGATCGCCAAGCAGTGCGCCGGTGTAGCCGCGTCCGCCCAGCGGATACCAAGCCTGCACTGCAATGCCAAGTCCCTGTATATGCCGCACCACCGCACTGTCCTGATAATATGGGTGGATCTCATTCTGGATCAGCGCAGGCTTCACCGTGACTTTGGGCAGGAAAGCATCTGTTTCCCTAATATAATAGCATGAAATACCGGCGGAGCGCACCTTGCCGTCACGGATTGCCTGCTCGATTGCACGGTAGGCTGTTACATCGTTAGACGCAGGATGGTGCAGGAGCATCATATCAACATAGTCAATGTCCAGCTTTTCCAGCGCCTCATCGATGGCCTTTGCCGCACGGGCATACTGGTTTGGATAGAGCTTGGTGATCACGAAAACCTCTTCGCGCGGCACGCCGGACTGCCTCACCCCCGTGCCGACCTCCTTCTCGTTTCCGTAAAAGGAAGCCGTGTCGATCAGGCGGTACCCGCTCTGCAGGGCGGTGCGTACCGCATCCGTACAGGTACTGCCGTGCAGGGCATAAGTACCCAGCCCCAATGCAGGCATACAGTATCCGTCGTTCAGTTGCACGGCAGGCGCATATCCGTTGCGCCCGCTTGCCAGATCAATACCATTCATGCTTCTCACCTCTGTCCAGCTCACTGATTTGTGCCATCTCGTCCTCGCTCAGCGCAAAGCCGAAAATATCCAGATTTTCGCGGATGTGGTCCGGATCGCTTGACCCCGGGTTGACCACAACGCCCCGCTGCAGATTCCAGCGGAGGATCACCTGCGCCGGGGGCACTTCGTGCGCTTCAGCAATTGCAGCAATCACCGGGTCTCCAAACAGCTCGCTGGTATGGCCACGCCCGCCAAAGGGCGAATAGCCGTTCACCACAATGCCAAAGCTCTGGATATAGGGTACGACCTCCTGCTCCTGATAGTAGGGATGGATCTCGTTCTGTACCACGGCGGGCATGGTATCCACCTGCGGCAGGAATTCCTCCAGCTCCTCGATATACCAGTTGGACAGCCCGATCGAGCGTATCTTCCCCTCCTCTACGGCCTGCTCCATCGCGCGGTAAGCCTCTACATCACCTGTACCAGGATGATGTAGCAGCATCAGGTCGATATAGCCGATATCCAGCCGTGTGAGCGAGCCATCGATCGCGCCCTCCGGGTCGTCAAACTCCGTGGGATATATTTTGGTAGTGACAAAGATTTCCTCCCGCGGCACATCGCTGTCCCGGATGGCACGGCCTATGCTCTCCTCATTGCCGTAGTACGAAGCCGTATCGATCAGCCGGCCGCCTGCCTCCAGCAGCGCCGTGACGGAATTGTAGCATTCCTCGTCCGAAAGGGCGTAGGTGCCAAGGCCTGCAACAGGCATTTCATACCCGCTGCTTAGCAGCACAGTGCCGTTTTCCAGGTCGAACACCGGCGCGGCAGTTTCCTCCACCACGCCCGACGGCGTCGAAGGGGTAGTTCCTGGCTGCGCCTGATCTTCCCCGCAGGCGGTAAGCCCGCTGGCCAGCAGCGCGCCGGATATCCGCATTCTCAAAAAACGTTCTCTCGATCAGCGATAGGCTCTTTCAAAGATCCCCGCACAAGCCTCGTCCGACAGCGGGCAGGGATTGGCAAGGAACAGGCCGCCCATCGTTTCGCGGGCGTTGACTGCCAGCGTCATGGCCTCCTCCCTGGCAAAGCCGTAGTCGCTCATTTTCAGATCCGCCACGCCGCAGGCTTCTTGCAGCTGTGTCAGCGCCGTGAGGAAGTCCTCCGGCTTGTCAGCATCCGGCAGGCCCATTGCACGGGCCATCTTGATGAACTGTGCGTCACAGACATGGCGCTCGATAAAGAAGCGGGCGAACTCCACCGAGATCATGATGAGACCTGCGCCGTGGGGCAGGTTCGGGTGATAGGCGCTCATGGCATGCTCCATCGAATGCTGCGCCGTGGTAGAGTTCAGCTGCATGGTCATGCCGGCGATGGTGCTGCCGTAAGCCACATGCTCGCGCGCCTCCAGATCGTTCCCGTCCTTCACGGCACGCGGCAGATACTGTGCAATGTTCGCAATGGCAGAGAGCGCCAGCGTCTCGCTGAGCAGGTTGACGCCATTGGACATCATGACCTCTGTATTGTGGAACAGCGCGTCAAAGCCCTGGTAGGCCGTGTATTTGGCAGGCACCGTGCGCATCAGCTCCGGATCGACGACCGCCAGTACGGGCACCAGCTCGGGCGCGCCGCCAAAGCCGATCTTCTCATGGGTCTCCAGATTGGAGATCACACCCCAGTTATTGATCTCCGAACCCGTGCCGGCAGTCAGGGTGATGGTGACCTGCGGCAGCGGCTTATTCACCAGCGGCTTTCCCTTGCCCGTGCCGCCGTTCACATAGTCCCACAGGTCGCCCGGATTGGTGGCCATTGCCGCAACTGCAACAGCGGAGTCCAGTACCGCGCCGCCGCCCAGCGCCACGATAAAGTCGCAGCCGTTGTCTCTGGCAACCTGCGCCGCCTCCATGACCAGCTCCTTTACGGGGTTCTCCCGGATATTGGCGCAGACCACATATTCTACACCGGCGCGTGCCAGCTGCGCCTGCGTCTTTTCCAGCGCACCGGAGGCCTTGGCCGACTTGCCTGCTGAGATCAGCAGCAGCGCCTTTTTACCGGGCAGCTTCTGGTCACCGAGCTCGCCGAGCTTGCCGCTGCCAAACAGGAGGTGGGTCGGGTTGTAAAAATCAAAGTGCATCATTGTCGTTTTCTCCTTTTCATATGTAATCGGGTTGATTCCCGTCTTTATGCAATGACCTGATGGCGCTCCGCCTTCTCAGGCGCATCGAACAGGCCGGGCAGCTGCGGGACGATCCGCTGGAAATACGGGGTCCTGCTGTGCGTATCCAGCGCCTGCTCATCCTTCCACTGTTTGATCAGCAGGTGTACGCGCGGGTCTCTGTCCGACTAAAAAAGATGATACGCCATGCAACCCTCCTCTTTGCGCGACTCCCCTGCCAGCTCTGCCATGAGCGTATGGTAGGTTTGGATCTGTTCCGGCTTGATGGTGTGTACAGCAGTAATTGCAAACATGATTGGTTCCCTCCTAATTTCTGTTGCGTTTTTCCATGTGATAGATCAGGTAATCCAGACAGTCAATCTGCCGCTGGCTGACATGGAGCCGGTCGAGCAGCGCGGCGCGGTGCTGCCGCAGCAGGCGGAGCTGCTCCGGTCTCCTGTTCTCCTGCCCCAGCTGTAAAAACCGTTCGATGTCTGCCGTGCCGCAGCCGGCGTCCCTTAAGTTGCGGATCAGCAGCTGGTCTGTTTGTGCGGCATGGTCCATTGCAAACCCTCTTTCCCTGACGGCTTCCGCCTTGTTCTGATACCAGTGTACCGCCGTAGGCGCCGAATAGCAAATACTTTGTTTTTATATAGTGATATGCTTGACAGGCATATCATTTTGCAGTATGCTTTTCCTGAGAAATCACATCCCAGACAGGAGGAAAACGCATGGAACTGCGGGTTTTACGGTATTTTCTTGCAATCGCGCGGGAGGGGTCGATCTCCGGTGCGGCGAACTATCTGCATGTGACGCAGCCCACCCTGTCCCGCCAGATTAAAGACCTGGAAGACGAACTTGGGCAGAAGCTGCTGGTGCGCGGCAGCCATTGCGTGACGCTGACCGCGGAAGGGATGCTGCTGCGCCGGCGGGCGGAGGAGATCGTCTCCATGACAGACAAGACCGAGGAGGAATTCCGCGCTATGAAGGGAAGCCTGAGCGGCGATATCTACATCGGCGGCGGCGAAACCGACGCGATGAACCTGATCGCCGCTGTCTGCCGCGAGATCCAGCTGGAATATCCAGACATCCGCTACCACCTGTACAGCGGCAATGCGCAGGACATCACCGAACGGCTGGACAAAGGGCTTTTGGATTTCGGACTCCTGATCCAGCCCACGGATATCACCAGATACGACTATCTCAGCCTTCCTGCTAAAGACAGCTGGGGCGTGATCGTGCGCAGGGACAGCCCGCTGGCCAAAAAGCCATATGCCGAGGTGCAGGATCTTGTCGGGCCGCCGCTGATTTTCTCCCGTCAGGCGCTGGAGGAACGCGCTGAAGCCAATGAACTCGCCGAATGGTTTGGCCCGGCGTGGCGGGAGCTCAATATTGCCGCGACCTTCAACCTCTGCTACAATGCCGCCGTGATGGCGAAACAGGGCGTTGGCTATGTGGTAAGTCTGGACAAGCTGGTGGACACCTCTGCGGCCAGCCCGCTCTGCTTCGTCCCGTTTCGGCCGCAGCTGGAATCCGGTCTGGATCTGGTGTGGAAAAAGTATCAGGTATTTTCCGCGGCAGCGGAGCTGTTTTTGAACCGGCTGCGTGCGCGGTTTTCTTCAGACAACGGCGTATCCACTGTCCGAGGTATGTCTGGATAGAAAAACGACGCAGGCAGGGATACTGCTTGCGCCGTTTCCGTGAGGAGGATATATTTGCCGCTTTGCGCAAGGTAAAGGAAAGGGATGCGCTTTTGCGGCTGTTTAGTTTGGGAAAACTGATATTTACAGGACTTTGGGGACATACTGCCGCACGATGCTGCGGCAGTGCTCCATGTGTTCTGCCGTCGGGAACTGCACATCCTCGAGGAGGTAGGGCCGTCCCAATTTTTTAAAGGTCTCGGTGCCGAGCTTATGGTAGGGCAGCAGCTGGACGTAAGCCAAGAATGTATAGGCGGTGATTCTTTGCCACAATGTCAAGTGATGAATTGAAAAAAGAGCGTTGCAAAACGACTGCTCGTTCTGCAACGCTCTATTGTGAAGTACATCCCGTTCCTCCGGATGATGGGGAAGTGCTGAAGCAAAGACTGATTCAGTTTTTTTATTCGGAAAAAGAGTTCATCCGGGCCATTAAAAAGCATAATAAAATCTATCTGATCGAAGATCTTTTTCGAAAAGGTTATTGTCCCGGCTGAGGCTGTTGGAATAACAAAATACATTCTGTATGTGCTCGCTTATTCGGTTTATGGTATGATCCGGGCGATGATCGATCAAGATTTTTCTGAAACACCGGAGCAGATTGGAATGATGTTTGCCGAACATAATAGTATTCAAAGCCAATCACTCCGTATGGAGAAAGAAGCCAAAAACTATGAGTAATTCTGTAAAAAAATGCCCTCCCGGCAAAGGGAGGGCATCACCAATATTACGCCGCAATCTCCGGGATTTCCCCGACAAAGTTATACACGATCCTGACTTCCTGCACCTTCTGGCCGTCCACCTTCTTGACCTCGCCAATCAGAATCCGGCTGATGAGCCGGTTCAGCACCGCCTCGTCCAGTTCCTCGATGGTGGCATAGCGACGGATTTCCTTGATAAAGGTGCGGACTTCGCTTTCCTGGGCGTCAGCCCGGCTTTGCATCATCGCCAGGTCATGCAGACGCTTCTGGTTGGCTTCGCAACCCTTTCCCTGCAGAACGGTGACGATGTGCTGACTGTAAAGGAGAATCTGGGACATCATTCTGCGGCATTCACCCTGAACACCTATGGTCACTTGACACAGGCAATGCGCCGCGACAGTGCAGAGCGCATGGAAAAGCTGATCCAGACAACCGTGATTTCCAAAAATGCGTGATTGTCGTCGGGATTGTCGTCAACAATCCTTTCCCTCTCCACACCTGATTGCAGGACCGGATTATCACTTCACAAACAAATATTTTGATATGGCGCAGGCAGCTTCCACGCCTGCGCATTTTACTGCAGTTTATCGCTACTTTGCCTTCTGCATTTCATACTGACTTCCACACAATCACAGGAACACGCTTACCTTGTCCCATTATCCCTTAATAAACCTGTGTAAATTCACATTTCGAGGCTTCACCTTTCAGATGCCGTTGTCGACTTCTGCATTTTTATTTAAAAACAGAGAGGCTGGCCGGCCAGCCTCTCTGTCTGTCGTCATTTTAGATTTTCTTTGAAAAAAGCCTCCAGCTTGTCAAACGGAATCGCGCTCTTCCCTCCGCCGTCATACAGATCCGTGTGCACCGCATCCGGAATAATGAACAGTTCCTTGTTATCCGCATAGGGATTATCCTTCACCATGTTGGCATATGCGTCCTTGCCCATGTAGCAGGAATGCGCCTTTTCGCCATGTATGATCAAAACCGCACTGCGGATCTCGTTGCTGTACTGTAAAATAGGCTGGTTGGTATACGCCAGACTGCCGGTGATATTCCAGCCATTGTTCGAGTTGAGCGAGCGCGCATGATAGCCGCGCGAGGTTTTGTAGTAATCATAGTAGTCCTTCACAAAGAACGGGGCGTCCTCCGGCAGCGGATCGACCACACCGCCGCCCAGCGCGTAGCTGCCGCTTTTGCAGTCCTCCAGCCGCTGGGCATTCAGCGCCTGCTTTCTGGCATAGCGCGCGTCGGCGAAATCCTCCGCGTCAAAATAGCCCTTTGCATTTACGCGGGACATGTCGTACATTGTCGAGGCCACTGTTGCCTTGATGCGGGTATCAATGGCCGCCGTATTCAGCGCCAGTCCGCCCCAGCCGCAGATGCCGATGATACCGATTTTCTCCGGATCGGCCTGCCCGCACAGAGACAGGAAATCCACAGCCGCCTGAAAATCCTCTGTATTGATGTCCGGCGAGGCGGTATAGCGGGGTTCCCCGCCGCTTTCCCCGGTGAAAGACGGGTCGAAGGCCATAGCAAGAAAGCCGCGCTCCGCCATCGTCTGCGCATACAGGCCGGAGGCCTGCTCCTTCACCGCGCCGAACGGCCCGCTTACAGCGATTGCAGGCAGTTTTCCCTCTGCATCCTTCGGCATATACAGATCCGCCGCCAAGGTAATCCCGTAGCGGTTGCAGAAAGCCACCTTTCTATGCTCAACCTTATCGCTTTTCGGGAACGTTTTATCCCATTCCTGTGTCAGCTTCAGTTGTTCCATACTGAAAAATCTCCCTTCTTTTTTCTGTCTTGATTCTGCTTTATATCGTGTATTTTCTGTCAGCATTGCCGGATAACAGTCTGCTCGTATTTTTGCATGCCCTGCTGGAAACAACGCAGCCTGTCTGGCAGCCTATCCTTCGGACATTCCGCGTTGATCTCCAGAATGTCCGCCTGACCGCTGCCATACCAGGCGCTATCTGCAAAATGTGTGCCAGCCTGAGCAGGGATAAACGGGACTGCCGCGCGGATACATCCAATGACGTTCGCGCAATCCAGCCGCACCATAGTTCCTGCCTTGGACGGCAGCACCCGCAGCTCAGGCAGCTCCCTGTCAATAAAATCACATATGGCCTTTTTATTTTCCCAAATGGCAGCGCACCGGCTGTCCAGCCAGTCCGCCCCCTGCGTAAAGGACGCGGTCACTGCCGATACGGCGAATGCGTTCGGCTGATCAATTCCATTCGTATGCAGCACGCACTGCACTTTGCGGCGCAGCCGTTCATTCGGGATCACTGCCGCCGCGGTTTGCAGCCCATGCAGGCAAAATGGCTTTTCCGGCGATATGCAGGTAACACTGTTGTCCCTGCACGCTGCCGAAACCGACGCAAAAGGAATATATGTACAGCCCGGGTCGGTCAAATCACAGCTCGTTTCATCTGAGAGTACTGCCACATCATATTTTTTGCAAAGCGCTCCGATCTGTACCAGCGTGTTATGTTCCCACACCGTTCCCGTCGGACTGTGCGGATTATCCAGCAGCAGCATGGTAAGCTGCGGATCGGAAAGATGCCGCTCCATCTGCGCAAAATCCACACGGTACGTTCCTCCGCTGTATTGCAGCGGGCACGGCAGGACTTGTCGCCCATTGCTGCGCACCAGTTCTGCTTCCGCCCGATCAGCCGGCATCAGGAGCAGCACCTTTTCCCCAATGCCTGTCAGCGCACGAAGGATGCAGGAAAGAGCCGATTTCACACCTGCTCAGTACAGCAGCCAATCCTTTTCCATTGCGAATCCATGCCGCTGTTTCCACCAGCCGATATACGCACGGTACCATTCATCACAGAGGGATAAACCGGTAAATACACCCTGCGCGGCCCATGTCTCCAACGCAAGCCGAACCGGCGGCGCTGTAAGGCAGCGCCCGTCATCAGTCCACTGCATGTCCGCCGCGCTTTCCTTTTTATGATACATCGTGTTGCCTCCCATCAGGACTGCACCTCGAACGAAACGGAAACCGCGCCGTTTCCCAATGCGTCTGCCAGACCAGCCGGGTCCTCCACCGATCCCAGGCGGGTATACGCATAAGTGGTGGGGAAATCCTCATAAAACAGAACCACGCAGTTGTCCCGATACAGCATCAGATCCCCAGCATGGATCTGCCCGACCTGCTGCGGATCAGCGGGCAAGGCGTTCTCCAGATCATAATATTTTTCGTTCCCGTTCAATTCCGTCATGGAGAGCGTCATCGGACACTGCTCCAGAAACGCGCGGGCTGTCGGGTTGTCCTCCATCACAACTGTAAAGGTCCGTCCTCCGGCTTCGATGCGAAGCGACGGTATGTCCTGACCGGGTTCAGTTTGCTGGGTATTATCTTCGCCGCTCAGCCACCGGTACAGCATCATCGCACTTTCTGCCCGTGTGACCAGCCCCGCCGGTTCGAAACGGTTTTCTCCTCTGCCGCTGATAATGCCGGTTTCCCGCGCCCAATCGACTGCATCCACTGCATAGGCGGAGATCATCGTCTGAT
>ERZ894214.633-NODE-633-length-14883-cov-18.1405_pt1 | contig 14883 bp, 11 predicted proteins | sample MGYA00380290_ERZ894214 | MGnify/ENA primary metagenome ERZ894214 (study PRJEB32331, sample SAMN06328421) | human gut metagenome | biome: human gut microbiome; feature: stool | host: Homo sapiens | collected 2014-09-19 ... | reverse complement strand
ATAACGGTGGCCTTGAAAGGGAATAATCAGTGGCCTTGAAAGCTGCAAATATTCACATGCTTGATCGCCCACGAGGAATCTACTCGGGATATGCAGAATTCCATCTTGCCGAAGGGAAAATGGATGTGTTGGTGATCTACTCGGAGCGATCGGAAGCGTCAACAATCCGATTCATTCGCCTGGGATCCCACGACGAACTGTTTGACGGTCCGTTGCTTTAGATGAAACCATCGTAGGCTCCAACGAGATTCAGCCATCGATTTCCGCCTAATAAAACTTTTTCTCACCATATCGGGCTTATAGATGGCAGATTTGGAAGGCTGACCGGAAATATCTACGAGACACTCGTTCGTCCACAGCTGAACACTAAAATGTACCCGGTTTAATTGTACAGAGCCTCCAATTATAAGGGGACTATCTTTTTGAAGGATGCGACGATGCCTATTTTCTCGCCCGACCGTCACGCTTGTGCGCCTTCATACGTAAAACTTACTAAGCAGCCAATTACGGGCGGAACGTATCGCCCTCTTGCGAATGACGAAGATAGCAACGCTTGCGCTCCATCCGCCCTTTCAAGTCACCATGGTTCAAAGCTGTATACGCAGAAATCGGCAATTCACGCCATCTCCGATAACGCAAGCGTTTTCATTCCCAAAGTCAATGCGCTCCATCTGCCAAAAACGACTGACGACAAGTCCATTGACGAAGCCATTAACGAAGCTGCGAACAACAGTACCCATTCAGCCCCCCCATCTGCTGAAATTCAACTCGCGCAAGCTAACGAGCATCCTCTGATGCAGGCTATCGAGGTCTGCAAACAATCCGTACACACTACGGCAAAAGCACTCTCCACCGCAGGACATGCAGTTGCAAAAGCCGCCAAAACCACCGGCCACGCCATCCATACCGCCGCCACAGCGGTAAAGACCGCATGGCAAACTTTCGCCAATTTCAAAGCTATTCAACTCATCATCAAATTCTTCCAGAGCACGTATCCCCTGTGGAAGAAACGCATGAGGTTCTCATACGCGTTCTACGCCATCGTGTTCACCCTATTGACTTCTGCCGAAGTCATCTTCCTTCAGTGGGGAGTGTATAGCGAACCAACGTACGATAAAGGCGATGGAGTTGATCAGACAACTAAAATCCTGAACAGTGTCGCAGGGCAAGTCACCAAATTTGTCAGCCAGATTTGGCTTGAACAAAAGTATCAGTTTCTCCTTAATTTCATTGGCATAGGGCTTATTTACCTTGCATTAGTTTTTGTATTAAATCGCTTTTGGATAGCGACCGTTATTTTCGGTGCCGCTATGACTGCCTACGGCGTAGCGAACAGCATCAAGATGGGACTTCGTAACGAACCTATTCTCCCTTCAGATCTTAGCTTTGTATCAAATGGCAATGGCGGAAACCTCCTTTCTTTCATACCGAAAGACCAGCAAGCTCTCGTTAATGGAGCAATCACCGTATTAATCTGGTTCTCCTGTGCTTGTCTTCTTCTTTTCGTTCTTGATGGAAGACGCCGCTTTATTCACTGCTCTTGGAAACACCCCTCTTCGAATGCTAAAAATATAATTGGGACATCATCTCGCGCACTTGCTGCAATTCTCAGCGTCGTTCTTCTGGTTTCCTACACATGGAATCTCAATATTCCTGGAGCTTGGTCCTATACTCTGGCAACCAACTTAGGATACAAGCCTGTCCCGTGGAATACCTATGAAGATGCCAAATCAAACGGCCCAGCCACTACATTTCAAAGTCTCGTAAGAGTTAAGGCAATGGATAAGCCGAGCGGGTACAGTAAAAAAACTATGGAAGAGATAGCCGCTCGCTATACTAAAGAAGCAAATAAAATTAATACATCACGGGCAAACATCCTCACAGATAGCACTGTGATTCTCATTTTATCCGAGTCTTTTTCTGATCCCTTGCGTGTTCCTGGCATCTCCTTTGATATCGATCCGATGCCTAACATTCGAGCTTTGAAAGATGTCACCACCTCAGGACTTATGCTATCGCCAGGCTATGGTGGCGGCACAGCTAACATCGAGTACCAGTCTCTAACTGGAATGAATCTCGCTAATTTTAACGATCAGCTTATTTCTCCTTATCAACAACTTGTGCCCAGTCAAAAAAACGTATACACCTTCAATCAAATTTGGAATGATGCATGCCAGGTGCAATGCTCATACGCTTTTCATCCCTATTTGAAGAATTTTTATCTTCGAGATTCGAATTATAAAAAATTCGGTTTCAAATACTTCCGTACAATCGACAGCAAACCGGCGTTGAAATATCAGGATCACATTGACGCTGGCTATGTTAGCGACGCATCGGCATATCAAAATGTGATCGACCAGCTTAATCAATCTGACGGAGAATCCCAGTTTATTCAGTTGGTAACCATGCAAAACCATTTGCCATACGGGGACTACTACACCAACAATGAATTTAAAGAGGCAGATACTTCAACAGGTCTCGATGAAAACGAAGAAGTTCAGATTGATACTTATGCAAAAGGCATCAGTTATACCGATCAGGCCACGGCCACATTCCTCGATCAACTAAATATGATAGAACAGCCAATTACTGTCATTTTCTACGGAGACCATCTTCCTGGCATCTACGCATCAGCAGCAAAGTACAAAGAAAATCAACTCACTTTACACGAAAGCGATTATTTCATATGGTCTAACTCTTCTTCTTCGAGCGCTGGTTCAAAGCTATCGCCCGAAGAAAGCGATTACTCGTCTTCGAACTTCTTTATGGCTAGCGCCGCAGAACACATGGATGCGAAAGTCACGCCTTTCCTAGCTCTGCTTACAGAAGTACATCAATCTGTACCAGCAGTCGGCAGATTCGCCTCGACCGATGCCGATTGGGGTACTGGGTCAACTAGCTATCTGGATTCTTCTGGACAGTTAATAAAAAAGAAGACTCTATCATCAGAAGCAAAACATCTACTGGAGGATTATCGTCTGGTCCAGTATGACCAGACCGCAGGAAAAGGATATCTCAGCGAAAACTGGTTTAATCGAGTGCCATAAAAAGGAAACGGCAGCCAGAATGCTCTGGAGGAAAAACAAGAACGTATACTAATGTTATGTCTGCACTAGAAGAAAACCAAGAATGGGAAGCAGTTAATAGAATTGTTTTCCCAACTACAGACGCGGAAAGCACGCTTCCTCTCTACGTTGTCAATTGGACACCGTCGCACCCAGATCCAGCTCTATTTGATGCCCGAGAATCTCTGGAAAAAGTCGCTTTCTCAAGTTTAAGTAAACGACAGCTCTCGGGGACCCTCAGGAATGGGATCTTTTCAGCACAAGAAGCAAGTAAAACAGAGCTTCCCGCGGGATCAGTTTTAATTAAGTCTCGAACTTCAATTGAGTTGGCAGCAGGTCAGCACGTCTCATTGTGCACTTTCTTTAACGCATTTCCGGCAAGTTACTGGCAACGCTGGACCAAAGTTACCAATGTACGTTTTATTGCGAAAGTTGGCGGCGTCGGACGTATCGTCGTCATGAAATCATCAGCCCGAGGAATCCCCTCTACTGTTACCACAATTCCTGTGGCACAAGAAGATGAATTCGTCGAAGCCGACATTAGCTTATCTGGCTTCATGGATGGCGGATTCATTTGGGCTGATATGGAATCTGCTTCGAATGACTCTTTGACCGTTACTGACGCCCAATGGCAGGTCCCCACCCAAGAAAGGCGCGCCCCTCACAACTCGTCTCTTTCAATTGCGATCACCACATTCAATAGACCGTCATACTGTTTGAATCAACTTCAAACCATTGCCGCCGAAAAAAACTTACGAGATCATTTAGATACAATTTATTGCGTCGATCAAGGAACAGATCGAGTACAAGATCAACCCGATTTTCAGCAAACGAGAGAACTCCTAGGGCAACAGCTAACATATATCCTGCAAGACAATTTAGGCGGATCTGGCGGTTTCTCACGAGGGATGTATGAAACAGTCAAAGCCCAGAAAAGTGCATATGTTTTACTTCTTGATGATGACGCAATCACCGAACCTGAAGCTATATTAAGAGCTCTTCAGTTTTCCGATTACGCTACCAGACCAGTTCTCGTTGGTGGTGGAATGCTGCATCTGGACAATAGGACTGTACTGTACTCTTCCGGCGAGCGCTTTGACGCAAGCTCTGCAATGCCAGCACCAGCCACCGGCACACATTACAATCATGATTTTGCTGTAAATCCGCTAAGGGATACTCCTGAACTGCATAAGAGAATCAATCCTGACTTCAACGGCTGGTGGCTATGCCTCATCCCCACGGAAGTCTTGAAGAAAATTGGTCTTTCCATGCCGGTTTTCATTAAATATGACGATGTGGAATTCGGCTTGCGTGCCAAAGAAAACAACATTCCGACTATATGTCTTCCCGGTGTCGCCGTATGGCACCAAGCATGGCATGATAAGGATATTTCCAGAACTTGGGAGGAGTATTTCGCTCAAAGGAATCGTTGGCTCTGCACTCTTATGCATTTCCCCGTACCAAGCAAAAAGTTTGCTTTCCGAATGCTTTATGAAGATGCTCATCTAGGAACAAAGCTTCTTTATTCTGCCATGAAGTTAAACCATATGGCACTTCGCGATTTGACCGAGGGGCCGGAATATATCGTCAGATGCCTCCCGCAGAAACTAGCAGAAGTTCGTAAAGCAAGAGAAGGTTTCACAGATAGTCTTGTTCTGCATAATCTCGACGATTTTCCAGCGGCACTTGCAGACTATGAACCGACATTCATTCCGTCGGATCCCAAAACCGTCACGAAGATAGGGCTCAAATCCGTTATTTCTGCATTCTTTTCTCAATCGAGCGGAATAAAAGACGCTCACCCTCAAGTGTCCATCATGTCCAAGGATGCAATCTGGCCGGCTTTTAACAAAGTATCGTCGGCACTTGTAACTACTGCTGACGGAAACGGAGCGGCTTGGTTCAAGCGAGACAGCAAGTTGTACCGCAAGGAGCTTTTCCGCTGCGTACATCTAGCGGCCAATATCTTGAAGCAGTGGAACAAGCTTTCTCGCCTTTATCGAGAGAGCGATTTCTGCAGCATAAATACTTGGCAACGAATTTTCAATCACTCAAGTAAATAAAAGCAGTGAGTGGCGGTACATCAGAGTCGGTTCTCGACGTGTACCGCCACTCGCTGTTTTTACTTTGCAGCTACTTGTGGATAATCAACTCTCGGATTGAACTTCCACGCTTCAATCATCTTTTTGTACATCTTTTTTCTCAACGGCTTTGCAACATTTCCATGTCGCATACCGTTCCAGACCAGCGCGCAAAAACGCAAATACTGATAAAAACCTTCATGATGCAAGTGATAGGAAGCCTCATTACGAACTCCGTAAGAGAACTTCCAAGCGTTTTTCTCATCAATCATGGAGAAGTTAACTCCCCGATTAACACCCATATCATGGAGAACGACACTGTCAAGTACCTGCACGCCAGGGCAAGACTTCGTTATACGAAGCGTGTACTCAGCATCATCGAACCAAATGAAGTATTCCTTATACGGCAAGCCAAAAGCTTCCATCACCCAACGTGGGATTAAGACAGAAACGAAGGAGCATCGGGAAACCATGACAATGTCAAGTCCTTTAGCTTTCAACCTTCCCCAATCCCATGTCGGAATCGGATTATTCATTTCCGAGATAGTTCCGTCAATAAACTTCACCATGGAACAGGCAAAAGGTACGTCAGGCCCCAGCTCCGCTACTGCGCTATCGTACCCGAGCACCAACTTATCTAGAGCATCAGGTTCCGGATAACCGTCATCATCAAAAATCCAAGCGTAATCAGCGCCCAGCTCATAGGAGCGACGCATGCCAGCAGAAAAGCCGCCTGCACCACCCTCATTTTTCTCAAGCGTGACAATATCCAACTGCATGGAATCCGACAAGGCGAATCGCTGAGCATACTCCTGCAAATACTCCGCAGTTCCATCCGTTGCAGCATTGTTAACAATGACCAACATCTGCGGAAGTCTCGTCTGCGATTCAAGCGAAGCCAAAACTTTTTTCAACTTCTCAAGACGGTTATATGTTACGACAACGGCCGCTACTTTTCTCACGTCTGTTGACATCAGTCGTGCCACTCCTTCAACATCTTCTTGAAATATGCCTCAGCAGATTCAAGCTCAGAGAACTTCTGAAGACGAGCAAGTTCACTCTCCCAAAGCTTCCTGCGATCTTCTTCATTATTCAAAATATGAGATAGTGCGGATTTTGCGTCATGTACAAAGTTTGAAGTCATACGACGGCACAAACCCTTTGGAGGAATTAATGTTTCTTGAGAACCAACATTAGCTGAGAGAACGGGCACTCCAGCACTGATGGCTTCAATACTCGTTAAGGTGATGCCTTCGTTAATTGACGAGATGAGTAACGCATCCGCATCCCGATATGTCTGAGCGACAGGAGCATCCAGCGCTCGGCGCTCTATGACTTTTTCCAACCCATATCGTTTGATCATCATGTCGGAAAAAGCATCCATATCTCCATTTCCTTGCATGATGAAACGAACTTTTCCAGGATAAGCCGCATTCACAGCTTTAGCCGCAAGAATGAACGCCTCAGGTCGTTTCTGACGAACCATGCGACCAATGTAAGCCACAGTAAAAGGCTTTGTCTTATCCCGCTCTTTAAAACTTGGAGTCTTAGCATCAGCAGTCAGGCCGACCAAAGGAGCATCTACGACTTTCTCTGGAGCAATCTGATGATCGTTGATTAACCAATGTTCGAGTTGGGGGGAAATGACATGGTGCAGGTCAATCCACTCATCATGAGCTACGGATTCTTTGGGGAACCCACCGTGGAAGTAATACTCCACAATATGCAATGAATCGACGATTCTAGTCTGAGGGAAATGCGTCTTAACCCACCATGCGTTGTCGTACATCCACTGGCAATGATGGATCAAAATACCAGCAATATCAAACTGTTCGAACAAAGCACGCAATACTGGAGAATCCCCCGGACGCTCTTGTACCGGCATAGTCATAGGCAACAAAATAGCATCATCAAATGCCGGATCAGCAATCCATGGCTGGTGCCCATCACGATCAGTGATAACAATTGGGATGAAGCCTGCATCACGAACAAGCTTCACTGTCTCCAGAGCCCAACGTTCCGCCCCGCCAGCTTGGAACCAATGCATAGCAACAACTACCGCTCGAGGACTTCCTTTTGGAGCCCTCCCCGGTGTAACTTCAACCCACGGATGTTGAACTTTTCCAGCTTTATTAACATTATCCGCATTTCGAGCCATGGTCATTGGGATTGACTTTTTTCCAACATGCTCACGCATCGTACGTTTAGCATCTCGGAATACGTCGAAGGCTGTAGGCATGGATGATTCCAAAGTATTATAAAGTTTGACAGCCTTACTGTTGACTGGATGATTTAGCTCGACATCTCTATCCGTCGCATCATCCGGCGTCAACAAGATATGACGGACATTATGATCAAGAATCTGGTCATCACCTGCAAAATAGTGGGGAGAGAAATCAGTTTGATTTCTGCTGACAGAAGTAGCCTTAAAAACCATAAATGGAACAAGCCCCATTTGTTCGGTAATGTTCCCACTAAGAGTAGAGGTATCTGTTAAACGCGGATACTGCCATTTTTCGCCCATATACAGCTTATATGTCAGAGTTCTCCCCGGTTGGATCAGTGAATTATAATCCACCGCACCATAAACCAGCCTTTGCATACGCTTGCTAAGATTTTCTATCTGCGCAGCGTCCTTCTCATCAACCTGGAAAAAATGTCGCATAGAAAACAGCGTAACCCACTTTCATCTCCACTAACGCCATCTTTTTTATTCTCACACATAATGTCCGGTTACTGTAACTACATCAGAAAAGCCGCCTGCCTCAGATTCCAAAGAAGTATGCTGTTAAGCAACATACTCGAAAGGGGAGAAGAACGCCTCCACTTCAAAGAACCAATAAAAATAGGGACGTGATCAAACATACATTCGATCACGCCCCTATCAACTCATCTAATTTGTTTGATCTGCAACGCATTATCATTTAGTAATGCATAATCACGAGTACGCTCATCACGAACCGCAAAGATACAGCAGTTGTCATCATTCGTGAATGCAACCATGTCGGTAAGGTTTGGATTCTCTGCATTCTGGGTACGTAGCGACACGACAAGCTTGAATTCCCCATTATTAAATAGTTTCAATGGCACTTCAAACTTCACCTTACAATGACCATGCTGATTCAGCTTAATCACATTGGCTCCAGTATCGTAAGTGACTCCGCCACGCCTTATGTCGTGCATAGCAATTGCAAGATAATACGAATTTGGCTCGTCATACTGGTATTCCACTTCAAACTGGAACGTATCATCGCACGTCAGAATCTGCTTACTAAGCGCATTAATCCGCAACATTGGGACTCTGGCGTTCAAACCTGTTGGATATTCATCCGCTTTGTCATTATCCGTGTCACGTTTATCAGCACGCATATTTTCCAAGGTATAGCGGTTAGCAACATCATCTTTATTCCCGTTAACGATGACTTCGCCATCTTTAATAAGAACCGCCTTATTGCAGTACTTTTTCACTGCGCCCATATCATGCGTCACTAAAATAACGGTCTTCGTCGGATCTTTTTTCACCTTCGCGAAATAATTATCGCACTTACGCTGGAATGCTTCATCACCGACAGCAAGAACCTCATCCAGAACCAGAATGTCGCCCTTGGCTTGGATAGCCACAGAAAACGCTAAACGAACTTGCATACCAGATGAATAGTTCTTTAGCTTCTGATCCATGAATTCTTCAAGCTCAGCAAACTCGACGATGTCGTCGTACATGTCCTCGATTTCTTCACGGGTAAAACCAAGCAAAGCTCCGTTGAGGAAAACATTCTCTCGACCGGTCAACTCAGGATTAAAGCCGACCCCAAGCTCGATGAAAGGAACGAGCTTACCCTTTACCTCAATACTTCCGGAATCCGGAACATATATGCCGGAAATCAGTTTCAACAACGTTGACTTGCCACTGCCGTTACGGCCTACAATTCCAAAGAAGTCACCTTGGTGGACTTCAAAATTGATGTCTCGAAGCACATGCTGTTCTTTGTAACCTTTGATGCCTCTAGTCCAGTTAATGAAAGCCTGCTTCAAACCGCTCGCTTGCTCTGTTGGAAGTTTGAAGTATTTGCCAACATGCTCAACTGAAAGGACAACCGGACGATTCACTTCCTTGATGGAAGCAGATTGAGACTGTGTATCAAGCATCACATGACCTCCGCGAATTTACGATTATGCTTCCGGAACACATGCACGCCCAGCGCAAGCAACAGGAACGCGAGAATAACAGGAATGACCGCAATCAAAGGATTCCCTACAAGCGTCCACACGGTGGGTTGCGTTTCTGGAGCAATCAGATTGTGTCGAATATCTTGAATAGTCTGCGCAATCGGATTGAGGAGCTGTATTTTCGCAATAATCAAGCCCCATTTGCCCAAAGAATCGTTATCCATCACCATGGAAAGTGGATAAATAACCGGAATCGAATAGAACAGTACCTGCTGCAGAACTTCCCATAGGTGAGCGATATCGCGGAAATAGACATACATCGTCGCCATCAATAAAGCTGCGCCCAGTGCCAACACATACAATTCAATGAAATTTAAGGGCAGCAGCAAAACTCTCCAAGTGAACTGGACCTTGGAGAAGATAGCAAAAATCACAACCACTAAAAGATTGATACCCAAACTAATCAATGCACCAATAGTGGCAGAGACAACTACAATATAGTTCGGGAAATGTATCTTCCGAAGCAAGTCACCACGATCCACAACCGCTCTCAAACCAGTTGCTGTGGCTTCTCCGAAAAACTGCCACGTACTAATTCCAAGCAGCAGAACAACTGGATACGTCGGTGTTCCGTCCGACATGCGTAAGAACTTCGCAAACACTACGTACATCACGCAAAAAAGCATCAATGGACGCAGGACGGACCATGCAACTCCAAGAAACGACCCCTGATAGCGGAGCTTAAAATCCGTCTTGACAAGCTCTTTCAACACTACCAGCGAATAGTGGTAGCGCTCTTGAATCCTCTTCACAAATGTATTCACGACTGACAAGTCTATCGACTTACGACCCCAAGATAATGCCCCTACCGTTTTCTTCGCAAAATCCTCAGCACACAACCAACCATCCGCTTGTCTTGCTACGATAAATACACCACACAAGACACAGGACCTGATAAAAAGTGAACACATCATCCAATAAGAGAAATGTATCAATTGAGCTTCTTCGGATAATCGCCATGCTGCTGATTGTCGCATGCCATTTCATCATTCATTTCAACTGGAATACACATCATTATGATTTAATGCTCATCCAGGAACCAGGATGGACGAACGCTCTCAAGTTCTTGATTGTGCAATATGGACAAGTTGGCGTATCTATCTTCTTTATAATCTCTGGCTATTTCCTGGTAGATAAGACTTTTAAAAGAAGACGCATTTTCAAAACATGGTTTCAGATGTTTTGTTACTCAAGCGGGTTTTTTATAACACTTTTAATCATTGGGGTATTCTATAAATACCCGACAGTCATACAACCGCTAATGCAAGGGAGCGAACTATTCCGAACTATAGCCGCTAGCTTTTTCCCATTCTTCTATGGGAGCTACTGGTTCATCAGCGCATACATACTCATGCTTCTATGTGCGCCGTTCATCAATTCCTTATGTCAATCACTTTCCAAGCGCGCTAATCTAAGTCTGCTCATTCTTTTTTCTTTTTTAAGCATCCAGATCCTCATCTTTGGACGAGTTTCCAACTGGAACAATTTGACATATGCCATTTTCGGTTATCTGATTGGCGCTTTTATCAAAAAGAACAATACAGAGATTTCGAAACGAATGCGCACAACCCCCATGCTTGCAGGCATCGTCTTCATGACACTGTTAATGCTGCTATTTAATTATTTCGCATCGTCATCATCACCCATTAGCAGTGCACTCGGCTGGACAAACCAAATTCACAACGGAATAGCACTATTCCCAATAGCGATAGGAGCATTCGTCTTCATCATCATCTCACGCATTAATTTCGACAAAATCCCAGAACTTATCAGTAAAACGATAGTAGGAATTTCTTCCACGACGTTTGGAATCTATCTTCTTCATGAGAACATCTTCGGATTCAGGATCTTATGGGAATATGTGTCTAAATTTTGCTATGCGCCCGACAGTTTGCTACTCAGAATTGTCTCAGCATTCTTCATCGTCATCATCGTGTTCTTAGTTCTGAGCTGCATTGCAAAAATAATAGATACTCTATTCGTTCATCCCCTCACGGACAAGATACTCTCATACTTTATGAAATGATTTTTAGGAGAGGTGGTTGCTCACCTCTCCTAAAAATCTCTCCTAAAAATCAGCTTAGAAAACTGAACCAAGATTCAATCACACGATATAGAGCATCATTGGAGCTGCTTAAATATCCATATCTCCCATCTGATAGGAGATTCAGATAGCTCAGGAATACACCCACTAACGTCAGTAGGACAAATACGTTAAGGCAGAGATTCGAAATCCTTTCGCTCGAATACTTCTTTACATAAAGAGCCACTGTGGATATCGCACCAATTATCAACAACCAGCCGAATTCACTGTAATATCTTGTCGAGATACCGACAATCTCAGTATCAACCACCAAAAGAACAGCAGCAAAGCCAACGAAAAAGAGGTTAATTCCCCAAATGCCACTTGCTTTAGCCTCTTTTCTTACTATGCAAAGCAAAAATGCAAACAAGGCTGCCGGAACAAAGGCAAAAAAACCACCAAAGTTAGGTTCCATAATGGTTTGCCCCATGAAGCCAGACGGCACATCTAGCTGTTTCATAAATGGATAATTTGGACTTATGTTAATTGGCTGAAAAAGATACATCCACAATCCCCATGGAATCCTCGACAAGGCATAGGATCGATGAACCATATCAAAACCCGTTAGATTATACGTAGCGCCAAAATCAAAGAAAGAATCAAACCGGACATGATTATACGCCATAGTTACCCCACCCACAAGAAGAAAAGGCACTATAACGGCAAGCGTGTTCCAAATACCTCTTACAGAGAAGAAAAACCTCTCTCTGATTTCAGACCAGAATATCGGAAAAGCAACGAAGACCACCAGAACAAATTGAGGTCTACATCCAAGATTTAATGCTATACAAATCGCACCAATCAAAAGATGTAGCTTAGACAGCTCACCAGCATCTTTTCTTGCATTAATCCATAAGCCAAGTCCTGTTAAAGTTAAAACCAAAGAAAAAAGGATTGGTAAAGAATAGATCATCGGATAAAACGCTTGCGTCAGGACACCGCTTCCAGTCACGAGCAAGAGCAAGGACACTAGAAATAGCCCGAAGGATGGCTTGATGTATTTTTTCATGAATGAGTACAAAAAGAATACCGCCGCAAGCACAAAAAATACTGTCATCAAAGCGACAGCATAATCAGTCCTCAAATCATGTCCAGTTATGAGTTTAAAGGGGACGAAGAGCGACAATGCAGGCAATGCTCCAAAATAGCAATAATATTTTCCATTATAAAAAGCATAATCCCAGTACGTAGGCTCGCCGGTTTTGAAAGATAATTGCGCTCTCGCAGATGCATCATAAGGATTTGTCATCTTCTGCATCCATTCTGGAACAGGGAGATCCAAATAAGTATGGCCATTTATGATGGCATTAGCTAAGTAATTATACTGATTCTCATCGCCTATAAAAGCTCCGCCGTTTAATTCACGAATTGAATCAAAATACTGAGCAGGATGAATAAGCTGTGTCACAGCAAGTAAAACCATGATTTGTATGAAGACAAAGATGGATAAAAGAATTTTCTGCCGCCGTACTTTCAAATCTAGATTCCACTGATACATGTCACGAGATGGCCAAAAGCAGAACACCAAATAGGAGACAAGCAGCATTATGAGGAACCTCAAAAAAGAGAACGAAAAAGGTCTCTGAGCATTTATGGAAACAGAGTCAATAACAATCTTGTCACCTTCTTGCATATTCAGCTTTAGTCTAAGACCTGTAACTTTTCCCGCAGGATGAATCCGGATATAATGCGATTCAGTTAAGTTCTCGGAAACATGTGCCGTGCCAAGAGATATATACCCGTTAGTATTACCTTCGTCAAGCACATATGGACTCAAACTATACGTCCCGCCAACTACGGCATCGGAATCACTAGCGACCAGATCAATATCCAAATTGTCTATCTCTGTAGGCCCATCTACAGCATACTCAATGTACGGAGTGTCGGAATCAGTAACCCTATACTCATTTCCCTCTCTTACAATATTGTTCAGAGAGGATACCGAAATCTGCTGCTGCTCAGGAAATGTCAGAGCCTCCCAAAAAGCGAAATTGAAGAGAAAAGTTTCAAGGAGAAAAACCACCGCTAACGGAATAAAAAACTTTAATCTGACTTGCCTTTTACAATCCACACTTACTCCTTATTAAACTTATCCACCAGACACAAACCAACGAATTCGAACGCAAAGATATTATTCTTCACAGAACGCCCCTGTCGTATCCTCGCAATTTATCATCCTAGCTTATATCACGCCTCACGCCATTTTCTCATAACCTTTGCCAAGAAGACAGCAATCATAATTGAATCCGCAGGACGCCTCGCTCCGACCACAGCAAAGGCTATAGTGTTCTACATGCTCGAGAAGAATACAAGCCCCTCCGTTGCCGTACTGCTGCCTTGCTATAACGAGGAAGTCACCATCGGCAAGGTAGTGCGTGATTTCAAGACAGCATTGCCGAGCGCCGACATTTACGTGTATGACAACAACTCCACCGACCGCACGGCGGAAATCGCGGCCAGCGAGGGTGCAATCGTCCGCAAGGAACCGCGCCAGGGCAAAGGCAACGTGATTCGCGCCATGTTCGAAGACATCGACGCCGACGTGTACGTCATGTCGGATGGCGATGACACCTATCCGGCAGACGCGGCACCTGCCATGGTGGATAAGGTGCTCGAAGGCTACGACATGGTAATCGGCGATCGCCTGAGCTCCACCTACTTCCAAGAGAACAAGCGCCCGTTCCACAACTTCGGCAACCGTCTGGTGCGCGGTTCGATCAACGGCCTGTTCCATGCGAACGTCACCGACATCATGACCGGCTACCGTGCCTTCTCATTCACCTTCGTCAAAACCTACCCCGTGTTGTCGCGCGGCTTCGAGGTCGAAACCGAAATGACCATCCACTCGTTGAACAACAACCTGCGTCTGTTCGAGATGCCAATTCAGTACCGCAACCGTCCTGCCGGATCCGTCAGCAAGCTTGACACCGTGGGCGACGGCATCAAGGTGATGAGCACCATCTTCCGCATGATTCGCGAGTACAAGCCACTGCCGTTCTTCGGCGGACTTGGCGCCATCCTCGGCATCATCGGCATCGTGCTGTGCGGCAGCGTGACCGTGGACTTCTGGCATACCGGCATGGTGGCGCGATTCCCCACGCTTATCGGCGCGGTCATGCTCGTCATTGCCGGACTGCTATTGTTCATCACTGGCATCATCCTCGATGTCATGGCCAAGAACGACCGCAAAGCATTCATCATTGACGCCAATCAATTCGCCATGATGCGGCGCCAGAAATAGCACAGATTCCAAATACGGCTGAGAGCAAAAAGATACTTGTCCTCAGCCATATTTTATTGGTTAATCTGTCTGCTATTTCACCCACTTTTGGGCAGTCGTGCCATTTGCGGCATACAGCTGCACATTGGCACCATTCGAGGTAGAAGCACCCGAAACATCAAGGACTTTGTTTTCCGCGAGCGCCGA
>ERZ894214.628-NODE-628-length-15008-cov-5.77282_pt1 | contig 15008 bp, 10 predicted proteins | sample MGYA00380290_ERZ894214 | MGnify/ENA primary metagenome ERZ894214 (study PRJEB32331, sample SAMN06328421) | human gut metagenome | biome: human gut microbiome; feature: stool | host: Homo sapiens | collected 2014-09-19 ... | reverse complement strand
TCGCCAAGAAGGCTCCGCAGCGTCCTGCAACCTCCACCGGATTCTCCGAAGCCGATATCAAGGCCTCCGAAGCGTTCGGCCGTGTCGCCGATGACGGCACCGTGTTCGTGAAGGAAGGCGAGGGAGAACGCGAGGTCGGACAGTTCCCGGACGCTTCCAAGGAAGAGGCCCTGGCACTGTATGCCCGTCGCTATCTCGATCTGAAGGCAAAGCTCGACCTGTTCGCCAACAGGCTCAAGTCCAGCAATGTGAAGAACCGTGAGATCGACGAGTCCATCAAGACGCTTTCCGCCGAAATCGAGCAGCCGGCCGTCGTCGGAGATATTGAGGCGCTCAAGTCCCAGTTCGAAGCACTGAAGGAGGCCGGAGCGGCCAAGAAGGCCGAGCTGAGCGAGGCTCACAAGGCCGCCGTCGCCAAGGCGCTGGCCGAACGTACCGCGATTGTGGAGAAGGCCGAGGCTCTGGCCAATTCCCTGGGCGACAACACCAACTGGCGTTCCACCGCGGACAAGTTCCGTTCGCTGTTCCAGCAGTGGCAGGATCACCAGCACAATAGCGTCCGTCTCGACAAGGCCGACGCCGACGCCCTGTGGTCCCGTTTCTCCTCCGCCCGCACTACGTTCAACAGCGCCCGCCGCAAGTGGGCCCAGGGCCGCGATGAGGAGCGCAGCAACGCCAAGGCCGCGAAGGAGGCCATCATCGCCGAAGCCGAGGAGATCAAGGATTCCACCGCTTGGGTGGAAACCTCCCGCAAGTTCAACGAGCTGATGGATCGTTGGAAGAAGGCCGGTCGTGCGGGCCGTCGTGATGATGACGCGCTGTGGGCACGTTTCCGTGCTGCGGCGGACACGTTCTTCAACGCCCGTCAGGCCGATCGCGAGCAGATTAGCTCGTCCGAAAAGGAAAATCTCGCCAAGAAGGAAGAACTGCTGACCAAGGCTGAGGCTTTGGTGCCGGTCAAGGATGAGAAGGCCGCCAAGCAGGCTCGCCAGGCATTGGCCGCCATTCAGGAGGAATGGGACCAGATCGGCTACGTTCCGCGCGATGACATGCACCGCATCGAAAGCCGTCTTGATGCTGTCGACAAGCAGATCAAGGCTGTTGAGGATGCCGCCTGGAAGCAGTCTGATCCGGAAGCCGACGCCCGTAAGTCCTCCTTCGAGGAGCAGCTCAACGCACAGCTCGCCGAACTTAACGCCCAGATCGCCGCTGAGTCCGATCCGAAGAAGAAGGCCAAGCTTGAGGCGGAGAAGGCCACCAAGGAACAGTGGCTGAACGCCATCAAGTAATGACGCTCCCATAGAGCGATACGGTTGTGGTTCCGCTTGGAAGCGGGCGGAACCACAACCGTCCAGCTGAACGAATAGCTGGACGAATAGGCATATGTAAAAAAGACCGGTGGGTTTCATGACATTCCATCATGAAACCCACCGGTCTTTTTGCATACGCGTTGCCGGGGTTCTTACCCCGGCAACGTTGGAAATCAGTTCTGTGACTGCGCGGAATCAGCCAGTTCCGTCGATGCCGTCGGTTCAGTGGCGGCATCGGTTTCAGCGGCCGTTTCGGTCGCCTCCGCCGGATTATCCTTCTGGTTCGGCTCTTCGAAGGCCTCGCCGGTGAACGTGAACTCACCCAGAATGCCTTCGCCTTCGGCGTCCACCCTCACGCGCTGGCCATCTTCGAGGTCGCCCATCAGGATCTTCTCCGAAATGGCGTCCTCGATGTCGCGCTGAATCACGCGACGCAGCGGACGGGCGCCCAGCAGCGGGTCGAAGCCCTTCTGTGCGAGCAGATCCTTGGCCGCGTCGGTCAGTTCGAGCGACATGTGACGGTCGAACAGACGGTCGTTGAGCTGCTTGACATCCAAGTCGACGATCTGACGCACCTGCGGTTCGGTGAGCTGCTTGAACACGATGATGTCATCCAGACGGTTCAGGAACTCCGGACGGAACTGCTGCTTGAGTTCGGCGGAGACCTGTTCCTTCATGCGCTGGTAGCTCGATTCGGTGTTCGTGCCCAGGTTGAAACCGGTGTTGGCGGCCTTGGCGATGTCACGAGTGCCGAGGTTGGTGGTCAGGATGATGATGGTGTTCTTGAAGTCCACCTTGCGTCCCTGGCCATCGGTCAGATGGCCATCGTCCAGCACCTGCAACAGCGTGTTGAAAATGTCCGGATGGGCTTTTTCGATTTCGTCGAACAACACCACGGAGAACGGCTTGCGACGCACCTTTTCGGTAAGTTCGCCGCCTTCTTCGTAGCCGACGTATCCCGGAGGCGCACCGAACAGGCGCGACGCGGCGTACTTTTCGGAGAATTCCGACATGTCCACGCGGATCAGCGCATCCTCATCGTCGAACAGGAATTCGGCGAGAGCCTTGGCCAGCTCGGTCTTACCAACGCCGGTCGGGCCAGCGAAGATGAACGAGCCAGCCGGACGCTTCGGATCCTTCAATCCGACGCGTGCGCGACGGATGGAACGGCTCAATGCGGACACAGCCTCATCCTGACCGATGATGCGCTTGTGCAGTTCACTCTCCATGCCCATGAGCTTCTTGGACTCGGCCTGGGTGAGCTTGAACACCGGAATGCCGGTGGTCTGGGAAATCACCTCAGCGATGACGTCCTCATCCACCACCATCTTCACATCGGACTCGCCCTCACGCCAAGCGGATTCCTTCTCCTTGCGCTCGGACTCGATCTTCTCCTGCTTGTCACGCAGCTCGGCGGCCTTCTCAAAGTCCTGGTCCTTGATGGCCTGGTCCTTCTCCTCGGCCAGCTTGGCAGCCTTGGCGTCCAATTCCTTGAGCTCCGGCGGAGCGGTGAGCCTGCGGATACGCAGTCGGGCGCCGGCCTCATCGATCAGATCGATGGCCTTGTCGGGCAGGTGGCGGTCCTGAATGTAGCGGCTGGAAAGTTCCGCCGCGGCCTGCAGCGCGCCATCGGTGATCGTCACATGATGGTGGTTCTCGTAACGCTCACGCAAGCCCTTCAGAATCTCAATGGTCTCGGCGATGGTCGGCTCGTGCACCTGGATCGGCTGGAAACGACGTTCCAGCGCGGCATCCTTCTCGATGTACTTGCGGTACTCGTCGGTGGTGGTCGCGCCGATGGTCTGCAGTTCGCCACGGGCCAGCATCGGCTTCAACATATCGGAAGCGCCCAAGGCGCCATCCGCGGAGCCTGCGCCCACGATGGTGTGAATCTCATCGATGAACAGCACGATGTCGCCGCGGGTCTTGATCTCCTTCAAAACCTTCTTCAGGCGTTCCTCGAAATCGCCACGGTAGCGGGAACCAGCAACCATGGAACCGAGGTCCAAGGAGTAGACCTGCTTGCCTTTCAGCGTTTCCGGCACATCACCGGCGTTGATCTTCTGCGCGAGTCCTTCGACCACCGCGGTCTTGCCTACGCCAGGCTCGCCGATCAGCACCGGGTTGTTCTTGGTGCGGCGGCTCAACACCACCATCACACGCTCGATCTCGTTGGATCGTCCGATTACCTGATCGAGCTTCCCAGCGGCAGCCTCAGCCGTAAGGTTGCGGCCGAACTGGTCGAGAATCGCGGAACCGGTCTGATTGCGACGGTCCTGCACGCCACCGGCATTGGCGAGTTCGCCCTTGCTATCGTTCTTGCCGTCGCTGGAATTGCCTCGGATCAGATCGATGGTGGCGCTACGCAGTTCGCCAAGGTTGACATCCATCTTGATCAGCACCTGTGTGCCGACGCCTTCGCCCTCATGAATCAGACCGAGCAGGATATGCTCGGTGCCGATATAGCTGTGCCCCAGCTGCAACGCCTCACGTAGCGACAGCTCCAACACCTGCCTGGCATGCGGGGTGAAGGGAATGTGGCCGTTCGGCGACGCATTTCCCTTGCCGATCATCTCTTCGACCTGCTTGCGGGTGTCGTCCAAGGTCACGCCCTTCGAGGCCAATGCCTTGGCGGCAACGCCTTCACCCTCACGAATCAGGCCCAGCAGCAGATGCTCGGTGCCGATGTAGTTGTGCTGGAGGGTCCGAGCTTCTTCCTGCGCCAACACAATCACGCGTCGCGCACGGTCGGTAAACCGTTCGAACATGCTTGTCCTTCCACTCTTGTTAGTCCTTCAACACTCTACCGATTCGCGGTGACGTTTATTCCGCCGGCGCGTAAATTGCGCTATGGACGCAAAGAAACGGATATGCTTGACTTATGGCAACGACCAAGGAGGTCACCAAATGAGCGACACCATCCTGCAATCGAATGATGTGATGGATTCCCGCCGAGGCGACATCGTCGTCGGCGTCGACGGGTCCGATGAATCCTTCGCAGCCCTGCGTTGGGCTCTTGGCGAAGCATCGCTGACCGGACAGCAGGTGAATGCGGTCTACGCATGGACCCATTCATGGGATATGGGATCCCAGCCAGAAGATGAGGAGCAATGGGCGCAGATGCGTCATGATATCGCCCGTCGGCTGCGCGAATGGGTGGCCCAGGCCTCGCAAGGCATGACGATTGACGAGAACCGCGTCAAACTCACCTCCGTCAAAGCCACCGGAACGGCAGCGCTTCTGGAAATCGGCAACGACGCCCAACAGATCGTCGTCGGACGTCGTTCGCTTGGACGCGTGGCACGATGGTTTCTGGGATCGCTTTCCGCTTCTCTTGCAGAGGAGGCGAAGGTGCCCGTCACCGTGGTGCGTATCCTCGATGATGAAGAGGCATCCGTGCAGGACGCCATCGCCAATGCGCTTACGCCGACCGAGGAAACGGTCTCCTACACGATGCCGGGTTCTCCCCTGCCTCGGAACCAGCGTCCGGTGGTTGTAGGCGTTGATGGTTCGGAGACCTCCAAACACGCTTTGCGTTTCGCCATCGATTTCGCGGCCCTGCATCACGCTCCCCTGCAGGTCATGTTCTGCTGGCAGCTGAAAGATTTGGGCGTGGTCAAAGGGTATGAGAACGCCGTCGCCCCCATCTCCGTCGGCCAGGCGCAGGCGGAACGCATGCTTGATGAATTGCTCGATTCGGTTCAGGTTTCATCAGCGAACATTCCCGACGATTTCCAAATCGAATCGCACGCTTTCCATATTCCCGCCTCGAAGGGGCTTATCGCGGCTTCCCGCTACGCACGTCATCTAGTGGTCGGTTCGCGCGGCTTGTCCGGTCTGGACGCGCATTTCCTTGGATCGGTTTCCAAGCAGATCATCAACTTCGCAGACTGCACCGTCACCGTCGTGCACTGACCGCATAAAAAAGAAAACAAGATATGAGAGGGCCACGTACACATTCAGGTACGTGGCCCTCTCATATACGATGACGATTATTCGTCGGATTCGGCTTGAGCCGACGAATCAGCTTCCGTCATTTCGCTTTCCGTTGTTTCAGCCGCCGCCGGTTCGGTTTCCGCCGATTCGGCTTCTGTTGACTCGGTTTCCGCCGATTCGTCTTCCATCGATTTGTTTTCCGTTTGCCCGGTGGTTTCAGCAGTCGGCTCAACTACCGTCTCATCCATCTGTTCAACCGGCTCAACCGACCCGGCGGAATTGACGGAATCGGCGGAATCAACCTGTTCAGTCTGTTCGACTGGCTCGTCCGATTCAGTCGGCTCAGCCGTATCAGCCGATTCGGTATCGTCCGACGTTTCCGGATTATTCTCGTCGACCACGGTGACGGTGGTCTCTACTTCAGGCGCATCGTCGGAGGCCACATGCTCAAGCACATCCTCTTGGCTGGCGTCGTCGTCGATGGTGTTGGCTTCGATGTCCGCGTCCGAACCTTCCTCATCCTCATTCGGATTATGGTCGTCATCGGACGAAAGCTGTTCGATCAGCTCCACGGAGCCCCGCTCGTCACGCGGCGCCTGGGCGATGATATCGATATGCATGTCGTCGAACGCCGGCTTCGACTGCACCCACAGATGCGACGGCTCCGGCGGATCGATTTCGGAATGCTCTCCGCAGCCATGATCGATGGACACGACCCTGCCGTCATCCGGGCTCCACTTGTTGGCGCACACGCCGAACAGCAGGTTCAACTCACCCTTCAGCGGAATGAAGAATCCGCATGTGGAGCAAGGATTGCCGTCGGCCGTCTTGGTGGATAGCGATTTTGGCCCATGTGGGCCTTCGTACCAACGTTTTGCGGTCTGCGACCGGCCAAGCGGAGTCAACACGTGCCTGCGGGACAGGTCGAATTCCTCGACCGCCTCTTCGACATCCTCTTCGGACGTCACAGGCTGTTCGGAATCCTCCGAAACGTCCGTCTTCTCAGACTCATCCGAAGCGTTTCCATCCATCGCCGGTTCCTGTACGGTTTCATCCGCGACTGACGGTTTGTCTTCCGTATCGTCCGATGTTTCGGCATCCTGCGTCTTGCGGAAGCCCTCTTCCATGCGGGGGTCATCGGGATCGGTGCCGATTGAATCGGTCACCGCCAAATCGCCCGGCTCGAGACGGTCCTTCCAAGGAATCCATTTTGGCGGACGCAGGGCCTTGTCGGTCGGGACCAGGGATGATTCGTTGACCGTCCAATGGTCCAGTTCGACATCATGGTATAACGTGACCGACCATTGCCAGCCTTCGTAGCCGCGTACTCGGGATTCGAAGCGGAAATCGGTGACGTTGTCTCCCAGGTCGATGGCTTCCACGAAGTCGCCGACCTGACCGTCCTCGTCGGACACTGTGACAGCGACCGCTTGGGCGATTGCCTTGGGATCCATTGTGGTATCGGACATGAAACTCTATTCCTGTACGTCGAAATTGTCGGCGACCGCGCGCAGAAGCGTGGCGAGCTTCTTGCTTTCAGCCGGTGAAGGATAGCGATGTCGACGAAGCTGATTGCCCGCGGAGTCAAGCAGCTTGATCAGATCCTCCACGATGGCGGCCATATCGTCCGGCTTCGGACGGGTGGCTTTAACCAGCGACGGGGCCGAGGCAACCAACGTCACTCCCATCGCCTGCGGCCCACGACGACCATCAATGACGGAATACTCGACCTTGGCGCCCTTACGCAGCGTCTTCACGCCCTCGGGAAGGGCGGCAGCGGGCAGGAACACATCATCCGTGCTCTCACCCGTCTGAATGAAACCATAGCCTTTGTTCGCATCAAACCAACGAACACGTCCGCTCGGCATTGTCACCTCACATTTTGCTGATCAGATACCTTCACGCGAATAGGTAAAACCATTCGCCCATTTTCAAACCAAAGATACAGTTTAGCGCAAGAGGTGGGCCGCACCCATCCTTCCGCGCCGATAGCGTCTGCTTTCCCGACGGAAAAGAGCGTTATTTCTTTGATTTGCGATTCTTTTTTTCGTTTTTTCGATTCTCGCTCGCCGTAATCGGCTGCGGCTTGGGTTCGACCGGGGCGATCGGCAGCACCACCGTCAGGGTCAGTCCCGTTCCTTCGCTGCCGGATGCGCAGATGAATCCATAATGCGCCTTGACCACGGATTGCGCGATTGCCATGCCGAGTCCCGTACCGCCCTTCTGACGCGCACGCGACGGGTCGGCGGTGTAGAAACGTTCGAAGATCTTCGACCGTGCCTCCGGCGGCACGCCGGGACCGTGGTCGCTGAATCGCACAATCGCGTAGTTCATACCCACTTGCATGGACTGCCCCACTTCGATGGCTTCGACCAGATGGCGCAGCGACTGCTCGTTGGACGGCATACGGGATAGGGATTCGGGACTGATCGACGCGGGGAGCACACCTATGGAGATCTCCACAGGCGAGTCCGCCGGCGTATACCGGTGGATATTGCCCACGATGTTGGTGACCACTTGACGCAGTCTCGAAGCATCACCCTTCAACTCAATCTGGGGCATCTGGCCATTTTGGAAGGCGAATTGGGCGGGATGATCCATATCGGTACCTGGTTGGAGCACGACCTGTCCGCAGGAAATGCCGCGGTCGGGGTCGAGCGCATGCAGGTCATCGGCTGCGTCGCGCACCACGAAGGTCAGTTTCACCTGCTGCGTGATGTCGATGCCACGTCCTTCGTCCAAACGAGCCAAAGACAGCAGGTCCTCCACCAGAACCGTCATACGCGCGCTGGACGCCTCGATATGTTCGATGGATTCGTCAGCCCTCTCCAAAGCCCCAGGCATGTCGCGCTGCATTTTGTACAGCTCGGCGTACCCGTGAATGGCGGCGAGCGGCGTACGCAATTCGTGACTGGCGTCCGAGACGAACCGCTTCATTTTTTCGGTGGTCTCTTCCTGCGCGTGGAAGCTCTCCTCGATGCGTGTCAGCATGGTGTTCAGCGACATGGACAGAGAGCCGACCTCCGTGCTTTCCGGCAGGTCTGGCACACGTTGGCTGAGATCTCCCGCGGCGATTTTCGCGGCGGTCTTTTCAATCCGCTTCAAGGGCGCGAGCGTGCTTTGCACCAGAATGGTGCCGAGTATCGCGCCGATCAGCACCACCGCGATGCCCACCATCGCGCAGAATCGCGTCAATGTGTTGGCCGTGTCGATCTGATCGCTCAACGACAGGCCGATGAACACGACGCCACTGTCCTTGACTTGCCCGGTCCGTGTCTTCTCGTTCCAAGGCAACGCGACAACACGCCATGGCGACTGCGCGGCCTGCATGATGGAATGATCCGGGGTGCGGCTTGTGGTGATGTGCACCACCGCACGTGTCGTGAATGGCTGTCCAAGAGTGACGCCGTCGATGCTGCCGTCGGCCGGCAGACTTGGTTCCGAAACCACTCCGTCACGGAGCATGGGCACCGATCCGGCACCCGTGCTTTTGTATTCGCTGTCGCGCACCTCCACGTAATACGTGTTCATGAGGCTGCGCCCGTCATCGCCGGTGTCGCTGCTGAGCGAGTCCATGCTGTTGAAAATCAGCTGGGCTTGGTTGATCAGCTGCGTATCGGTCTTCTGCAGCAGATAATTGCCCACCAACGTACGGATGGAAAAGGAGATGCCGATGGTGCCGATGGTCAACAGCACGATGATGCAGGTGACCAGTTTCGTGCTCAGCGGAATCGCTTGAATCCTGCGGGTGAAACGGCTCCATACCTTGTTCTGCTTCGGCAGCGACCGGGGAGGCTGCATGGGGGCCGGAATGGCCGAAGGATTGGAGGCGTGGCCCGTGGACGGCGAATTGGGATTCTTGCTCATGGCTGAATCTAGTTCTTGGGAGCGCGAATCATATAGCCAATGCCGCGCTTGGTTTCGATCAGCGGCGTTACCTTGTGCTTGTCGCCGTTCTCATCCTCGATGACGATGCCATCGACCTTCTTGCGAAGATAGGAGATGTACGATTCGACGATGGCCGCGTCCCCGCCCCAATCGTATTGCCACACGTGATCGAGAATCTGCGCCTTGGACAGCACGCGGCCTTCATTGTCCATGAGGTAGCGAAGAAGCTTGTATTCGGTGGGGCTCAGGTCGATTGGCTGTCCGGCTCGGGACACGTCGTGCGAGTCCTCGTTGATTTCGAGATCGCCCACACGGATGATCGGATCGTCCTCCACCTGCTGCTGGGTGCGACGCAGGATGGCGCGGATTCGGGCCACGACCTCTTCGAGGCTGAACGGCTTGGTCACATAGTCGTCGCCTCCCACGGTAAGCCCCATGACCTTGTCTTGGGTGTCATCGCGAGCGGTCAGGTACAGCACCGGCGTGGTGATGCCTTCCTGCCTGATGCGTCGGGTCACCGTGAACCCATCGATGTCCGGAAGCATCACATCAAGCACGATCAGATCCGGCTGCAGCCTTTCGATGACCTCGATGGCTTCGGATCCCGAAGCGGCCGTGTTCACTTCGAAACCGGCGAAATGCAGGGATGCCACCAGCAGCTCTCGGATGGACGGCTCGTCATCGACAACGACAATGGATGCTTCAATAGGCTTGCTCATGGCTTAAGCATCGCTCCCTTCACTGGATGTTTCCTGAACGGATTCTGAATCTTGCGTTGAAGCGGTATCCGGATTGACATAATCCTCGTTTTCCGATTCGGCGCCCCACTCTTTGACCGGTTGGATACGTTCGGCGACCGCACCATGACGGCCGCTATGGCGGCCCTTACGCCGATGCCCGATCACGCCCTTCTTGCGCAGGATATGGAACACCACCAGAATCACCACCAGAAGCAGCAGCGCGCCGGCGAATCCTCCCACGCCAATCCATATGGTCCGCGACGAAGTCGAGGTCTTTTTCTGCACCGAAATCTGATTCATCATGTCGGTCGCGGACTTCGCCCAGTCCGGATCGCTTTCCATCAACGGTTTTTGCGCGGCATCGGACAGCGCGTCGACGGTCGACTTCTTCTTCAGCCATTTCTCCGAGTTCGAAGACACGGCCACCACCAGATTACCGTCATTCGAGGCAACCGCCAACATCACGGTATTCGGTTTCGGGTTCAACGATTCCAGCAGCGCGCTCACCCATTTATCCGGCTTGCCCTTGGCGTTGAAACTGTCCAGATACACCAAACGGACGGTGACGCCGGTCTCCTTTTTCGTCTGGTTGATGGCGTCCGTGATCTCCGAGACATTCGAACCGAGCAGATTCTGCGTGTCGGTGATGTCGTCCGTGGCTGTAATGCCCAATCCGGCACTGTCATCCGCATGGACCGGCGGAGTTATCCACAGCATCAAACACAAACCCAGCACGCCCGCCAGCAACATGCAAATCGCGATATTCCAACCTTTTGCCGTTCTGCCGCCGTTTCGCGACACGCCGACGGAACCCAAATGCATATGTTCTCCGACCACAGCTCCGTTTTTTTCGTTGCACACGCTCACTGATGACATAGCATCCACTGTACCGTCCGGTTGCGCCAACCGCGATCGCATGGAGAAACACACCAATCATCATTGAAAGGACCGGCACATGCCACAGTATCAAGTCGACAGCGAGCAGATTCAGTCCTCGAGCGCCGCCGTCAACGCCTCCATCCAATCCATCCGACAGGCCGTGCAGGGCATGTACGGCAATCTCAACAATCTGCAGAGCGTTTGGCGCGGCGGGGCTGCGACGCAGTTCACAGCGGTCGCCGAACAGTGGCGTGCCGCGCAGCAGCAGATGGAGCAGTCGCTTGAATCAATCCAGCGCGCATTGATGCAGGCCTCCACGTTGTATTCGGAGACCGAAATGCAGGCGTCGCGTTTGTTCGCGCAGTAGAAAGCGCGCGTAAGGCGCCTTCCAGATAAGCAAAGGCCCGCTCCCCATCGGGAAGCGGGCCTCATATCAGCTATTTGAGCTTATGGAAGCTTCCGGTCTTTCGATCAGTAGCCCATGTCGGCGCCAGCTGCCGGAGCGGCTGCCGGCGGTTCCGGCTTGTTGGCCACCACGGCTTCGGTGGTCAGGAACAGTCCAGCGATGGAAGCTGCGTTCTGCAGAGCGGAACGAGTCACCTTGACCGGGTCGGTGACGCCTGCGGCCAGCAGGTCCTCGTACTCGTTGGTGGCCGCGTTCAGGCCCTGGCCGTCAGGCAGGGAGCGGACCTTGTCGATCACCACGTCGCCGGACAGGCCAGCGTTTTCGGCGATCTGCTTGATCGGGGCTTCGACGGCACGGAACACGATCGCGGCACCGGTGGCCTCGTCGCCTTCGAGCTTGACGTCGTCCTTGGCCTTGGCGGCAGCCTGGATCAGGGCGACACCGCCGCCCGGCAGCAGACCTTCCTCGATAGCGGCCTTGGCGTTGCGCACGGCATCCTCGATGCGGTGCTTGCGTTCCTTGGCCTCAACCTCGGTGGCAGCGCCGACCTTGATGACGGCGACACCGCCGGCCAGCTTGGCCAGGCGCTCCTGCAGCTTCTCGCGATCGTAATCGGAATCGGTGTTGGCGATCTCGCCACGGATCTGAGCGACGCGAGCGGCCACGTCCTCCTTGGAGCCGCCACCGGACACGATGGTGGTCTCATCCTTGGAGACGATGACCTTCTTGGCGGTGCCAAGCACGGACATGTCGACGGAGTCGAGCTTCAGGCCCAGCTCATCGGACACCACCTGGGCACCGGTCAGGATGGCCATATCCTGCAGCATGGCCTTACGGCGGTCGCCGAAGCCCGGAGCCTTGACGGCGCAGGACTTGAAGGTGCCGCGGATGTTGTTCAGAATCAGGGTCGGCAGAGCCTCGCCGTCAACGTCCTCAGCGATGATCAGCAGCGGCTTGCCGGTCTTCATAACCAACTCGGCGATGTGGACGACATCCTGCTGGGAGCTCAGCTTGCCGGAGGTCAGGAGGATGTACGGATCCTCGAGAACGGCGGTCTGGTCCTCGGCGTTGGTCACGAAGTACGGAGCGATGTAGCCCTTGTCGAAGCGCATGCCCTCGGTGAAGTCAAGGTCAAGACCGAAGCGGTTGTTGTCCTCGACGGTCACGACGCCATCCTGGCCGACCTTGTCCAGAGCTTCGGCGATCTTCTCGCCGACTTCCGGATCAGCGGCGGAGATCGTTGCGGTGGCAGCGATCTGATCCTTGGTCTCAACGTCCTTGGCCGCTGCGACGAGTTCCTTGACGATGGCGTCGGCGGCCTTCTCGATGCCACGACGCAGCGCGATCGGGTTGGAACCGGCGGTGACGTTCTTCAGACCCTCGTGCACCAGGGACTGGGCCAGCACGGTTGCGGTGGTGGTGCCGTCGCCTGCGACGTCATCGGTCTTCTTGGCGACTTCCTTGACCAGTTCGGCGCCGATACGCTCATACGGATCGTCCAGATCGATTTCCTTTGCGATGGAAACGCCATCGTTGGTGATGGTCGGAGCGCCGTAGGTCTTGTCAAGCACCACATTGCGGCCCTTCGGACCAAGGGTGACCTTGACGGTGTCAGCGAGCTTGTCGAGACCCGCGAGCATTCCCTGACGAGCTTCGTCGTCATATGCAATCATCTTTGCCATTGTTCCTCCACATATGGCTACACGGTATTATTTCCACCTTCGGAGCGACAATCAGAACCAGCCGTCAGCCGCCAGTTATCACTCTCACTCGTCGAGTGCTAATTCGCAGATTAGCACTCTCACGTCGAGAGTGCCAAACCCGATGACGTTCTTTGCGCTGTGAGCAAGATGTCAGTCGCATCGAATCAACTTGAAAAACGCCGGATTTCCAAGAAAATAAAAGAACCTCGCCTATGTTCGGGCGAGGTTCCAAACCGGTTCGGACGGCGTTTTTTCAGTTCAACAGCACCACAACGATCGGCGTGACCAATCCGCTGCTCTGCTGGACATTGGAGATTCCCAGCGTCTGCGCGACATTCTCCGCCGTCGCCTTGTCGGCCTCATTCTGATACCAGACAACCGTCTGGCTGGGAACGTTGCCGGTCGGATTGCTGGGCGTCACGCTGGTGTATCCGGCCTGGGTCAGGGCATCGGCCTTGCTCTTGGCGTAACCTGTGATGCTGGTGGCGTTCCCCACGCGGATCTCGGTGGCCAGATTCACGCTCTGCTCAGAAGCCGCATCCTGGCCATTGTTCTGATCGTTATTCTGTTCCGCGTTCTGGTTGGCGTCCGAAGCGTCCTTCGACTGGCCATCCGAAGTACTGGTCTTCTTGCCGTCCTCGGACTTCTTGTTCTCCGTCTTGGCGTCTTTGGACGTGTCGTCCGTCTTCTTATCCGCCTTATCCGCCGTGGAGACGGACGATGAAGAGTCCTCCTTGGCCGACCAAGGCATTCTCAGGTTGCTGATCTCACCAGAATAGACTCCCCAGAACAGCAGGCCGGCGAGCAGAGCCACAATCACGACAATCACATACGGCAGAGCCCTGGACGCCATGGAACGTGCGCCACGGTGCACGCCCATCGGTCCCGCCGGAGGATTGTCGAACATATCCTTGGCGTAGGATTCGTAGGTCTCCTTGTCCTGCTTAGCCATTTTCTGCAACCTCATTTCTCACACTTACCGCCCCAGTGTACCGGCCCGTGCAGTCAGCCCACAATCAGCATCGTCGATTTTGCGCGTATTCGACACGTTTCCGCATGGAATCGGCATGGACATCCACAGGGCACGTCGTACAGTGGGAAAGTATGACTCATATCAAACCATTGAAGGATCTTGTGGAGCCCGGATGGGCCCAGGCCCTCGCCGATGTCGAACCCCAGATACATCTCATGGGAGACTTTCTGAGGTCGGAAATCGCGGCGGGACGTAAGTACCTTCCGGCCAGCAGGAACATTCTGCGCGCGTTTACCATTCCATTCGACGACATCAAAGTGCTTATCGTCGGCCAGGATCCCTACCCCACGCCGGGCCATCCGGTGGGACTGAGCTTCTGCGTGGCACCGGACGTCAAGCCCATTCCGCGCAGTCTGGCGAACATCTACACCGAGCTGACCGACGATCTGGGCGTGCCCATGCCGGCCAACGGCGACCTGACACCCTGGACCAAACAGGGCGTCATGCTGCTCAACAGATGTCTGACCGTCGAACCGGGAAAGCCGGGAAGCCATCAGGGGCGAGGCTGGGAAGTGGTCACCGACGCGGCCATCAGCGCATTGAACAATCGCCGCCGGCCTGACGGCAGCGTCAAGCCTCTGGTCGCGATTCTGTGGGGACGAAAGGCGCAGACGTTGGAGCCCCTGCTCACCAACGCTTTCATCATCAAATCCCCCCATCCAAGTCCGATGTCCGCCCGCTACGGATTTTTCGGCTCGAAACCGTTCTCCCGCGCCAATCAGGCGCTAATCGAAGCAGGAGAACAGCCGGTGGATTGGACCCTCCCGTCAGCTTGACCCGTTAGAGTAGCAACCATGGCTTTATTCCCTCCAAAGAATCCGGCGCCAGCACCGGCACCCATCCCCATGCCCGCAGCCGCAAGACCAACCACGCTGTCGGCCGAAGACATCGCACGCGCCAGGAACATCGGTTCGCAGATTCGCGGACGTTTCGCGCAGACCCTGGTCGGACAGGACAATCTTCGTGAATCGCTGATCACCACTTTGGTGGCCGGCGGTCATATCCTCATCGAATCCGTCCCGGGTCTGGCAAAAACCACTGCCGCGCAGACCTTGGCCACTTCGGTGTCCGGCTCGTTCAAACGTGTGCAATGCACTCCCGATCTGATGCCTT
>ERZ894214.621-NODE-621-length-15172-cov-6.93001_pt1 | contig 15172 bp, 11 predicted proteins | sample MGYA00380290_ERZ894214 | MGnify/ENA primary metagenome ERZ894214 (study PRJEB32331, sample SAMN06328421) | human gut metagenome | biome: human gut microbiome; feature: stool | host: Homo sapiens | collected 2014-09-19 ... | reverse complement strand
CTGATACCTCCGTTCTCACTACCAAATGGGTTGGTTTCGCTGTCCGGGTTGATTTCGCAATTCGCGCCGAAATCGCCTTTGATCAGTTCCTTCTCGATTCGGAAGAATCCATCTGGCGTTAGCAGCAATACCTCGTTCAAGGTAGAAAGCTCGTGCGGTGCGATGATGTGGTCCCGCGTCTCGCTGATCTGCATGGTGTAGCCGGTCTTTTCGAGATCCCTATCCATCTGTTTGCCGATGCTGTGCTTGCGGTAAATCGAAGTTCCGATACATCGGCTGAGAAACTCCTGCGTTTCCGGGTCATTGGCTCGGAGAATGCCCTTCCACTGGCAATTATCGAAGATAATCCGGCGCTCTTCAGCGCCGTAATATCGGTCGATTTGCGCAATACTCTGCACGAAAAGGGCAATGTTTACCTTCTTGCTGCGCAAAGTTGATAACGCCGAGGTAATGCCAGACAGCTTGCCGAATCGTGCGAACTCGTCCATCAACATCAGCAGCTGAGGATGCGCTTCTGCTTCCGGGGTATATTGTTCCGGACGTCGCTCCAGATATCGGAAAAGTTGCGCATACATCAGGTTAACGACACCGCTCCACTGGTCGATCCTGTCGGCGGGGATTCGCAGGAAGATCTGGTGATCTTTTAGGTCGTCCCACGCAAAGCAGTTTGCCGACTCGCGCTCTCCGCGGAGAGCGTGGCTGATGAGCGTATCAGTCGCCAGTGTCATCAGCTTGTTTCGCAGTCCGCGATCGATGCACGCGATCGTTTCTTCCTTCATGGTAGCTGATTCTCCCAGCAGCATCTGTACCCGCACATCTGTGCTGCACATCAGACTTGCGATGAGTGAAGACGTGGATTGCGACAGGATGAAGCTGACAGTCTCGCTGAAGCTGAATCCGTACTGAAAGCAAGCCAGCAGCGCAGCGGCGAATAACCCCTGTTCCGTCTCGCACCAGAATGGTTGCTTGTCCTCCGGTGTAAGCGGCATGATCGCGCGAACGATTGCCAGCACATTAGGAACGAGGTTTACCTCATGGTCCTCAAGTAGCCACCAGAACGGATCGTAGCTTGGGCCGTCGGCTCGTGTCGGATCGAAGACGATGAATGGCCTTGTGACCTTTCCACTGCGCCAAAATTGCGCATATTTCGCCGACAGTTCGCCTTTGATGTCAGTCGCAACAATTGCACTGTGCCACGTTGCGAGTGTCGGCATGGCGATACCGCGACTTTTGCCGCTGCCATTACCGCCGACCACAAGCAGGTTGCCGTCGGCTCCCTGCGGCATGCCGATATCATTGCCGGTGCTGGGCTCGCGTCCGAAGAACACGCCGGAGCGGCTGTCTGGTTCCAGACGGAGAGCCAAGTAATCTACTGCATCTTTCCGGATCGATTTCGACCGCGGAATGTCTTTGCTTTCCAGCTCGATTGCACCTGCCCGCTTGGCATGGCAATAGCGCTTGATCTTAACAACCTTTCTCTTTGACATACTTTCTCGTCTCCTTTTGCTTGATTGCCGCGGCTTACCGGTTGCTTATAGCTTAGCAAATGACGTCGCCAAAAGTCGGGACAGAAATGATCTTGGCCATTGAACATGGGCAAGGGACGATTTTGCTTGTATCAAGCGGACATAGTGCTATACTAAAAGTATAGGAGAGTTGGCTGGAAAAGGAGACGAGCAACATGGAAGCGAAGTATCGGGGAGAAACGGTTATTCAACATGCAGAGAATTTCCGCTGGAATACAGGCGGGTTTCGTGACATTTTAAAGGAAGACCGCAATGCTTTTTTGAATCTGGAAATATTGCATGATATTGCAGTTGATTCTTGCAAGAGTGATTTTTTTCTTGGGTTGTGTGCCAAGGAAAAAGTGGAACAGTTTTTTAAATTGATTTTCCACACAATCAAACGCACAAAAGATGAGATTCAACTTTGTTTTGAGATTGCGCCAGAAATGTCGGTTGTGAACACGTTTATTACGCTATGCACATTTTTGCATACCAGTAAAAAGATAAGAGGAGAGTCGATTAAAAACTTTGTATTCTATAATAATCCATTTAATTATTCTAATGCTGACTCGGACAATTATCGCAACCCTGCCTCGGTAGATGATGAAACGGAGAAACTAAAAAAATACCGTATGCGATTGCTAAAGCAAGGAAAAGTATATATCAAAAATCAGCAATGGAATGCCATTACGCAAGATTCCGTGTATGAATGGGGATTCTATTATGATATGGAAAAAGTGTCTCTCGATTTGCAAGAGTATTTTAAACGTCAGAAAAATATGTATTCTGACATCCGAAGTGCACTGCAATCCAAAAAAGACGATGATTTTGCAAATCGTATGCAAGCGGCGTACAAAAAGTTCTTGTCTAAACTTAAAAAAATACAGTATGGCAAATATTTAGAATTGCAAAAGGTGATTTTGTCGCGCATTTGCTCTAATAAAGAATATTACGGTATGAACCTGTATCGTCTGGAGAGACGAATGCGTCCTTATGGTATCATTCATGAAGTCAAAAAACTGGAAGCGTGCACCACGGAAGAAGACGAAGCAAAAACTTTGCTAAAAACGGTTTATTTGGACGATATCTGTTTCCCCTCAATATATGAAAAGCTCTTTGTGTTGCCTTTCCCACTAGTAGAGTTGTTTGCCGAAGTATTTTCGCAATATATCATACGTTTCGCCGTCGAAAGCTGCCTGATACTGGATGAGCTTATCGAGGATGGTGTTTTCGGTAACAACTGGGAAACATTATTCCGAGATATGAGTAATGAACTGGCGGAAACGGTATTGTATGATCCTGCAAAAATTGATTTCTCTATTACGGAAGCTTCGCAGGTAAAATTCATGAGACTGCTACACGCCGGAGTTTTTGCAGAAATCTGTGCTGCATGTGACCGAAAGTTTTGGATGGAAGAATTGCTAATCTGATAATAGCATGGAAATGTGCTGCGTAAATCTGTCTGGTTATTCCGCAGTACTTCAGAGGTAAATATCAATGTTGGTTAAGTGGAAATTCGCTGAATCCGCCGATAAAACGTATTCGGTTTCAGCCCTGTTCGCCGCATGGCCTCTCTCGCGGTGATCTCGCCGCGCCGCCAGCGGGCGGCGACTGCGTCAAAATTGTCGGGCAGTGTCAGCGGCGCGCGGCCGTGGTACTTACCCTGCGCCTTGGCGAGGGCGATGCCCTCGCGCTGGCGCTGGAGGATGTAGTCCCGCTCGAGCTCGGCCACCGCTGCGAACACGGTCAGCATGAACTTGCCTGTCGGGGTGGTCGTGTCGATCGCCTCTTTTTTGGAGACGAACTCGACTTCCTTGGCGGTCAGCTGTTCGATCAGCTCGAGCAGGTCGCGGGTGTTGCGGGCGAAGCGGCTGATCGACTCGACGATCACCGTGTCGCCCTTGCGGACGTAGTTCATCATGTGTTTCAGTTCCGGACGGTTAGTGTTTTTGCCGCTCGCCTTGTCGAGAAAGATCTCGTCCACGCCCAGCTCGCGCAGCAGCGCCTGCTGCCGGGCGGGGTTCTGCTCCTCCGTGCTGACACGGACGTAGCCGATTTTCATTCATATCTTCCTTTCTGTTGAGAAAAATGGTATACTGTCCATGCAAGGATGTGATCAGGATGCTGTCAAAAGAAAACGCAGCACTGCCGGAAGTGTTGGAGAATATAGCGATGTCCTGCCGGATGGAAGGGATTGAGCTCACACCGGAAATTCGCGCATTGTGTTTGTCTGTCTTGAACGGCGATATCAGCTTGCAGGACAGCCTGCGCCAGCTGAACGCAAAATACAACTAAGCGAGGGGTGGCCATGGCTTATAGCATTACGCCATCAGCAGATGACTGTTATCCCGGTACCGGTGTGCTGGTAAATAAGCTGAACATTCGGGATCAGAAGCAGTTGGATGAAAACGAAGCTCTGATTACATCGGTGAAAACCTTGCAAATCGAGCTGCAACCGATGGCATCCGAGCCGGATTTTTCTTACTTGAAAGATTTGCACCGTTGTTTGTTTGAAGAACTGTATGACTGGGCCGGTCAGGTGCGTACAATCAATATCAGCAAGATGCGTACGGCGTTTTGCCCAGCAGATCAGATTGTACAAACAGTGCAGAGCATTTTTGGCAGGTTGCATGCATGCCATTATTTTCGCGACTTACCTCGACAGAAACTGGTGGATGAACTAGCGGATTTGTATGACTCGATCAACTATCTTCATCCGTTTCGTGAGGGGAATGGCCGCGTGCAACGGTTGTATTTTCGTCAACTGGCACGCTGGATCGGTCACAGCTTGAATTTTGCAGCAGTGGACAGCGATCGCATGATGATTGCAACGATTCGGGCATCCGCTGGTGTGATGGATGACCTACGTCAGGTTTTTGAAGAAATGTTGAAATGATTATGTCAATAGGGTCGGTGTGGGTTCTGAAACATGTCAAAACCTTGAAACCGACCCTATTGCCATACTTTTTGCGTGTGTCAGTAGGGTATACCCTATTGACAGACTATTTGTCCGGCGGTTTTCTGCTTTTGGTGGATTTTTCCGCGATCTCGATTACGACCTCGACAAATGCGCCGAGCAGCTCGAACGCTTTGGAAATTGCCCCATGTGTGATACCCCTCCTTAATATGCGTATAGTAATTCGCTGGTCAGCTCGTGCAGCAGCGCCGGGTCGTACAGCAGTTCCTCGATCTCGTCCGGGTCGCAGCCGTAGTCCAAGAGCGCCTGCACTTCGTCCGCGCTCACGCCCATGGACTTTGCGGCGGCGAGCAGCCCGTCGTGCAGTGTATCGTCCTCGTCATATGTATATCCGTAATATGGCGAGTAGAGCCACCAGTGAGCGCAGCTCGTGCGCGGGATAAAGCTGCCGCTAGTCTGATTTCCGAATTTGTCGATGCGCAGAATTTCTCCCTCCTCCGGCTGCTGGACGGTCTGCGGCTTGCCCAGCCGCAGGCGCTTTACCGCTTTCACGAGAATTTCCTGCGTGGACGCGTACAGCGTAAACCCGTTGTAGTGGAATAGGCACAGCGGGTTGTCGCCTTTCACGAACCAGACGCTGTCCTCACTGTCTAAGAGTGTAAACACAAAAGAACCCTCGACTTTCTCTGCCATTTCTTTCAGGCTTTGAAAATCGAGGGCATTTTGCTGTTCGAGCAGTTGCACGGCAATGTAGCTATCGGTTTCGACGCTGGTCTGCGGCAGGTGTTCCTGCTGCCGCAGCAGCTTGTCGTTCCACAGAATGCCGTTGTGCGCGAGGGCAAAGGCCTTGCCAGCGATACTCCCGGCGAACGGATGGTTGTTTTGGTTGAACGTCTCATTTCCTTGTGTCGTCATACGGGTGTGTCCCATAATCATATTGACGCCGGGCGGCACATGTAGCCGCAGTTTATGCGCAGGTAGCGGGCGTTTGAAAATCCGCAGCCGCCTGCCAAAGTGGTAGGCGATACCGGTGGCATCTGTGCCGCGCACCTCGCACTCACGGGCGAGCGTGTTCAGGATACGGTTCTTTTCCTTGGCAGTCAGTGCTTGCTTGTAGTCGATCAGTCCGAATACACTGCACATCAGCAACCCTCCTCATTTTCGGCGTAGGTATTTACCGGTTCGTTGACGTAGAGTCGCCGCTCTTTCAGATATTGGATCAGTTCCGGCTCGTCGATGTGGTCGAGAAAATCGAACCAACTCATGTCTTGCAATTCTGTGTCGGAAAGCGAAACCGCCACCTCGCAGAGGTGGTTGACCAGCTGCAAGGTGGCGATTAAGGTGTTCAGTTTGAGCGTGCCGCGGAACAGCCGAAGCTCGATCGTATCCGCATTCGTCAGGTTCACTGCCGTATACCGTCCGGCACAGGAATCCTTGGCGTGGTTGAGCTGTTCGCGTGGGCAGAGCTTCATGCCGTATCGTGCTGCCCAGCGGTTGAGCTGGGCTTGCGTCCGGCGGCTGAACCGCAGTAGCTCCGGCCAGAATTTTTCGACGAAATAGACCAGCCGCGCGATGCAGGCTTCCTGCGTATCATAAGTGCAGCCGAACGCCATGCGGGAGATATGGACATGCAGGCCACAGGTGCCCGCGCCATGGCTGCGGTAGCCAAGACGCTTGGCTTCGTGCAGGATATCCTCCCAGGGCATTTCTTGTAGATGGTACTCGAGCGACATCGGGTGAGTGACCAGTTCCAATCCGTCATCCAGACTGCCATCGGTCTTGATGTACAGGTTCTCGGCATGGCGGTTCGCGATGTCGAGGAAGCGTTTGGCATGCGAGGTCAGTTCGCCGCCCTCGTCGATCTCGAGCTCGACACCGAACTTGCGCAGCCCTTTGCCGTGGAACACAAGGTCTGGCGTGTAGTTGTAGTCATGCACCGGACCGCTGTCGCAGTTGTCATCATAGCAATCGCGGCACAGCGATTCACCGCCGAGTTGGTATACGTCGTCGTTCGGAATCAGCGTGCCGCAGTGCTCACAGCGCGTGTAGTAGCGGTCGCGGCAGGCGTGACAGAGGGCGTGGGTATCGTCGCCTTCATCGTCGTCGCGGTAGATGCGCGTGCCGCATTCGTCGCACAGGATGGTCAGCTCGCCCGCGCAGTCCGGACAAAGAAGGTCGTCGCCGACGCGGAACATCTCATCGGGCGAGCAGGTGTCACCGCAGTGATCACAGGTATGGGTGGTTTGCATGGTCGTTTCCTCCTTCTCAATATTCCTCGGCAAGAAGCATCGTGCTGTGGGTTTGATCGTCGATGACAAAGATTTTGGCGCTTACCGCATCGTCACAGGGTATGTCCATCTCGTAAGAGTATGGCGGCTGCTCTTGCGAGTGGGTGATGTGCTGACCGGCTGCGGTGCGCGTCAGGCGGAACACTTGTAGGTAGTCACGTTGTTCGTCTGGAATGCGGTCGATCAGGTGCCAGAGCAGGAGCACCAACCAACTTGGCAAGGTGCGCTGCGCGCCACGGGTCAGGTATTTGGCGTTTTGAAACATAGGCATTCTCCTTTGGGCAGAAAAATAGCTGCTGGAGCAAACGCTCCAGCAGCTTCTATTATTATAGTATGTGTTTGAATTTTTCCGTCGTTCAGATCATGCCAAGCAGCCAGCGGACGTCCACCTGCAGCACCTCGGCCAGCGCTTTGAGTTCGATGTCCGACACCGGGCGCTTCTGTCCCTCGAGCAGCGAGAGCGCGGGCAGGCTGATGTCCACGCCTTTGACCTGCAAACGCGCGAGCAGGTCTTTTTGCAAAATGCCCTGCGCTGTGCGTGCTTCGGTCACGCGCGCGCCGACCAGATTGCGGTTGCCCAGCGCCAACTTGCGTTTGTTCATTGTCCATCACCTGCGGATACTTTTTTATCAGTATACGCAAATTTGCCCTTGCCAATTTTGGTAATACCAAATATAATGAGGATACATCATATGATTGGGGGAAATAAAAATGATTATGACAATCGTCTGCTTGTTCCTTGCCTTTGTGTTCTTCGGAATTTGGAATTCGATATTCCCAATGGTTGCTGCGGCGGGAAGCGGCGCCTTTTTCTGAAGGTTCTGCATTTGTCTGTTGTTGGCGATTGGCGTTTGGCAGGCTGTGTTTGGTGGCTGACAGCAGGTAAAGTCAGGGGGAGTAGAGGTTGCCAAACCCGTTTTCCTCGTCCATATCGCTGGAATACCGTTCCCATGCGAACACATCATCGACGCGGTTCATCTCGCGCCAAGTGATGGGGTTCAGGAAATCAGCCAATCCCTTGCCGAGCGGGAAGCCGGTGCCCCAATAGCTGCCCGTCCGTTCGCCCTCCCGGTCAACAGCATACGCCTCGAACGGCACATGGCGCATGCATGCGTCGTAGAACGCGAGCGGGTCGTCCTTGGGGAACGCCATCAGCTCGTCGATGACCGCCTGCTCGTCGGACGTGATCTCGTCGCCGGGGTAATAGACCGCCATGAAGCGCTCGTTTGCCCGGTGCGCGTAGGTCGTCGAGAGTTTGAAAAAGGCGAAATCCGTGCAGGCCGGGGCGAGCTTACACAGATGCCGGTGCAGCAGCTGCTCGTCCGTGTCGAACAGGTAGGTGTGCCGATAGGACGGGACAGCATCAGCCGGGTAGCCGATGTACAGGTATTTGACGCCTGCGGGCGGCGTCCAGCGCGCCATAATCCGCGGCCGCTCGCGCATTTGGTTGGTCTTGGTTTGCAGCCACAGGATCTGATTATCCATCGTCAGGACGAAATAGTCCTCCTTGCGGTATTTCCGCCGCGCACGTCGGAAGTTTTGATGGTCGCACAGACCGTCGTAAACCGACCGCTGCGGCGCATCGAAACAGGCTTGCGCCAGTGTGTCGCGGCAGACCTGCCGCAGCGAATCGTCCGGCGCGCAGCCCCGATGCAGGATCAGCTTGCAGGCCGGAAAAGTCACGTCCGGCCAAGGCTTGTCCAATACGGGTTCCGGGCAGTCCGATCCGGGCAGTTCCAAAACGAACGGCCCGCCTGCGCCGTAGTTGGAATAGATGGTGATCGTCAGCGACATGGGTGTTCCTTTCTCTCACAGATTTTCCTTCCAAAACAAACGGATACTTTCCAGCGGAATCCTCCACTCCCGGCCGACCTTGACGGCCGGGAGTTCTCCGTTTGCGATCATTTTGCGGATCTGCTGGCGGGTGGTTTTGAGTTGCGCGGCAGCCTCTTTGACTGTTAGAATTTCACTCATGCCCATGGACCGGACTTTCTTTCCGACCGATTATCCCAAGGGGAACTGCCGGATTTGTTGTCCCAAGGGGATTTGCCGGGCTTGCATGGCTTTCTATCCCAAGGGGCATCTTTGGCTTCGTGCGGTCCGTTGCGCTGCTCCTTGTAGATGTGGTTGTGCAGCTTGCGCACCAGTACCTTGCGGAAGCCCCAGTTGCCGTACTGGTCCTCCTGCGGACGGATGTCGTACTTCTCGGCATAGTGCCGAAGTTCAGCCTTGTCCATCTCGAACAGACGGCAGACCTCGTCGATCGTGTAAAAGTCTTTCATTTCGTTGTAATTGATGTATTTCATGAAATAAAACTCCTTACAGTGAATTGGGATTTGGCGGCCAGTGGAGATGCAGCGCACCGCATTTCGTGCCGCCTTATTTTTATGTTAGTCAATTCACTGCAAAAAGTGCTGTATTTCATGTGGGTTCGACGATCAAAAGACGGCTTATTTCCATTTCTCGCAGTGCAGGTCCACAAGGATTGTGTTGCTTTCAACCGCCTGCAGGATCTCGGATAGGCTGGGCATGCGCTTTGCAGGCCGAAATTATTTATTATTATTGGGGTTTGATTCTTGTGTAAGAAGTGAGGCATTCTGTCTAAATTTCTTATGATAATCTTGACGCATTGTTGAATTGCTTATTATACTTTACTATTTTAAAATAATAGTTAAGAAAGATGCGTTGATGCAATATATATTAAGAGCATCACATTGCTTCAAAGCATAATAGAATCATCGATGGAAATACATGATGTAGCAGTGCAAGGAGGTCCGTATTATGTTGGGAGGTAAACGCAAGATATCAGCATGTTTAATCGTCACAATGTTGTTGGCCTATGTACCGGCTGGGGCGATTGACCTGCCAATTGCCAGATCATCGTCCGGTAGTTGCGGCGCCAATGTCACCTATTCGTTTGACGACGAAACAGCTACCATGACCATCAGCGGTTCCGGCCCCATGTCCGATTATGGTATGTATGGGGATGGGCGCGCCCCGTGGAGTCAGGGCTTTTTACAGATTGCATCCAACGAATGGATTGAGCATGTTGTGATTGAGGAAGGTGTTACCAAAGTCGGCAATTCTGCTTTCCAAAACTGCTCTAATTTGCAAAGTGTTGAACTGCCGTCCACGCTGACCGAAATCGGTAATTCCGCGTTTTCTAGCACCAAACTAACAAGCGTGACAATCCCAGAACAAGTGACAAAGCTTGGTGACGAGGCTTTCGCTTTCTCTTCGCTGACGAGTTTCACCTTCCCTGCATCAGTCAGTGATACAGGCAGCAACATACTGCACGCATGCAAACAATTGAGCAATGTAACATTCAACGGACAGACATCGATCGGAGAAGGGGCTTTTCAAAGCTGTGAATCTTTGAAAACGATCAAGCTTCCGGATACTCTGACTAGAATTGGAAAAGACGCGTTTTACGGAAGCGGGCTGACGGCAATCACTATTCCGGATAACGTTACCGAAATTGGCGACAGTGCGTTTTATGGAACCAAATTGACCAATGTATTGATTCCGGCATCTGTATTGTCCATTGGACAGTCTGCATTTGCCTATTGCGAGAGCCTGCAAAGCGCAACACTGTCTACCACAGCGAATATCAGTAGCCGTATGTTTGAAAGGTGCAAAGCGCTGACTTCGATTATCATTCCGGAAGGCGTGCAGCGGATCGAGGAATATGCGTTCGTTGACACTGAGCATCTGTCGGAGGTACAACTTCCGACAACGCTAACCTATCTGGGCACTGGCGCTTTTAATAATTGCAAATCACTGACAAGCATCGAACTGCCGGAGAATCTGAAAAGCATGGGTGCTCGGGTCTTTGGCGGGAGCGGTCTGACCAGTATCAAACTGCCGGATACCTTGACGGACATGGCCGACAATGTATTTGCAAGCTGTAGGTCGCTGCAATCGGTTCAATGGGGCAGCGGTATGACAACCATTCCGGAATCCACTTTTTCGGGTTGCTCCAGCTTAACTGAGGTCATGCTCCCGGATACTGTGACCGCCTTGGGGGATAATGCATTCCGGGAATGCAGCAGCTTGGCAAGCATCTGGCTTCCGGAGTCGCTGCAGACCATAGGCGCACTGACGTTTTATAATAACTCGCAGTCGATTGCTATTACCATTCCAGCTACGGTAAGCAGTATCGCGGAAAATGCGTTTCAGGACAGCAACAATGTCACGATATACTGCTACCCGGATTCTTATGCTGCGGTGTTTGCTGCGCAAAATAATAAAAAGTATATCCTTTTGGATGCGTGGGGCGGCGTCGGCATGCAAAAGGGCGACGGCACAACGTATACCTTTACTTGGGAGCCGATCGAAGATGCCACTTCCTATCAGCTGGTTCATGTGACAGCACAGGGGAAATATGAGCCGATTGGGGAAGCGACCGAGGAGACTACCATTACTTCCAACGGCATCACGGAAGGCGGAGAATACCGCGTGATCGCCTATCCGGAGAGCGGTGCGGCGCTGGCTTCGCGCGTGGCAACAGCGTTTGTCCCTTCCAATACGCCGCCGCAAGTCGTAGAATGTCAGCCGCTGAAGGACAGCACGCTTGCCAATGCCGTCTCTTTTGTCGTGACGGTGACAGGTGATAATCCGGTTTCTTCGCTTTGCATTGAATACCGCGCACAAGGAAGTGAGGAATTCCAAACCGTAACAACATTGCAAGAGGACGATCCGGCAAATTCGGTGACATTCCAATATGACTGGGATGTATCCGATCTGGCGACTGGAGACTATGAAGTGCGGTTCACCGCGACCGATCTTGTCGGGCTGGAGTCCGAACCGGTAACCGTTTCCTATCATATTCGGCACTATGCGGCGCCGGCCGTGGGGCAGATTACGCTGACGGGTCAACCGGAATACCAGTCGGCGATTCTGACGTGGACCTACGCGGGCGACAGCTATTTTGTGGACTATTATGAGATTTATCGGAATGATGTGTTGGTCACTACAACCAAGGGCAACCATTTTGCGGACACGATCGAGTCTACGGCGACCTATAAGGTGCGTGTGGTAGACATTTATGACAATAAAGCGGAAAGCAATTCCGTGACTGTCACACCCAAGGAAGATGAGATCCCGCCCGAAGCAATCATAGCCGAACAGAATGTGTTCGCATGTCCGAATTCGGAACTTACGTTTGACGGCACATTGTCCACAGACAATGTGGGGGTTGTTTCCTATGAATGGGATTTCGGCGACGAAACGGCAATTGTAGAAGGCAGCACGGCAACGCATGCCTATACACAAGAAGGCACCTATACGGTCACATTGACGGTAAAGGATGCCAAAGAAAACGCAGACACAGCGACGACAACGGTCACGGTGGAAGCCACGTCCCGAACGGTGGAATTTACCACAAAATATCTTGCGACAGGCAGTGAAACCGCGCAAATTCTGGGCAACACCGATATCACCATAGCCAGTACAAAGGAAAATGAGCAGGAGATCCTGCTCCGTTCGGATGAGAACGGAAAAGCGACGACCGCCCTCAAACCGGGTAATTATATTGTTTCGGCGCTGTGTGGTGCGGCCAAGCTGTCCGGCTATGTGCTATATGTTGCGCCGGAAGAAGATGACACTGCGGTGCAGCAGGAAGAACTGGTATTGACCCGCGTGCGATCCGGCGGATTGGAAGGTTCCCTGACCGTGCACGAAATGCAGTATCAGGAAATTGTTGATGCGGGCATTGATATTACAAATCCTGACAATCTGTTTGTTTATAAATATGAGGCCAAATTTATTTATGGCAACAACGGCGGGACTGCTGATCCGATTTCGTTTGACTACTATGTCAATTCCAGCGGCAGCTGTCTCGGGTACAGCGGAGGCGGTGGCTCAGGCGGCGGTTCGGGCGGCGACGCGGGAACCGGCGGCGGGTCTACATCAGGAATGGCGATTACCGGCGGATGGTTCTATGCACCGCAAGAGGATATCTACATCCAGCCCATAGGCGGCGATCCTAAGGGCAATCAGTATTTCCTTGTGATCGACGGCAGCGTAGGCTTCCTCAAGCAGATTTTCCATGTCGAACTGCTGCTCGTCAACAGCGGCGGTACCGATTGGGTGGAGAATTGCTATGCCGAAATCGACTTGCCGGAGGGTCTTTCCCTTGCGGCGATGAATGGCGGCAGTCAGAAAAAGCGTGTGTTGGTCAATGATGACGGTAAGATTGATGCAGGGGAACAGGGCGTTGCGGAATGGTTTGTACGTGGCGATCAAGCTAGCGAGTATAAAATCAAAGTGGATGTCGACGGCGAGTATTATCCGGCGCCGAGTGAGCCTTTCACAATGGAGTTTCCCTATTCATCGCCGATCAAGGTTCGCAATGCAAAAAACTCTTTAAGCATTCAGATTTCTGATGCGCCAAGCGTGGCGACTGCTGGGGAAACCGTTGAGATGACGCTGAGTGTTACGAACGTGACGGATGAAATCCTCTACGGCGTGACGGTAGAGATGAATGGCCCAACGGAGTCCGAGGAACAGCTGTTTGATTTGATTGCGCCGGATGAAACGGTCGAAGTGACGATCAAAGTCACTTTCCGCTTTGGTGCAAATGGCCAGGACGGCGTTAAGAAGGCGCTGATCGATTCGATATTCACCTGTAAAGACAATATCCCGCCGCAGATCACCTTCAAAGACGATAAACCGGAGGATCCGCCCGATCCGGAGGCAAAGTCTGAACTGCGCACATCGATCACCTTCTATGACCGGTATCAGGCGGAAGGACAACAGTTTGCCGATCCGATTTCCGAGCTGGATTATTCTTGCGGCAGCTTCAGCTGGGAAAAGGCGGACAAAGGCACTTCGAGTGTGTACGCAACCGATTACGATACGCTTTATATGAAGGTGGATATTTCCCATGAACTGCTGCAGGATGGTGGTGTAGCGATACAGGCGGGCAATGTGAAGGCGGTGCTCACAGCGCCGGAGGGCTTTAGCTTTCAGGAATATGAGTTGGTCGATCAGTATACGATCCATGCAGGCACCTTGAACTCGGGAGACAGCTATACGGCGTGTGTACCTATTTATCCGATCTATGCCGAGCAAAAACCGGATTATTTGTTGTTCTCCAGCACAACCTCGTCTTCGGTACATGAGGAAGAGACGCGTTCGATCCAGACGCTGCCGGTGGTGCAGAACACGGATGAGGGCGAGATCGCGCTGGCGGATACAAATGTCAAATATCCGTTCGCTTTTGCACCGGGTCTGTTTGGACAAAGCTCGTATGAGTACAGCCACATGCTGGCAAAGGTCGGGATTGCGCTGTCCTCCATGGAATACTGCACAAAGGAGCAGATCCTGCAAACGTATCACAATCTGGGCTTCAGCAAGGTACAGGTCTATGAGTCGGCAGATATTGCCTATGTCAATTCGTCGATCGCCAGCAAAAAGATCATTCTGGACGATGCGGTCGTGACGCTGATCGCGCTGCCGATCCGCGGCACCTCGTCGCTGCAGGAATGGCTCGGAAACCTGAATTTTGGGCTGGAGACCGAGGAGCATCGCTCGTTTATGATCGCCAAAAACGATGTGATGGTCAATCTGTTGGATTACTGGAAGTCCGCTTTGGACAGCCAGACGGATTCCGACCGGCTCAAACTGTTCCTCACCGGGCACAGCCGCGGCGCGGCGGTGGCTAACCTGCTGGCGGCGGAACTGGATGACGGCGCGAAGGTCAGCAATCCGTTCGCGGCGGAGAATATTTTCACCTATACCTTTGCAACGCCAAACAGCACCAAGTCGAGTGATGTGACGCAGAAAAAGTATGAAAATATTTTCAATATCGTCTATTTCACAGACATTGTGGGCTGGGTACCGCTTGAACTGATTCAGGGTTACCACAAGTACGGCATCACGTTGGGGTTCCCGAACGAACTCAATCCGCTGTATTGGCAGTATTTCGATGAGGCGGCTGGATGGTACGCTTATTACAAGAACGGAGAGGAATATAGTCCGGTCGCATTGACAGAGCTGATCGATGTGCAGGGATACATACTAGATAAGCTCGGTCTCAGCATCGATTTAGGGCTTCTTGGAACCGTCATGGATATTATCGATGCCGGTGAGAAAATCATCACGACGCACTGTCCGGCAAATTATATGAGTTGGATGGAGTGCGTTGAGGCGAATGAATTCCAGCAAACCATGGGTAAGTTTAAGGTCATCACGATTCGTTGCCCGGTCGATGTTACAGTTATGGATGCGAATGGAAATATCGTGGGGCAGATCGTCAATGACGCGGTCAATCCGGACTACACCGGCGTGACCATGCAGGTGGATGGAACGACCAAGATCATCACTCTCCCGGCAGATGGTACGTTTACCATTCAGATCACAGGTTATGACAACGGCGAGATGGACTGCATCATCAATGAGTATGACGAGCTGAGCCTGCAGCGTGTCGTTGCCTTTACCGATGTCCCGGTGGTCAATGG
>ERZ894214.616-NODE-616-length-15363-cov-5.76568_pt1 | contig 15363 bp, 11 predicted proteins | sample MGYA00380290_ERZ894214 | MGnify/ENA primary metagenome ERZ894214 (study PRJEB32331, sample SAMN06328421) | human gut metagenome | biome: human gut microbiome; feature: stool | host: Homo sapiens | collected 2014-09-19 ... | reverse complement strand
ACCTTGCTGAGCCTGCTGCTTCGCGAGGAGGAAGCCACGGATGGCGAGATCCGCGTCGCCGGCAACGATCTGCGACGCCTGTCCGCACGGCAGGTGCCGCATTATCGCCGGCAGATCGGCTTTATCTTCCAGGATTACAAGCTGCTCAACAACAAGACGGTATGGGAGAACGTCGCCTTCGCACTTGAAGTGATCGGCACAAGCCGTTCCACCATCAAATCGCTGGTGCCCAAAGTACTGCAGACGGTGGGGCTCACAGGCAAGGAAAACAACTACCCCCATGAGCTGTCCGGCGGCGAAGCGCAACGCGTCGCCATCGCAAGGGCGTATGTGAACCATCCTCAGATCCTGCTCGCCGACGAGCCTACGGGCAACCTCGACCCGACCACGTCGCTGGGCATCATGGAAGTGTTGGACGCCATCAACCGTACCGGCACCACCATCGTCATGGCCACGCACAACGAAGAAATCGTCAACTCCATGCGCAAACGCGTGGTCGAATTGCACACCGGCAAGATCGTGCGCGACGAGCAGCAGGGATCCTACGATTCCGCGCTGTATTTCCCGGACGCCGAAGTCGAGTCGAAATCGCACCAGGCATTGGGCACTTCCGATCCGAACGCGAAATACCGTCGACAGAACGCCATCGATTCAACGAACGCTCCTGACGACACCGTCGACGTGGAAGGCGCGACGCGCGCCGAAACTGTGGTGAACGCCGTGGATGTGGTCGCCGCTGCCGTCCATGACGGACAGGGGAACGACGGCATCGCCCGTCTTGCCAAATCCGTGCATTCCGGACGCACCGGCCGTTACGGCGAGGCCTTCGCGTCAGTGGAGACCACCTTGACCTGGGGCAAGGGACTGAGCCTCGAACAGATGGCCGACCAGGAACAGGCCGAGCAAACCGAACGGAACGAACAGGCCAAGACCTCCGCTGAAAATGATGCCTCCGAGACTGGTGCCGACGAAGCATCGGCGCTGTCCGCTCCGCCTGCACCGCCCGTTCCACCGACCCAAACCGAGCCTCCGACACCGCCCGAACCGCCCGTCCCGCCGGCACCGTCCGATGAAAACCCTGAGGACACCAAGGAGCACGACTGATGCGTTTTCGTTTCATCCTTTCCGAAACATGGAACAGCCTCAAGCGCAATGTTTCAATGATCATCTCCGTCATGCTGGTCACATTCATCTCCTTCCTGTTCATCGGCGTATCCGGCCTGATGCAGGCACAGATCACCGCCGCGAAGGGCGAATGGTACGACAAGGTCGAAGTGGTCGTATGGCTGTGCCCGGACGGTGCCAGCCAGGCGGCGTCCTGCTCGTCGGGCAAGGCGCCTTCCAACCAGGAGATCGTCGATCTGGAGAACGTGATCAACGAGGAAGCCGGCAACATCGTCTCCAAAATCACATATGTGAGCCGTGAGGACTTCTACAAGAACACCTTCCTCAAGCAGTATCCGAACGGCGAATACCAAGGACGCGTGCTCACCGCCGCCGACATGCAGGGGTCGCTGCGTCTGAAACTGAAGGACCCGACCAAATACCAAGTGGTATCCGAAGTGTTGAGCGGCCGCACCGGTGTCGAGGAAGTGCAGGATCAACGCAAGATCTTCGACCCGGTCTTCTCGGTGCTGAACCGTGCGACGGCGGTCACCGTGGCGCTCGCCGGCGTGATGATCCTGGTGGCCATCATGCTGACCGGCACGACGATTCGCATGAGTGCCGCCTCGCGTAAGAACGAGACCGAGATCATGCGACTGGTGGGAGCCTCGAACTGGACCATCCGCCTGCCGTTCGTGTTGGAAGGCGTGTTCGCGTCGCTGATTGGTTCGCTGCTCGCCTGCGGAACGTTGAGCGCCATGGTGAAGCTGTTCATCACGGATTGGCTGTCGAAGAGCGTGCAGTGGATGCCTCTGATCAACCAGAAGACGGTATGGCTGCTTGCACCGGCCCTTGTGGTGGGAGCCGTCGTGCTGTCGATCGTCGCGTCCAGCATCTCGCTGAGGAAGTACCTGAAGGCATAAACCGGCGGAGTGCTGAACGAGATGTTCAGCATATTTGAAGTTTGCTGGATACAATGTCGAAATAGGTGGATTTCGGGAAGGGAATACATGTCTAGGAAAATGACGAGACAGGTGCGGCCCATCGTTGGACTGATGCTTGCTTCGGCTATGTTCTGCGCCGGCGGCGTCGCGGTCGTCGCCGCGCCGGCTCCGCAGGCGCATGCCGTGAGCATGTCGGAATACCAGGCGAAGGTGTCGAACCACGCCAAGCTGAAGTCGCAGCTTGCCGGCGTGAGCAGCGATCTCGCCGACACGATTCTGCAGTTGGCCGATTTGAACGACAACCAGATTCCTGCGGCGGTCGAGGCCGCGGAATCTGCCCAGCAGGCGGCAGAACAGGCGCAGAGCCTGGCGGAAGCGACCACGCAGCGGTTGCAAGCGGCCCAGCAGGACAAGGCGAACCTTGAGGAGCAGATCAAACAGACCGGCTCCGACTATGATGACGCCAAGGCCGCCGTCGCGCAGCTCGCCCGCGAAAGCTTCCACGGCTCCAGCACGTCGGATGTGCTGGATTTCGTCACCGATTCGACGACCGCCGACGATTTCGTCAACAAGATGCAGTCACAGGCCGCGGTCACGCGAAGCGAATCCAACGCGGCAACCGACGCGGCGAACGAGCTGAACACGTCGATGAACCGCAAGGACCGTCTGGGCGCCATCGAACAGAAGATCACCCAGCTCAAGGAGCAGGCCGACCAGCAGGCGGCAAGCGCCCAGCAGGCGGCAAGCGAGGCCAGCGCCAAGCAGACCGCCCTGCAGAAGCTGCGTGACGAGGGCACGGCGAAACGTGAGAAGCTCGAATCGCAGAAGAGCCAGCTGACAACGCAGAGCGCCAAGGAAGCGGCGGACATCGTCGCCATGAAATCGCAGATCGATTCATGGAACAACCAGTACAACAATTCCAACAACGCCGCTGTCAACCCCAATAACAACCAGCAGCAGTCGCGTCCGAACAACAACACGAACTACAATCCCGCTCCCGCGCCTGCACCTGCGCCGGCTCCGACGCCCAATAACAACAATTCCGGCGGCGCCAGCGGCATGAACTATGCGGTGCCCGGCAATTGCCCGGCCGGTTCCGGATACTGCTACGGACACAACACCGGCAACACGGTCGGCGGTGCCGCGTATCCGTCCCGCCAGTGCACGCTGTGGGCATACCTGAGGCGTTCCCAGCTGAGCCTTCCGGTCGGCTCCTACATGGGCAACGGCGCCGATTGGGCCAATACCGCTCGTGGACTCGGATACCTGGTGAACAACACCCCGCATGTCGGCGCGGCGATGGTGTTCGCGCGCGGCCAAAGCGTAGGCGGACATTGGACCGCCGACTGGCAGTACGGCCACGTGGCCGTCGTGGAACGCGTGAACGCCGACGGTTCGGTCCTGATCTCCGAAGGCGGCACCGGCTTCGCGACGTTCCCGGCTTGGGAGACGATCTCCAACGCCGGAGCCTACCAGTACGTCCACTACTGACGGTTCCGTTCCAGACATGAAACCACGGCAAGCGCGCCGTCCGCATCGTCGGGCGACGCGCTTTCGTGATATGGTCGACGGAGTCGCGTTGCATACACTGATCGAAAGAACCGGGAAGGAGGTCCGACATGGCCAAGGAACAGGGAACCAAACCGATCGCGCAGAACAAGAAGGCGCGTCACGACTACGCCATCGAAGACAAGTATGAGGCCGGTCTCGTGTTGACCGGCACCGAAGTGAAGTCGCTTCGTGAAGGACGGGCGTCGCTGGCCGAATCGTTCATCACCATCGACCGTCGTGGGGAGATGTGGCTTGAGGGAGCCAACATTCCCGAATATCTCAACGGCACGTGGAACAACCACGCACCCAAACGCAAGCGCAAGCTGCTGCTGCATGCGGCGCAGATCGACAAGCTGGCCCGCCAAACCCAGGCCAAGGGATTCACCATCATTCCGCTGAGCCTGTATTTCAAAGACGGCCGCGTCAAGGTCGAGATCGCGCTCGCCCGAGGCAAGAAGGAATTCGACAAGCGCCAGTCGCTTCGCGAGGAGCAGGACAAGCGCGAGGCGCTGCGAGCCATGCGATACGCCAACAAGCAGGTGCGATAAATCGGAAAAATTCCGGTTTCACATAGTGAAAGAACGCCGATTCAGGAAAATTTTTGTAACACACCCTCTTTACGCTAGGATACGGTTCGGCTGAACAGGCCGATATGAATCCATAGGAGAGGGAACATGCAAGCAGGAAAAGCCCTGAAAACCGCCGCCGCGTTCATGTTGAGCGTGGCCATGCTCGCCACCGGCGCAGCATGCGGCACCAGCGACGACAGCGACGCCTCGGCGTCGAAATCCAGTTCGAAGTCCAGCGAACTGACCGGTTACGATGTTTCCGGCGTGAAGAAGGACGACGCGATCGCCAAAATGCTGCCGGATTATGTGACCAAGGACGGCAAGCTCACCATCGGCATGGATACGTCGTACGCGCCGGCCGAGTTCCTGGCCGCGGACGGCAAGACGCCGGTCGGCTTCGACGTGGACATCGCCAAGGCGCTGGCCGGAGTGTTCGGTCTTGAGGCCGATCCGGAAACCGCGAACTTCGATTCGATTATTCCGGCCGTCGGCGCCAAGTACGACATCGGCATCTCGTCGTTCACCGTCACCAAGGAACGCCTCGAGGCGGTCGACTTCGTCAGCCACTTCAACGCCGGCTCCGCATGGGCCGTGAAGAAGGGCAACCCGAACAAGGTCGACACGTCCGATCTGTGCGGCAAGAAGGTGGCCGTGCAGACCGCCACCATGCAGGAGACCGCCGCCAACAAGATGGCCAAGCAATGCAAGGCAGACGGCAAGGCGGAGATGGACGTCATCTCCAGCAAGCTGCAGACCGATGTGACCACCAACGTCGTCACCGGCAAGGCCGACGTGTTCTACGCCGATTCGCCGGTCGCGGGTTATGCGATCTCCCAGACCGACGACCAGCTTGAGGCCTTCGGTGAGGACGTCGGTGTGACCAAGGAGGCCGTGGCCATCAAGAAGGGTGATTCCGACACGGCCAAGGCGGTGCAGGCGGCCATGCAGAAGCTGATGGATGACGGCACGTACATGAAGATCCTCAAGCATTGGGGCGTCGAATCCGGCGCCGTCGACAAGGCCGAGATCAACCCGACCGATTTGGGCTGATCGGCGCACTGACGCTGCGGGCGTAGGGGCATCGGATGTATATAGATCGATGCCCCTACGCTTTTTGCCGATTAACGTCAGCGTAGCATTGCGGTTTTATCGTGTGCCTTTGGAATACTGGACGTCTGATTGGCAAATGGACGATTACCGTTCAGTGGATGGGAAGAGAATAGAAGGAGAACCCACTATGTCGTTGAAATTCAAATCGTTTGCCGCTCTCGCGCTGAGCGCGGCCATGATGTTCTCCGTCGCCGCATGCGGCACCACGGATTCCGGTGACGCCAAAAGCGACTCGAAGGCGAAGAACACCACCGTTGGTTACGATGTGAGCACCATCAAGAAGGATGACGAGCTGGCCAAGCTGGCCGCCTCTGCGAAGACCGTCAAGGACGGCGAGCTGTCCGTCGGCATGGAACTGTCCTATGCTCCGGCCGAATTCTACGCCGAAGACGGCAAGACCCCGGTCGGCTACGATGTGGACATGTCCAAGGCCATCGCCCAGACGCTGGGCCTGAAGCCGAAGATCGTCTCCTCCATGTTCGACACCATCGTCCCGTCCATCGGCTCCAAGTACGATCTGGGCATCACCGCCATGACCATCACCGAAGAGCGTCTGCAGTCCGTCGACTTCGTGAGCTACTACCGCGCCGGCTCCACGTGGGCCGTGCAGAAGGGCAACCCGAAGAAGCTCGACACCTCCGACATGTGCGGCGCGAAGATCGCAGTGCAGACCGGCACCGTCCAGGAGGACGAGGCCAACAAGATCGCCAAGGGCTGCAAGGCCGACAAGAAGGCCGAAGTGATGTCCTACAAGCGTCAGGCCGAAGCCGCCACCGCAGTGGCCACCGGTAAGGCCGACGTGTTCTACGCCGATTCGCCGGTCGCCGGCTACGCGATCTCCCAGACCGACGGCCAGCTTGAGGCGCTCGGCGACGTTGAAGGCGTGGTCAAGCAGGGCATCGCCATCAAGAAGGGCGACCAGCAGCTCGACGAGGCCGTGCAGAAGGCCGTGCAGAAGCTGATGGATGACGGCACGTACATGAAGATCCTCAAGCATTGGGGCGTCGAGTCCGGCGCTCTCGACAAGGCTGAGATCAATCCGACCGACCTCAACTGATCTCATCAGATAGATAGAAAAAGGAAACAGCATCATGGCGAAGAAACAAGTCGACGGCGACGGCCTCGATATTCCCAATCGCATTAAAGCCTTGCCTGTCAAGCGTACTGGTCCGATCGTGGCGGCCATCATCGTCGTGCTCTTCGCCGCGATGCTGGTGCAGGCTTTGGTCACCAATCCGCGTTTCGAATGGAATGTGGTCTGGAAATACCTGTTCAACGAGAACGTACTGGAAGGCATCAAGTACACGCTGCTGCTGACCGTCATCTCGATGGTCATCGCCATCATTCTGGCGGTCATTCTGGCGGTCATGCGCAAATCCATCAACCCGGTGCTGCGCGGCGTGAGCTGGTTCTACATCTGGTTCTTCCGCGGAACCCCTGTGTACACGCAGCTGGTCTTCTGGGGTCTGTTCGCGGTGCTGGTGCCGCGTATCGGCGTGGGCATCCCGTTCACCTCAATCGAATTCTGGAGCATTGACTCCCAGTCTGTCATCACCGCGTTCAACGCCGCATGGCTGGGCTTGGCCCTGAACGAAGCCGCCTACCTGGCCGAAATCGTGCGCGCCGGCCTCGAGGCCGTCGATCCGGGGCAGACGGAAGCCGCAAAGGCCCTCGGCATGAAGCGCACGCTCATCATGCGTCGCATCGTGCTGCCGCAGGCCATGCGCATCATCATCCCGCCGACCGGCAACGAGTTCATCGGCATGCTGAAGACCACGTCGCTTGTCAACGCCGTGCCGTTCACGCTGGAACTGCAGTTCGCCACCACGGCGATTGCGACCCGTCTGTACAAGCCGATTCCGCTGCTGATCGTGGCGTGCATCTGGTATCTGGTCATCACCTCCATCCTGATGGTCATCCAGTCGCGACTTGAAAAGCACTTCGGCAAGGGCTTCGACGCCCGTCCCGCCGGAGCCCGCGGCAAGCGCACGCCGCTGCCGGGCAAGACCTTCGGCGAACCCAAGGATGACGTCGACAAGCAGAACGAAGCCACGTTCGCGGGAATGACCGCGTGAGGGGAATGACCATGAGCGAAATCACAACCAACGAAATCGTTCCCGCCGTCAAGGCGACCCTGGTGCACAAGGCCTTCGGCAACCTGCACGTGCTCAAAGGCATCGACATGACCGTCATGCCCGGCACCGTCACCGTGATTCTCGGACCGTCCGGTTCCGGCAAATCCACGTTCCTGCGTCTGATCAACCAGCTGGAAACCCTGACCGGCGGCGAAATCGACGTCGACGGCGAAATGATCGGCTACAAGTACGTCGACAAGGGCGGCGAACGTGTGCTGCAGACCCTGAACGACAAGGAAGTGGCCGAACAGCGTTCCAAACTCGGCATGGTGTTCCAGCGCTTCAACCTGTTCCCGCACATGACGGCTCTTGAAAACGTCATGGAGGCTCCGGTCCACGTCAAGCACATGGACAAGAAGGAAGCCCGCGAACTCGCCATTCAGGAGCTGAACCGCGTCGGCATGGGGGAGCGTCTCGATTATTATCCGGCACAGCTGTCCGGCGGCCAGCAGCAGCGCGTGGCCATCGCCCGCGCGCTTGCCATGAAGCCGGAGATCATGCTGTTCGACGAACCGACATCCGCGCTCGATCCGGAACTCGTCGGCGAAGTGCTCAACGTCATGCTCGACCTCGCCAAGGAAGGCATGACCATGGTGGTCGTCACCCATGAGATCGGCTTCGCGCGCGAGGTCGCCGACCAGATCGTCTTCATGGACGGTGGCGTGGTCGTCGAACAGGGCGGACCGGAGATCATCGACCATCCGAAGGAGTCGAGGTTTAAGGACTTCTTGCAGCACGTCCTGTAGCAAGTAAGGCTGTCGTACTGCCGTAAATTCCCAATCCACTGACGTCAAGCGTCCGCAGACGTCCGGTGGGTTGGGTTTTCTTTTTGCCGCCGACGATGGGCGCGTTGCGTGCGCCACTGGTTCGCACGATTTCCCTGGGGGAGTGGGATTTCGCATATATGGCAAAGATTTGTAAGGACGCGCGGCTTGGTTTCATGATTGACATCCTTACCCGATAGGCTAAGGAGCTATGTGTGGAATCGTAGGATATGCAGGAGATGTTCGGACCGCGTGCGGCAAGCCTTTGGAGGTGTGTCTCCAAGGACTTCAGCGATTGGAATACCGCGGATATGATTCGGCCGGCGTGGCGCTGACGGCGCCTGGCATGGAGCGTGTGGCCGTCCGTAAGAAGGCCGGACGTCTGGCCAACCTGGTGCAGGACATCGAACGTGATCCGATGCCGGACGCCACCGTGGGCATCGGCCATACGCGTTGGGCTACGAACGGCGTGCCGAACGACACTAACGCGCATCCGCACACGTCGCGTGACGGCAAGGTCGCCATCATCCACAACGGCATCATCGAAAACGCTTCCCAGCTTCGTCTCGACCTGCAGACGGAGGGCTATCGTTTCGTCTCCGAAACCGATACCGAGGTCGCGGCGAAGCTGCTGGGCAAAATCAGCGACAAGATCATCGAGGAAACCGGTAAGCCTGACCTGTTCAAGGCCATCCGCCGTCTGGCCCGCATGCTGGAAGGCGCGTTCACCATTCTCGCCACGGACGTGCGCCAGCCGGACATCGTGGTCGGCGCCCGTCACGATTCGCCGCTGGTGGTCGGTCTTGGCGAAGGCGAGAACTTCCTCGGCTCCGACGTGGCCGCGTTCGTGGCCTACACCAAGCGCGCCATGGAAATCGACCAGGACCAGGCCGTGATGGTGTCCGCAGACAAGGTCGTCGTCTCCGACTTCATGGGCAACATCGTGCCCGATCCGAAGACCTACACCGTGGACTGGGATGCGTCCGCCGCCGAAAAGGGCGGTTGGGACTCCTTCATGGACAAGGAGATCCATGAGGATCCGGCCGCCGTGCAGCGCACTCTGCTGGGGCGTCTCGACGAGAACGGCAACATCAACCTCGATGAGGTGCGCATCGACGAGCATGATTTCAAAGCCATCGACAAGATCATCGTCATCGCCTGCGGCACGGCCGCGTACGCGGGCATGGTGGCCAAATACGCCATCGAGCATTGGGTGCGCATTCCGGTAGAAGTGGAACTCGCCCACGAATTCCGCTACCGTGACCCGATCCTCACCCCCCGAACGTTGGTGGTGGCCATTTCGCAGTCCGGCGAGACCATGGACACGCTGATGGCGTTGCGCCACGCGCGTGAACAGGGCTCCAAGGTATTGGCCATCTGCAACACGCAGGGCGCGTCCATCCCACGCGAATCCGACGCGGTGCTCTACACCCATGCTGGTCCGGAAGTGGCGGTCGCCTCCACCAAGGCGTTCGTGGCGCAGATCACCGCCGCATACGTGCTCGGCCTGTATCTGGCGCAGGTCAAAGGCGCCATGTACAGGGACGAGATCGCCCAAACCCTGGATTCCCTGAAGGACATGCCGCGCAAGATCCAGTGGGTCCTCGACACCCAGACCAAGACCGTGCAGGAGGCCGCCAAGCAGATGGTGGACGCGAAGTCCTTCCTGTTCCTCGGCCGTCATGTGGGCTATCCGGTGGCCATGGAAGGCGCGTTGAAGCTCAAGGAGATCGCCTACACCTTCACCGAGGGCTTCGCCGCGGGAGAGCTCAAGCATGGTCCGATCGCGCTGGTCGACGAGGGCGAGCCGGTCGTGTTCATCGTGCCGCCCGCGCGCGGACGCAACGTGCTGCACGCCAAAGTCATCTCCGGCATCGAAGAGGTCAAGGCCCGCGGCGCCTACATCATCGCCGTGGCCGAGGAGAACGATCCGGATGTGGAGCGTTACGCCGACGTGGTGTTCTGGCGTCCCGCCTGCCCGACGCTGATGAGCCCGCTGGTGGACGTGGTGCCGCTGCAGCTGTTCGCCATGGACATGGCCAAGCTCAAGAACTACGACGTCGACAAGCCGCGCAACCTCGCCAAGTCCGTCACCGTTGAGTAACGAACGCAGGCACCGTTACGTGCTCGAGGAACCTCATATTCCCTTCGAATATGAGGTTCTGTACGAGGATGAGAACATCATCGTCATCGACAAGCCGCATTTCCTCGCCACCACGCCACGCGGCATGTGGTATCGCGAAACCGCGCTGGTCCGGTTGCGCGAGCGGTACGACGAGCCGAACATCACGCCGGCGCACCGTTTGGACCGACTGACCGCAGGCGTCGTCGTGTTCGTACGTAATCCGTCTGCGCGAGGCGCGTACCAGATGCTGTTCCAAAATCGCAAAACCGTCAAAACCTACGAATGCCTGGCACCGCTCGCCCCGACGCAGCGGCCGCGATATGGAACGGCGGTGCGCATCGACCGGCACCTGCCGTTTCCGCTGGTACGCAGGTCGCATATCAACAAGGATCGCGGACGATTGCAGGCGTACGAAAGCGCCGACGTGCCCAACGCGGAAACGCTGATCGAACGGGGAAGCGGCATCCGCTTCGTTGCCGGCAGACCGTACGTGAATTACACGCTGCATCCGAAAACCGGCAAGACGCACCAGTTGCGCGTGCATATGAATTCGCTCGGACTGGCGATATTGGGCGACGATTTCTATCCGGACATCGTGCAGCGCGCGTACGACGACTTCTCGCAACCCTTGGAATTGGTGGCGCGCGAACTGCGATTCGATGACCCGCTCAACGGCGAGCCACGTCGATTCGTATCGCACGTGCCGTTGGGCGCGGGCTTATAGAAACCCACGATTTTGGACATTCCCCTATCTCGGCCGACACGCCCGATTATCATGGCGTTCTGTTGACTTGCCGGAGCGTTTCCGGCATCACGAGAGTAAGAGAGAACCATGGGTAAAATCTCGAAAGCCGTCCGCGGCGTCGCCGACATCTACAACGGCGCATCGCTGATCGTCCGTATCATCGTCGGCCTGATCATCGGCACCGTGCTGGCATTGACCATGCCCCACGTGACCTGGATCGGCGAATTCGGCACCCTGTTCGTGGCCGCGTTGAAGGCCGTGGCACCGATTCTGGTGTTCGTACTGGTGGCCAGCGCCCTTGCGCAGGGCACGTCGAAACTCGACCGCCGTTTCGGCACCGTGCTGTTCCTGTACCTGTTCACCACGTTCCTGGCAGCGGTCGTGGCCGTGCTGACCTCCCGTCTATTCCCGCAGACCCTGTCCTTGGGCAAGGCCGCCAAAGCCGACGTGGTGCCGCAAGGCCTTTCCGAAGTCATCCAGACGCTGCTGACCAACATCGTGGCCAATCCGATCCAGGCCATCATCGACGGCAACTACATCTGCATCCTGATGTGGGCCTGCCTGTTCGGACTCGCCATGAAGTCCATCGCCAACGAAAGCTCCAAAGCGTTCATGGCCAACGTGGCCGACGCCGTGTCCCAGGTGATCCGCTGGGTCATCAACCTCGCCCCGTTCGGCATCATGGGCCTCGTGTTCACCAACGTGGCCGACAACGGCCTGTCCGCGTTCACCAAGTACGGCAGCCTGCTGCTCCTGCTCGTCGGCACCATGCTGCTCATGGTGCTCGTGTTCGGCCCGCTCGTCATCTTCATCTTCCTGCGCCGCAACCCGTACCCGCTGGTCTACCGCTGCTTCAAGGAATCCGGCCTGACCGCGTTCTTCACCCGCTCCTCCGCTGCGAACATCCCCGTCAACATGCAGCTGTGCGAGAAGCTCGGGCTTGACAAGGACATGTACTCCGTGTCCATTCCGCTGGGCGCCACCATCAACATGAACGGCGCGGCCATCACCATCACCATCATGGCCATGGCTGCCGCCAACACGCTCGGCATCCAGATCTCCCTGCCGGCGGCCATCCTGCTGTCCGTGGTCTCCGCGCTCGGCGCATGCGGCGCGTCCGGCGTGGCAGGCGGCTCGCTGCTGCTCATCCCGATGGCCTGCTCGCTGTTCGGCATCAGCAACGACATCGCCATGCAGGTGGTGGGCGTCGGCTTCATCATCGGCGTCATCCAGGATTCCGTGGAAACCTGCCTGAACTCCGCGTCCGATGTGGAGTTCGCGGCCACCGCCGAATACCATGCCTGGCTCAAGCAGGGCCGTCAGCTGCCGGCCTTCATGTATTCCAAGAAGGAACGCGCCAAGCTCGGCATCGAAGCTTGATTGCGTACCGGCTTAGCCGCCGATGCGATATCGCAGGGAACCGCTTTGGAAGTTCGCTTCCGGAGCGGTTCTTCCGCATTCGGCGTATTTGGGTGGATATGGGGAGTCTTTCCAGGCTTGTGCGTGGCTTCCGCATGACCCGTATAATCTTATGGTGGTAATCGCAGGCGAAATACAAAACGGAGGTCCGTGGGCGTGGTGCTGAAATCGGCGAAACTGGTGAAGCAGCTCACCGCCATCTGCTGCGCGGGCGTCATGGCGGCCAGCGCCGCCGCATGCGGGGCCAATACGGACACACGCACACAGATCACCGTATGGTCGTGGGAGCCGAGCATGAAACAGGTCATCGCCGGCTTCGAAAAAGACAATCCCGACATCCACGTGGTTTGGAAGAACACCAGCGGTTACGACAAACTCAACAACGCCATCCAAGACGGTTACGGCATTCCCGACGTGGTGCAGCTGGAATATTACGCATTGCGCCAGTACGCGGTCAGCAGCCAGCTCGTGCCCATCACCGGCAGAACCGAAGGCTATGCCGATTTCTACACGCCCGGCACCTGGGCGTCGGTGCAGCTCAACGGACGGGTGTACGGGCTTCCCATGGACTCCGGCCCGATGGCCTTCTTCTATAACAACAGCGTGTTCGAACAGGTTGGCGTGGACGCGTCCAAGATCCGCACATGGGACGACTACTACGAGGCCGCCAAAAAACTCAAGAAAATCGGCGTGTACATCACCGCCGATTCCGGCGACGCCAGCTTCTACGACACGATGATCTGGCTCGCCGGCGGACGCCCGTTCTCCACGTCCAACGATGGCAAGAACGTGACCATCAGACTCACCGAAGATAAAGGCACCCGCGAATTCACCGAATTCTGGCAGAAGATGATCGATGAGGGTTTGGTGGCAACAAACCTCACGTCATGGTCGGATCGATGGAAATCGGCCGTGGGACAAGGCAAAGTCGCCTCGCTGTTCTCCGGCGCATGGCTGCCTTCGCTGCTCATGTCCGACATTCCCGGCGCGGCCGGCCTGTGGCGCGTGGCCCAGATGCCGACGCCCGACGGCAAGGCCACCACATCGGAAAACGGCGGTTCGGCCCTTGCCGTGCTGCAACGTTCCCGCAAACCCGAAGCCTCATACCGTTTCATCGAATACGCCTGCCACAATGCCAAAGGCATCACAACCCGCGTGGATGGCGGCGCGTTCCCAGCCGACAAAAACACCCTATCCGACTCGAAATTCCTCAGCAAGACCACGGTGACCGACGACCGTGGCATCGAAGTGCCCTATTTCGGCGGGCAGGAATACAACCGCGTGCTGTCCCAGGCCGCGGAGAACGTGTCGACCGAATACCAGTATCTGCCGTTCGAAGTGTATGCGCGCAGCGACTTCCGGTCCACGGTGGGCAAGGCCTACAAATGGTCGAGCCTGCTGCGCAAAGAGCAGAACAGGCTCAACATCATCGCCGCAGGCGGTCAGGTCTCCGACACCTCCAACATCGGCGATGCGTTGAAGAACACCGAATCGTCCGACCGCATCAAACTTAAGGGCGGCATAGCCCTATGGCAGAAGGACCTGAAAGAATACGGAGCCAACCAGGGCTTCACCATCCAATAGCGTCTGTGTAATTGGTTTAATCGATTGCGGCCTGCGGATAGCGCATTATCCGCAGGCCGTCGGTTTTCAGATTGCCGGGCTATGATCGCCGGTTCCCGTCACTGGCTCTTGAATCAGCGGACGTTGCGGTCGTAGATGTGCCGCATGCCCTTGAAAATCAGGTCCGGATCGTAAATGTCGATCATGTTCGTGTCGTCGGCGAACACGCGGCTCAATCCGCCCGTCGCCACCACACGGAAATCCTCGTCGATCTCCTTATGGAACTGCGCGATCGTGCGTTCGATGCCGCCGAGGAAGTTGTAGTACAGGCCCGCCTGCATGGCCGGTTTCGTGGACTTCGCCAGAATCGACTTCGGACGGGTGATCTCCACTTCCGGCAGCTGCGCCGTCCCTTCCCACAGTGCGGCCGCGGCGGTGCGGATACCGGTGGTGATCAGTCCGGAAATCACCGACGCGTCCGCGGTGACGTAGTTGAACGTGGTGGCCGTGCCGAAATCAGCCACCAGAATCGGCCCGCCATACTCGTAATACGCGCCCGCGCAGTCGGCGATGCAGTCCGCGCCCATGTTCTGCGGATTGTCCATGCGGATGTTGAGTCCCGTTTTGATGCCCGGTCCCACGATCATCGGATCGATGTCGAGGAACTTCACGATGCTCGCACGGAACGAATGCATGACCTTCGGCACCACGGACGAAATGATCACATCATCGACATCCGCCGGCTTGTAGCCGCTCAAAGCCAGGAACTGCGTGATCATCAGCCCGTATTCGTCGGACGTGTGGTTCGCCTTCGTGGTGATGCGGTACGTGCCCGCGATGCGCCCATCGTCGATGAAACCGATCACGACGTTCGTGTTGCCGATATCCACAGCCATCAGAAGCATGTTGCGTTCTCCTTCGCGTTTTGCGGAAGTTCCGTTGAAATATTGCGATTATTGCGATTGATACGGTTATTGCGATTCGAAAATGCTGCGGTTAGCGCCGTTCGCCGTCCGCACGCATGGCTGCGAGCTTGACAAGAATACGTTTCGCAAGTGCGTCCTTGCCCATCTTGCTCCACCGTTCGATGCTTGGCCTGTCTGCGGTTTCGCCCGGCGTCAGCACCGTCACCACGTTCGTGTCCGCTGCGAAACCGGCGCCGGGGGTGCGCAGATTGTTGGCCACCAGCATGTCGCAATGCTTGCCGTTAAGCTTCTTCGCCGCGTTGGCCTCAAGGTCGCGCGTTTCCATGGCGAATCCGCACAATGTCTGGTCCGGCCGCTTATGTTCGCCGGCCCAAGCCAGAATGTCCGGATTCGAGGTGAGTTCGAGTT
>ERZ894214.602-NODE-602-length-15752-cov-82.7332_pt1 | contig 15752 bp, 8 predicted proteins | sample MGYA00380290_ERZ894214 | MGnify/ENA primary metagenome ERZ894214 (study PRJEB32331, sample SAMN06328421) | human gut metagenome | biome: human gut microbiome; feature: stool | host: Homo sapiens | collected 2014-09-19 ... | reverse complement strand
ACCACGTCATCAACAGCCCGGAACCTTTCCTAAGCACTACTATCGGACGCTACGGCAACCGCATCGCCAAAGGAAAATTCACTCTGTTCGGCGAAGAACATGAACTCACAATCAACAACGGACCTAACTCCCTGCACGGAGGACCTACCGGTTTCCACGCTCGTGTATGGGACGCTATACAACTTGACGAGAGCACAGTGCAATTCAACTATGTTTCTGCCGACGGCGAAGAAGGATTCCCCGGCAACCTGGAAGTAGAAATGACCTACCGCCTGGAAAACGAAGTAAACGCACTGACTATCGAATACCGCGCAACAACCGACAAAGCCACAGTCGTTAATCTGACTAACCACGGTTTCTTCAACCTCGCCGGTATCTCCACTCCTACTCCTACCGTCAACGACCACATCGTTACTATCAACGCTGATTTCTATACGCCTATCGACGAAGTTTCTATCCCAACAGGCGAAATTGCCAAAGTAGAGGGTACTCCGATGGATTTCCGCACTCCGCATACCGTAGGCGAACGTATCAATGACAAATTCCAGCAACTGATTTTCGGTGCCGGTTACGACCACTGCTATGTACTGAACAAGATAGAGAGCGGCTCACTCGACCTGGCTGCTACTTGCAAAGACCCGAAAAGCGGCCGTATCATGGAAGTGTATACCACCGAAGCCGGCGTGCAACTCTATACAGGCAACTGGCTAAATGGATTTGAAGGCGCACATGGAGCTACATTCCCTGCAAGAAGCGCTATCTGCTTTGAAGCACAGTGTTTCCCGGATACCCCGAACAAACCGCATTTCCCATCGGCTACTTTGCTGCCGGGTGATGAATACCAACAGATCACTGTCTACAAGTTTGCTGTGGAAGAATAAGATTTGAAAAATAACTAACCTAATTTTATAAACTAACATTTTTTTTGAACCATGACACAAGAAAAAAAGAACGGTAAAATCATTGCAATCATTACGATGATTTTCCTTTTTGGTATGATTTCATTTGTTACCAACCTCGCTGCTCCTATGGGTATCGTGTTGAAAAACCAGTTCGACGTATCAAACGCATTAGGTATGCTGGGAAACTTCGGAAACTTCATTGCATACGCAGTAATGGGTATTCCGAGCGGTATCCTGTTGCAACGCGTGGGTTATAAGAAAACAGCACTGATCGCAGTAGCTATCGGTTTCATTGGTGTAGGTATCCAATTCTTATCCGGTCATTCAAGCCGGGAAATGGCATTTGCCGTTTATTTGATTGGTGCATTCGTAGCAGGTTTCTCTATGTGTTTGCTTAACACTGTTGTAAACCCGATGTTGAACAAACTGGGTGGTGAAGGTAATAAAGGTAACCAGCTTATCCAGGTAGGTGGATCTTTCAACTCTGTAATGGCTACCATTACTCCGATGTTTGTAGGTATCCTGATCGCCGGATCTATCGAAAAAGCTACTATTTCTCAAATATTCCCTGTGATGTACACTGCTATGGCTGTGTTCGCTTTCGCTTTCTTCGTACTTCTGTTTGTACAAATCCCCGAACCTAATGCCAATGCTGCAACAGAACCTATCGGCAAATTGATGAAGGGTGCTTTAAAGTTCCGTCATTTCATCCTGGGAGCTATTGCAATCTTTGTATATGTAGGTATTGAAGTTGGTGTACCGGGTACTTTGAATCTATTCCTGACAGACCCCGTAGAAAAAGGCGGAGCAGGCATTGCTTCTACTATTTCCGGTTTTGTGGCAGGAACTTATTGGTTCTTAATGCTGATCGGTCGTCTGGCCGGCGCATCACTCGGTGCTAAAATTTCCAGTAAAGCGATGCTTACGTTTACATCTGCACTGGGTTTGATTTTAGTATTCCTTGCTATCTTCTCTTCTACCGGAACATTGGTTAACCTGCCTGTACTTCAACAGAGTGCTACCGGCGGTTTGTCATTCGGTTTTGCTGAAGTACCTATCAACGCTATGTATTTGGTATTAGTAGGTCTTTGTACTTCTATCATGTGGGGTGGTATTTTCAACCTTGCAGTAGAAGGATTAGGAAAATATCTGGCTGCTGCTTCCGGTCTGTTTATGGTACTGGTTTGTGGTGGAGGTATCCTGCCTGTTATCCAAGGTTGGGTAGCTGACATCGCCGGTTTCATGCCTAGCTACTGGGTTATCATCGCCGCACTTGCTTACCTGCTGTTCTACGGTCTGGTAGGTTGCAAAAATGTAAACAAGGATATTCCTGTGGAATAAATTTCGATTTCTGATTTCTGAATTATGAATTGTTCATAGCTCATAATTCAGAAATCAGAAATCATAATTCTCTATATTATTATTATTCACCTTTAAAATATAAATATCATGGATACAGAATACGTAAGAAGTCGCTTCATTAAACACTTTGACGGAACTACTGGATTTTTATATGCTTCTCCGGGCCGTATCAACCTGATCGGCGAACACACTGACTACAACGGTGGATTCGTATTTCCGGGAGCCGTAGACAAAGGCATGATTGCTGAAATCAAACCAAACGGCACTGACAAGGTTAAAGCTTACTCTATCGACTTGAAAGACTATGTAGAATTTGGTCTGAACGAAGAGGATGCTCCACGTGCCAGCTGGGCAAGATATATTTTCGGTGTATGCCGTGAAATGATTAAACGTGGCGTTGATGTGAAGGGATTCAATACTGCTTTCGCAGGTGATGTACCTCTGGGTGCAGGTATGTCTTCTTCTGCTGCTTTGGAAAGTACGTATGCTTTCGCATTGAACGAACTGTTCGGTGAAAACAAAATAGATAAATTTGAATTGGCTAAAGTGGGCCAGGCAACAGAACACAACTACTGCGGTGTTAACTGCGGTATCATGGACCAGTTTGCTTCTGTGTTCGGTAAAGCAGGCAGCTTGATCCGTCTGGATTGCCGTTCACTGGAATATCAGTATTTCCCATTCCATCCGGAAGGCTATCGTCTGGTTCTGATGGATTCAGTGGTTAAACACGAACTGGCTTCTTCTGCTTACAACAAGCGTCGCCAAAGCTGTGAAGCTGCTGTTGCCGCTATCCAGAAAAAACATCCGCACGTAGAATTCCTGCGCGACTGTACAATGGCTATGCTAGAAGAAGCGAAAGCTGATATCAGCGCTGAAGACTATATGCGTGCAGAATATGTAATCGAAGAAATCCAACGTGTACTCGATGTTTGCGAGGCATTGGAAAAGGATGATTACGAAACTGTAGGTAAGAAGATGTACGAAACTCATCACGGCATGAGCAAGCTGTACGAAGTAAGCTGCGAAGAACTCGACTTCCTGAATGACTGCGCTAAAGAATACGGTGTAACCGGTTCACGCGTAATGGGTGGTGGCTTCGGTGGTTGTACGATCAACCTTGTTAAGGATGAGTTGTATGATAACTTCGTTGAAAAAACAAAAGCTGCTTTCAAAGCTAAATTCGGCAGAAGCCCGAAAGTGTATGACGTAGTAATCGGCGACGGTTCTCGTAGACTGGAATAAGAATTTATTCGTTATTAAATAAGTAAGAAGGGCGGCTTCCGTGATGGGAGCCGCCCTTACTTTTTACAATTAACAAAAATCTAGAACCTATTGATCTAGTAACATCTAATTAGTTCTACTTATTTCTTCGTGAATTTATATACCGCGAACGTAGTGGGTTCCAGTTCGGTAGTAAACACGTTGCCTTCAATAGATACCGGAGTTTCCTGCGGAACAATGGCAAAAGGTTGTTCAAGTGTATTATCCTTATCCAAATCAAGCGAACGAAGTTTGATACAACGGCCATCAGACAGTACATCTTGTTTTTTCAATCCTTCAAAATTCAAGGTAATTGGCTGTATTGTGGCGGAAGTATTGGCAACCTTTACAATCAGTTCATTCTTATCCTTATCGTAAACAGCACTGGCAAAGAGTCCGTTCTGTCCTTCGGCTCCCGTTACATTTTTCTTGTTCATGGTAAGGGGAAGAACATTTGTTCCTTTGTTTTGTGCATACAGTTGTTGTACATAATAGCTAGTGGTACGCACAGAGTTCAGGTTATCGAACCAAATCATATCAGGACGCCATTGCCATCCTTCCACATGAGCAAAAAGCGGAGCATAGGTAGCCATGTGGACGATGTCAGCATTACGTTCCAATCCGGTCATGAAAGCAGCTTCGAGCAAAGCAGCATGGTAATGGTTCCATTTCTTTCCTTTTCCATGACAGGCATATTCGCCGGCAAAGACTTTCGGACCTTTACGATCGTAGTTGTCATAGCGGGCACCTTGTGCCAGGAACCAACTTTCGGGACGATAGAAATGTTCGTCCACCAAATCGGCTTTCAGACGTTTCATTTCAGGCCACAAGTAATCAAATTCTTTTCCTTCGGAATTCGGACCGGAGCTACCTACTATTTTAATTTCCGGGTGAGCTTTACGAATGGCTTTGATAAACGGTTCGAGACGTTCGGGATATTCTTTTCCCCATTGTTCGTTACCGATACCGACAAACTTCAGGTTAAACGGTGCAGGATGTCCCATATCGGCACGTACCTTTCCCCATGTGGTATTCACGTCTCCATTAGCAAACTCAATCAGGTCGAGTGCATCCTGAATATAGTTATCCAAATCACAAACGGCTACGTGAGCTTTCGGATCATTATTCTGATATTGGCAGGAAAGCCCGCAATTCAGAATCGGCAGAGGTGCCGCACCCATTTCTTCAGACAACAGGAAATATTCGTAGAATCCCAATCCATAGCTTTGATAATAATCAGGGAAGAATCGGTGAGTAAAAGTATACTGCCAACGATTTTCATTTAAGGGACGGTTCTCTACCGGGCCAACTGATTTTTTCCAATCGTAACGAGTCTCCAGGTCGGTACCTTCTACAATGCAACCACCGGGAAAGCGAAAGACTCCAGGATGAATATCCGCCAATGCTTGTGCCAAATCTTTACGAAGACCATTTTCGTGTCCCTTCCAAGTATCAACCGGGAAAAGAGAGACGTGCTCCAAATCTACTGTTCCTTTGGAAGTAAGGAAAATACGAAGTACGGATTTCGGATGAGTACTGCCGGGCTTCAAGATTATCTGGTATTTTTTCCAGTCCTTAGAATCAATCGTAAGATTCCCTGCGACAAGCGCCTGGCGTTCGCCCATTGATTGGGTATCTACAAGTTCGATCCTCAATGTTTCTTTCGTACTTCCTTGCGGCAAACGCGCCCAAACGGAGAAGCGATATTCCTCCCCCTTCTTGACACCGATACCGAAGAAACCTTCGTTATCCAATCCGGTATGCTTATGTGCATGTCCGGGGTTAGAAAGGCGTACGTAATGTGGATTGCGTTCAAAAGGGCCATCATTCATTAAGGATACTTTTCCATACGTTTTCCATCCCATCAGGTGTTGTGGAAATTCAAAGGAACGATTCTTCACCAGTTCGGCATAAAGTCCGCCGTCGGCAGCATAGTTGATGTCCTCAAAAAAGAGTCCGTACATAGTAGGTTGGATTTCTGCACCCAGCTTCTTCGTCTGTATCACCAACTCATTAGTTTGCGCATGAAGCGCAAGGTTAGTAGACAAGGCTAATACTGCCAATAAATTTGCGTATCTTCTCATGGTTCTCAATAAAAAATTATATATAGTTAAAATGCAAAGATAATCAGATTCTCTATTTTCCCCGTACCCGATTTTATCATTAACAGGTGTATATCGGTCAAAAAGGATCAAATTCCATTCATTTGCACAATTTTCCATCCGTATCTGATATTTATAATACGAAACCAGATCAAAAAATACCTATTAACCCGCTCTATTATATGAAAAATAAACGGATGGAAAGCGTACATTTATATATATAATAAGGTGTATGGGAAATCATAAAATATACCGTTTATGCTGCATAACATACAAGAGTGTATTTGATACACCAAACAAAAGTGTTACTTTTACACCCAAAATAAGATAAATATCTCATTTACATTAAAAATAAAGCCATGAAAAAACATTTTCTACTTGCAGGATTTGCCGCGCTGATGCTGGTTGCGTGCAATAACAAGCCGGCTTCCGAGCTGACCTTGTCCGGTCTTGATCCGGTAAAATTTCAAACAGAAGTGAACAATGCCAAAACAGCTCTTTACACCTTAAAGAACAAGGCAGGCATGGAAGTATGCATCACTAACTTCGGAGGACGTATCGTGTCTGTCATGGTACCCGACAAGAACGGTAAGATGCAAGATGTAGTTTTAGGTTTTGACAGCATTGCTGACTATATTAATGTACCCAGCGACTTCGGTGCTTCTATCGGACGCTATGCAAACCGTATCAACCAAGGACGTTTCGCATTGGACGGTGACACGATCCAACTGCCGCAAAACAATTTCGGCCACTGCCTGCACGGAGGTCCGAAAGGTTGGCAATACAAAGTTTATGAAGCTAATCTGATTGATCCGACAACGCTGGAACTGACACTTGTCTCACCGGACGGAGACGAAAACTTCCCGGGTAATGTGACAGCTAAAGTGACTTACAAACTGACTGAAGACAACGCTATCGACATCAAATATAGCGCAACTACCGATAAAAAGACGATCATCAATATGACCAACCACTCTTACTTCAACCTGGCTGGTGATCCGTCAAAAGCTTCAACCGACAATATATTGTATGTGAACGCAGACTACTATACCCCAGTAGACAGCACCTTTATGACTACAGGCGAAATCGCTCCGGTGAAAGACACTCCGATGGACTTCACCACTCCGAAAGCTGTAGGCAAAGAGATCGACAACTACGATTTCGTTCAACTGAAGAACGGAAAAGGATATGACCACAACTGGGTACTCAACACAAAGGGAGATCTTTCGCAAGTTGCTGCAAAACTCACCTCACCTGAAAGCGGTATTACTCTGGAAGTATATACCAACGAACCGGGTGTACAGGTTTACACAGGAAACTTCCTCGACGGAACCGTAACCGGAAAGAAAGGCATCGTTTACAACCAACGTGCTTCTGTGTGTCTGGAGACACAACATTATCCTGACAGTCCTAACAAGGCAGACTGGCCTTCTGTTGTACTGGAACCGGGACAAACTTATAATAGTGAATGTATTTTCAAATTTTCTGTAGAGAAATAATATTAACTCATAAATCATATTTATTGTGGAAGCATTAGATTGGCTAGTAATCGGAGTCTTTTTTCTGGCTCTGATCGGTATTATTGTTTGGGTAGTCAGACAAAAACAAAATGACTCGGCAGATTATTTCTTGGGCGGACGCGACGCAACATGGCTTGCGATCGGTGCCTCTATTTTCGCATCCAACATCGGTTCGGAACACTTGATCGGACTGGCAGGAGCCGGTGCATCCAGTGGTATGGCTATGGCACACTGGGAAATTCAGGGATGGATGATCTTGATTCTGGGATGGGTGTTTGTACCCTTCTACACACGAAGCATGGTATATACAATGCCGGAATTTCTGGAACGCCGCTATAATCCTCAATCACGTACCATCCTGTCGGTCATCTCTTTGGTAAGTTATGTGTTAACCAAAGTAGCTGTGACTGTATATGCCGGTGGTCTTGTATTCCAACAAGTATTCGGTATCAAAGAGCTTTGGGGAATTGATTTCTTCTGGATTGCAGCTATCGGTCTGGTAGTGTTAACTGCACTTTATACGATCTTCGGTGGTATGAAATCAGTTCTTTACACTTCTGTTCTTCAAACCCCTATCCTACTGCTAGGATCATTAATAATTCTGGTACTCGGCTTCAAAGAATTAGGTGGATGGGACGAAATGATGAGAGTCTGTGGGGCTGTTACCGTAAATGATTACGGTGATACAATGACTAACCTGATCCGTAGCAATGATGATGCAAACTTCCCTTGGTTGGGCGCTTTGATCGGTTCGGCTATTATCGGTTTCTGGTACTGGTGTACCGACCAGTTCATCGTTCAACGTGTACTTTCAGGTAAAAATGAAATGGAAGCTCGTCGTGGTACTATTTTCGGTGCTTATCTGAAATTGTTGCCTGTATTCCTTTTCTTGATTCCTGGTATGATCGCATTTGCATTACATCAAAAATATATCGGTGCCGGTGGCGAAGGTTTCTTGCCGATGCTGGCCAACGGAACAGCAAATGCTGATGCCGCTTTCCCGACATTAGTAGCCAAATTACTTCCTGCCGGTGTGAAAGGTTTGGTAGTATGTGGTATTCTTGCCGCCTTGATGAGTTCTCTTGCATCTCTGTTTAACTCGTCAGCCATGCTGTTTACTATCGACTTCTACAAACGTTTCAGACCGGAAACTCCGGAGAAGAAACTGGTAGGTATCGGTCAGGTTGCAACGGTTGTAATCGTTATTTTAGGTATTCTCTGGATTCCTATCATGCGTAGTGTAGGCGATGTACTTTATACTTATTTGCAGGACGTTCAATCCGTACTGGCACCAGGTATCGCTGCGGCTTTCTTACTGGGTATCTGTTGGAAACGTACTTCCGCCCAGGGTGGTATGTGGGGATTGATTGCTGGTATGGTAATCGGTTTAACTCGCCTCGGTGCAAAAGTATATTATAGCAATGCAGGTGAAGTAGCAGATTCTACATTCAAATATTTGTTCTATGATATGAATTGGTTATTCTTCTGTGGATGGATGTTCTTGTTCTGCATTATTGTAGTAATCGTAGTCAGCCTGGCAACCAAAGCTCCGACTGCAGAAAAGATTCAGGGACTGGTATTCGGTACGGCTACCAAAGAACAAAAAGCTGCTACACGTGCTAGCTGGAATCACTGGGATATTATTCATACTGTAATTATCCTGGCTATTACAGGTGCTTTCTACTGGTATTTCTGGTAAAAAATAAGCCCTTCCTTCAATCTTCTCTTTGGGAAAGGTTGAAGGAAGCTAAAAATAGTCTTGCCAACGGAAAGACTGGTTTATTATAACTAAAATCACAATCTAAATGGATAAAGATAATTCACAAGAGTCAATGATAAGCTCAAACTCCCTCTCTTTTGGAAAGAACCGGGGGGAGGCTTATTATAGCTCGAATCCCACCTTTTATGTCGGCATCGACTGTATCATCTTTGGTTTCAACGAAGGGGAAATCAGCTTGCTATTGTTGAAGAGAAACTTCGAGCCGGCAATGGGTGAATGGTCACTGATGGGAGGATTTGTGCAAAACAATGAAAGTGTGGATGATGCCGCCAAACGTGTATTGCATGAGCTTACCGGACTGGAAAACGTTTACATGGAACAGGTAGGAACTTTCGGAGCAATCGACCGCGATCCGGGTGAACGGGTTATCTCCGTGGCTTACTATGCATTGATTAACATCAATGAGTATGACCGAAAACTGGTTCAGAAGCACAATGCTTACTGGGTGAATATGAACGAACTTCCCCCGCTTATCTTCGACCATCCTGAAATGGTAGAAAAAGCACGGGAACTGATGAAACAGAAAGCATCCGTAGAACCTATCGGATTCAATCTGCTTCCGAAACTCTTTACATTATCCCAATTACAAAGTTTATATGAGGCCATTTACGGTGAAACAATGGATAAACGGAACTTCCGTAAAAGAGTGGCTGAAATGGATTATATAGAAAAGACTGATAAAATTGATAAACTGGGTTCCAAACGGGGCGCTGCCTTGTATAAGTTCAACGGCAAGGCTTACCGCAAAGACCCGAAATTTAAAATATAATCATTATGCTGGAAGAACTAAAAGAAAAAGTATTTCATGCCAATCTTGAATTGGTAAAGCATGGATTAGTCATCTTTACCTGGGGCAATGTCTCTGCTATCGACCGTGAAAGCGGATTGGTAGTAATCAAACCCAGTGGTGTAAGTTATGATGATATGAAAGCCGAAGATATGGTAGTAGTGGATTTGGATGGCAAGGTCGTTGAAGGACGACTGAAGCCATCCTCGGATACTCCTACTCACGTAGTACTTTACAAAGCATTTCCGGAGATTGGCGGAGTGGTACACACCCACTCTACTTATGCGACTGCCTGGGCACAGGCGGGATGCGACATTCCGAACATCGGAACGACTCACGCGGATTATTTCCATGACGCCATTCCCTGCACGGCAGATATGACGGAAGCGGAAGTGAAAGGCGCTTACGAACTGGAAACCGGTAATGTGATAGTGAAACGTTTTGAAGGATTGAATCCTGTACATACACCGGGAGTATTGGTGAAGAATCACGGTCCTTTCTCTTGGGGAAAAGATGCGCACGATGCTGTACACAACGCCGTGGTAATGGAACAGGTAGCCAAAATGGCAAGTATCGCTTATGCGGTAAACCCGAATTTAACAATGAACCCATTGCTGGTAGAAAAACATTTCAGCCGCAAGCATGGTCCGAATGCTTATTATGGACAGTAACAATTAAAAAAACAAATATTAAAAATTAAAGCAATAACATTATGAATAACGTATTTGATCAATATGAAGTATGGTTCGTAACAGGAGCACAGCTTCTGTACGGAGGTGACGCAGTAATCGCAGTAGACGCACATTCTAATGAAATGGTAAACGGACTGAATGAATCCGGTAAACTCCCTGTCAAGGTGGTATACAAAGGTACTGCCAACTCTTCTAAAGAAGTGGAAACTGTATTCAAAGCAGCCAATAACGATGAAAAATGTATCGGTGTAATCACTTGGATGCATACTTTCTCTCCTGCTAAGATGTGGATTCATGGTCTGCAACAGTTGAAGAAACCATTGTTACACCTGCACACACAGTTCAACAAGGAAATTCCTTGGGATACAATGGACATGGACTTCATGAACCTGAACCAGTCAGCTCACGGTGACCGCGAATTCGGACATATCTGTACCCGTATGCGCATCCGTCGTAAAGTAGTGGTAGGTCACTGGAAAGAGGAAGACACTTTGCACAAGATCGCTGTCTGGATGCGTGTTTGTGCCGGTTGGGCAGACTCACAGGATATGCTGATTATCCGTTTCGGCGACCAGATGAACAATGTAGCTGTAACCGACGGTGATAAAGTGGAAGCTGAACAACGTATGGGTTACCACGTAGATTATTGTCCGGTAAGCGAATTGATGGAATATCATAAAGAAATCAAGAATGAAGATGTAGATACGTTGGTAGCTACCTACTTCAAAGAATACGACCACGATGCTTCTTTGGAAGACAAATCGACTGAAGCTTATCAAAAAGTATGGAATGCCGCTAAAGCAGAACTTGCCATGCGTGCTATCCTGATAGCTAAAGGCGCTAAAGGATTTACGACCAACTTCGACGATTTGGGCGACATCGAATACAATGGTTTCGATCAGATCCCGGGTCTTGCTTCACAACGTCTGATGGCGGAAGGTTACGGATTCGGCGCTGAAGGTGACTGGAAATCGGCTGCTCTGTACCGTACAGTATGGGTAATGAATCAGGGACTTCCCAAAGGTTGTTCATTCCTGGAAGACTACACGCTGAACTTCGACGGTGCCAACAGCTCTATCCTGCAGTCACACATGTTGGAAATCTGCCCGCTTATCGCAGCCAACAAACCGCGCCTGGAAGTACACTTCCTCGGTATAGGTATCCGCAAGAGCCAAACTGCAAGATTGGTATTTACTTCAAAAACAGGCGCAGGATGCACTGCTACAGTAGTAGATATGGGTAACCGCTTCCGCCTGATTGTGAACGATGTGGAATGTATCGAACCGAAACCGCTGCCTAAGTTGCCGGTTGCTTCTGCCCTCTGGATTCCGATGCCTAACCTCGAAGTGGGTGCAGGTGCATGGATCCTGGCTGGTGGAACTCACCACTCTTGCTTCTCTTACGACCTGACAGCAGAATATTGGGAAGATTATGCTGAAATCGCAGGTATCGAAATGGTACATATCAACAAGGATACTACGATCAGCTGCTTCAAGAAAGAACTGCGCATGAACGAAGTTTATTACATGTTGAATAAAGCGCTTTGCTAAAAAGCCGATCTCTCAAGTTTCGTAAGAGCTTAATCCAATTATTAAGCACCTGCGAAACTTGATTTTTTCTATCATTATCGTTATACCTTAAAATATTGATTTCAACATGAAATTAGATGCAAAATCAACCATCGAAGCAGGCAAAGCCATTCTTGGTATAGAACTGGGGTCAACACGAATTAAAGCAGTTTTGATTGACCAGGAAAACAAGCCTATTGCTCAAGGTAGTCACACTTGGGAAAACCAGTTAGTTGACGGACTTTGGACTTATAATATTGAAGCTATCTGGTCGGGACTGCAAGATTGCTATGCTGACCTTCGCGCTAACGTAAAGAACTTATACGGCGTAGAGATTGAGACGCTGGCTGCTATCGGTGTCAGTGCCATGATGCATGGTTATATGCCGTTCAATAAAAAAGAAGAAATCCTCGTGCCTTTCCGCACCTGGAGAAATACGAATACAGGTCGGGCAGCAGCAGCCTTATCAGAACTGTTTGTCTACAACATTCCGCTGCGATGGAGCATTTCTCATTTGTATCAGGCTATCCTGGACAATGAAGCGCATGTGAATGACATTGATTTCCTGACTACTCTGGCAGGTTATGTGCATTGGCAGATAACTGGCGAAAAGGTATTGGGTATCGGTGACGCATCGGGTATGCTCCCTATCGATCCGACAACCCACAACTATTCGGCTGAAATGGTGGCTAAGTTCGATAAACTGATTGCTCCGAAAGAATATAGCTGGAAACTGGAAGATATTCTGCCTAAAGTATTGTCGGCAGGTGAAAATGCCGGCGTCCTCACTCCGGAAGGAAGTAAAAAGCTCGATGCATCGGGTCATTTGAAGGCAGGAATACCGGTTTGTCCGCCGGAAGGAGACGCAGGTACCGGAATGGTGGCAACCAATGCAGTTAAACAACGCACCGGAAATGTGTCGGCAGGTACTTCTTCATTCTCTATGATCGTATTGGAGAAAGATTTGTCGAAGCCATACGAAATGATTGACATGGTGACCACTCCTGACGGAAGTCTGGTAGCCATGGTGCATTGCAACAACTGTACTTCTGATCTCAACGCATGGGTCAACCTGTTCAAGGAATATCAGGAGCTTCTGGGCATACCTGTAAATATGGATGAAATCTATAGCAAACTTTACAATATTGCGCTCACCGGTGATACCGATTGCGGAGGTTTGCTTTCATACAATTATATTTCAGGCGAACCTGTAACTGGATTTGCTGATGGAAGACCGTTGTTTGTACGTTCGGCAAATGACAAATTCAACCTGGCAAACTTTATGCGGACTCACTTGTATGCTTCAGTAGGAGTGCTCAAGATTGGTAACGATATCCTGTTCAACGAAGAAAAAATCAAAGTGGACAGAATTACTGGTCACGGAGGATTATTCAGAACCAAAGGAGTAGGTCAAAGAATACTTGCTGCAGCTATCAACTCGCCTATTTCTGTGATGGAAACAGCCGGCGAAGGTGGTGCCTGGGGTATTGCCCTGTTAGGTTCTTACCTCGTGAACAATGAAAAGAAACAATCTCTTGCCGATTTTCTGGATGACAGTGTATTTGTCGGTGACGCGGGTATCGAGGTATCACCTACACCCGAAGATGTAGCCGGCTTCAATACATACATCGAAAACTATAAGGCAGGATTGCCTATCGAAGAGGCAGCTGTCAAATTTAAATAATTGACAGTCGGCAATCCATTGTTATTCATCAAAGATTGCCGATAAATCGCTGTTTATCAAGAGTCAATTCTAACTAAGTACAAACATTAATTATCTCCACCCCTCTCCTCTTTTGGAGAGGGAGATGGGGAGACTATTATCATGAAAACCACCTCGTTCATACTTGCACTTGTCCTGTCCACCTCACTGGTCAAAGCTCAAAACGCTCCACAGGTGTCTTACTTCCCTTTACAAAATGTGAAACTATTGGATAGTCCGTTTCTGCAAGCTCAACAGACTGATCTACATTACATACTTGCATTAGACCCCGACCGTCTGCTCGCTCCTTTTCTCCGCGAAGCAGGGTTACAGCCTAAAGCCCCCAGCTACACCAATTGGGAAAATACCGGATTGGACGGACATATCGGCGGACATTATTTATCCGCACTTTCCATGATGTATGCCGCCACCGGAGATACCGCAGTCTATAATCGCCTCAACTACATGCTGAATGAGTTGAACCGGGCACAACAAACTGTCGGCACAGGATTCATCGGAGGAACTCCGGGAAGCCTTCAACTTTGGAAAGATATAAAAGCAGGAAAGATCCGTGCCGGAGGTTTCGACCTTAACGGCAAATGGGTGCCTCTATACAACATACATAAGACTTACGCCGGATTGCGGGATGCATATCTCTATGCAGGAAGCGACCTTGCACGCCAAATGCTTATCGCTTTTACAGATTGGATGATCGATATCACTTCCGGCTTGAGTGACGAACAAATGCAGGATATGCTTCGCAGCGAACATGGCGGATTAAACGAAACGTTCGCTGACGTGGCCGAAATCACAGGCGACAAGAAGTATCTGGAATTGGCACGCCGTTTCTCTCACAACCTTATCCTCGACCCGCTTATCAAAGAGGAAGACAAATTGACGGGGATGCACGCCAACACACAGATTCCGAAAGTGATCGGCTACAAGCGAATAGCCGAACTTTCACAAGACGACAAGAATTGGAATCATGCTGCAGAATGGGATCATGCCGCCCGTTTTTTCTGGAACACGGTAGTCAATCACCGTTCTGTCTGCATCGGAGGAAATAGCGTCCGCGAACATTTCCATCCGTCGGATAACTTCACGTCCATGCTGAACGACGTTCAAGGACCGGAGACCTGTAATACTTACAACATGCTCCGTCTTACTAAAATGCTTTATCAGAATTCTCACAATCCGAATCAAACAAACGAACCTGATCCCAACTACGTAAACTATTACGAACGTGCGCTTTACAATCATATTCTAGCGTCACAAGAGCCGGATAAAGGTGGATTTGTCTACTTCACTCCTATGCGTCCGGGACACTATCGTGTGTACTCACAACCGGAAACATCCATGTGGTGCTGTGTAGGTTCAGGCTTGGAGAACCATACCAAATACGGCGAATTTATCTATGCGTATCGGAAAGACACTCTTTATGTCAATCTCTTCATTCCTTCACAACTGACCTGGAAAGAGCAAGGCATTATTTTGACACAGGAAACCCGTTTCCCCGATGACGACAAGGTAACTTTGCGAATAGATGAAGCGCCTAAGAAAAAACGTACTTTAATGATACGTATTCCGGAATGGGCGAACCAATCCAAAGGATATAGCGTCAGCATCAATGGAAAAAGAAAAATGTTCATTATGGCAAAAGGTAACCAATATCTTCCTCTCTCCCGCAAATGGAAAAAAGGAGATGTCGTTACTTTCCACTTGCCTATGAAAGTCAGCGTGGAACAGATTCCCGACAAGAAAGATTATTATGCTTTCTTATATGGTCCGATCGTTCTTGCAGCTTCCACAGGCACAGAACATCTTGACGGTTTATATGCCGATGACAGCCGTGGCGGACATATCGCTCATGGCAAACAAATTCCTTTGCAAGAAGTCCCGATGCTGATAGGAAATCCAGATTCAATCTGCAAATCTCTTCAGAAAGAACAGAATAGCCGGATTACTTTCAACTATAACGGAGAGGTTTATCCTGCACAAGGCAAAGCATTGGAACTCGTCCCGTTCTTCCGCCTGCATAATTCCCGTTATGCCGTTTATTTCCGGCAGGCAAGCGAAG
>ERZ894214.601-NODE-601-length-15895-cov-93.8497_pt1 | contig 15895 bp, 9 predicted proteins | sample MGYA00380290_ERZ894214 | MGnify/ENA primary metagenome ERZ894214 (study PRJEB32331, sample SAMN06328421) | human gut metagenome | biome: human gut microbiome; feature: stool | host: Homo sapiens | collected 2014-09-19 ... | reverse complement strand
TGATTCGAATTGAGATTTTGCCCGGTCTTTTTGCCCGCATCCGGCTAATAACAAAGAGGTTATTATCAGAAAGGAATAATAGTGTTTCATCGTGCCTGAATATTAGAAAGTTTGCAAATCTAAATAAATAAGAGTTCTTGCTCCTAAATATATGAAATTAATTTTAGGGGCAAAAACTCTTGACAGACAATTCGTCTCAATTTTAAATCTTTTACAATATATACATTTAATTTGCGAGATAAACAGACAAAGCTATAACCAGCGCACAAACTTCCTGATATACCAATTCTTCACGATCTGCGTCAAAATGCAATAAGAGAGCAAAATCCCAACCAGCCAGGGGAAATAGCTCAAAGGAAGAGCTGTCAATCCGATGGAACGCCCGAAAGCGGTGAAAGGAATAAGAATACCTATTGCCATGATTAAGAAGGTCAGTCCCATCACAGGCCATGTGGCACGGCTTTGTATGAACGGTATCTTGCGGGTACGTATCATGTGGACAATCAATGTCTGTGATAACAAACCTTCCACAAACCATCCGGTCTGAAACAGTGTCTGATGTTCGGGGCTGTTGCAGCTAAATACGTACCACATAACCAGATACGTTATAATATCAAAGATAGAACTGATGGGACCTACATAAATCATAAAACGACTTAGATCGGACGCATCCCATTTACGGGGTTTCTTCAGGAACTCCGGGTCCATACGGTCAAAAGGAATGGTGGTCTGCGATATGTCATATAACAAGTTCTGGATCAATAGATGTATCGGCATCATGGGCAGAAACGGCAGGAATGCACTGGCAAACATCACACTGAACATATTACCAAAATTGGAACTGGCAGTCATCTTTATGTACTTATTGATATTGCCGAATGTCTTTCTTCCTTCGAGCACTCCGTCTTCCAATACCATCAAATCTTTTTCCAACAAGATAATATCTGCGCTTTCTTTGGCTATATCCACAGCAGAATCGACTGATATACCAATGTCCGACTGACGTAATGCACCTGCATCATTGATTCCATCTCCCAGGAATCCCACCGTATTCCCTTGTTCCTGCAACAGAGAGATGATTTGCGTCTTTTGTAATGGAGTCAGTTTTGAAAATAAAGTGGTATCCTTTACCGCTTCTTTCAATGCTGTTTCGTCCATATTTTCTATTTCTATCCCCGTAAGAAAATGACTGGTGTCAATTCCTACCTGTCGTGCAATAGCTTTCACTACAATATCATTGTCTCCCGATAGAATTTTAACTGCTACTCCATGCGCATATAATTGTTCGATGGCTTCGGCAGCAGAAGGTTTCGGAGGATCAAGAAAAGCAAGATACCCGATCAATACCATTTCTTTTTCATCTTCGATGGCGAAATTACAATCTTTCTCGATAAAACTTTTTTGGGAGACTGCCAATACCCTCATCCCCTGCTGATTCATATCTTCACTAATCATCTGTGCTTTGATTTTCAAGGCATCAGTCAAGGGGTGAATCTGCCCGTTGAACTCGGCATAGGAACAGACATCGAGAACCTCTTCTACCGCTCCTTTGGTGATGATTTGCCGCTTTCCCTGCCTGTCTTCTATTACAACAGACATTCTTCTGCGCGTAAAGTCGAAAGGTATTTCGTCCACTTTGGTATAGTCATCCTTCAGATGTTCCAGGCTCAAATCTCTTACATGGGAAAGAATCGCTTTATCCATCAGGTTCCTTAAACCGGTTTGGAAATAACTGTTGAAGTAAGCATGACGAAGAATACGTTTACTGTTGTCGTCACTGCCATCTGCATTGATATATTTTTCCAACACGATTTTATCGCAGGTCAATGTACCGGTTTTGTCAGTGCAGAGTATGTCCATCGCTCCAAAATTCTGAATGGCATTGAGATTCTTTACGATTGTTTTCTTTTTGGACATGGCTATCGCTCCTTGAAAGGTTGGCAGTCACAATCATTGGTAACATTTCCGGGGTAAGACCAACCGCAACGGATATGGCGAATATGAAAGCCTCGAACCAGTCTCCTTTCGTAAAGCCATTCACGAAAAATACAAATGGAACCATAACCAACATGAAACGAATCAACAAAAAGCTAACTTTACTAATGCCTTTGTCAAAAGCTGTAGTGGCACGATGTCCGACCAGGCTTTTTGCAATAGTACCCAGATAGGTTTTGTTCCCCGTCTCAAAAACGATTCCTTTTGCCGCACCACTTATCACATTGGAACCCATATAGCAAATATTGTCCAATTCAATGACACTTCCTTTTCGGAACTGCTGTCCACGTACCTCCGGAAACTTTTCTATCGGTTCGGACTCTCCTGTTAATGAAGCCTGGCTGATAAACAAGTCTTTCGAATCGATGATCCGAATATCAGCGGGAACCATGTCCCCAGCTGCCAAATACACGATATCCCCCGGGACGAGTTCCGTAATCTCGATCTCTTCTTCATGCTCTCCCGCACGTTTGGCGAGACATGTGTTTTTTACCATTTTCATTAAAGAATCCGTAGCCTCACTTGCTCGCCATTCCTGCCAAAAACGCAGGATAGCACTGAACAGCACCATGGATGAGATGATAATGACTCCCGTCCATTCCTGCTCTCCAGGATCGGCCATCAATACATCCAAAAATAAGGATATTATGGCGAGCCCGGTCAGAACGCCAATGAAAGGATTGATAAACGTTTTGATAAACAGGATAAACGGATTCTTTTTCTGTTCATGTACCACTTCGTTTCTTCCATAAATGGATTGTCGCTCCTGCACTTCTCCCTGTGTTAATCCAAGCTTGGTTGTCTGCAAGTATGAATAGATTGACTTACCGGGTTGTGTGGCAACCAAAAATACTTTCTCTGAATTGAATGTGTACTGTGGTGAACGCAGTTTTTTCTTCCATACCATAATCTCTAATTTTTTTTAGTTACTAACTGCATTTATTAATTCGATGCAAAAGTAAGGAGGACTTCACCGGGAAGCTGTTAGAGAATGATTAGAGTGGTATTAGAAAACGATTAGAATTTCTTAGATATGCGGGAGCTTCACCACAAAGGTAGTGCCCTCATCCTTATGGGAAGATACGGTAAGTTCGCCTTTGTGAAGGTGGATGATCTTTTGTGTCAAGGCCATACCTATACCATTTCCGGGAGCAATATTCTTGTTTTCTCCGCGATAAAACAGTGTAAACAGGTTTTCTTTATCCGTATCAGACATGCCTACACCGGTATCTGACAGGCGGATGATTGCCCATTGCTCCCAATAGGCTATCAAGACTGACGAAGTTCGGTTGGAAGAATATTTGCAGTTATTCTCTATTAAATTCACAAAAGCGGTAGTCAGCAAATAGCTGTTTCCGATTACTGTCAGCACATTATCTTCTTCGGCTTCCTGCTCAAATACTAATTCGATGTGATAATCCGGATGGGCTTTTAATACCAGCTCTCTGGCGTCCAGCAACAGTTCGTCCAAACGGACTTCTTCCATCGTTATCTGTTCCGACTGATAGTCCGCTTTTGCCAAATTCAATAATCCGTCGATCAGGTTTACAATTCTGTGAGAATCCTGCAATGCATTGCCGATAGCTATCTGATATTGCTCGGAACTTCGTTCTTTCAATAAAGCTAAATCCAGTTCAGCTGTAAGGGCTGCCATAGGAGTACGTAATTCATGAGATACATTACTGACGAACATCTTTTGTGAATTGAAAGACTTTTCCAGGCGTTCCAGTAAAGCATTAAATGTCGTACTCAATTCTCCCAGTTCATCCTGTTCATTCTTTACGGGCAATCTTTTATCAATATGCGATGCCGTGATTTTCTCCGCTTCTTTCACGATGTTACGTATCGGTTTTAAAGTGCTTCGAGACAGGATATAGCCCACAACCACCAATACGCTCAATCCACCGATAAATAAGAGAATGAGCATATTTCTTAGCGCATCCCGGTTAGCGTATCCGTAACCGTCATAGGCTGCGGCAGTAACCACATAGTCTTTGCCCTCAAACGGATACACCAGTCCTATAGCCTGATATTCATCTACATAGAAATTGATGTTCTTCCGCTGTAAAATACGCTTTATCATCTCCGGTGTTTCTTTGACAATATCGTTTTGCAGAGCATCATGATATAATATTTTAAAATCTGTTGTATAGACGGCAACCTCTACTTCATTAATAAACTTCTGATTATTCAGGTAAATAGACTGCATGGTTTTGGCATCTACTTGATCCTTAAGGAATAAATGTGCTTTGGTTATAGCTTCACTTTGAAGATTACGAAAGAAAGCATTACTACGCGAATGTTCACTGACATAGTAGACCGCCATGACAAATACGAAAAATACCGCAGCTGTAAGCCCTGCATATTGTAAAGTCAACGTTGTTCTGATTTTCATAATTTATCGGTCAGTATGAAACCCATTCCGGCTTTGGTATGAATAAGTTTCGGTTCAAAGTCCCTGTCTATCTTTTTGCGGAGATAGTTGATATATACATCTATGAAATTCGTTCCTGTATCAAAATGGGTGTTCCATACTTTTTCTGCTATTTCAACCCTGCTCAATACTCTTTCGGCATTTTCTACCATATATAACAGTAAGTTGTATTCTTTAGGAGAAAGTTTAATGGATATGCTGTTTCGTTCTACGTCTTTACGTTGAAGGTCAATACGCAAATCTGCATAGACAAGTTCCTGCGGCAATTCCTGTGCATTACCCGCCACACGTTTCAACAGCACTTTGATTCTGGCATTTAACTCTCTGAAATCAAAAGGTTTCACCATGTAATCGTCTGCACCGGCATCGAAACCGTCCAGTTTATCGTTCGTCGATCCTAATGCCGTCAACATCAATATAGGGATATGGGGATTGGTTTTGCGAATTTCTTTCGCTAGTTCAAATCCGTCCATCTTAGGCAGAACGATGTCAGATATAACCAGATCGAATGTATGCGTCTGAAAAAGCCGTAAGCCCATCAGTCCGTCATAAGCCACCATTGTCTGATAGCCATTTTCCTCCAGTCCGTTCATCAGCAAACTTGCAACCCGGGGTTCATCTTCTATAATTAGTATTGTGTACATAGGAAAGAATTCATTAATCTGAATGTATAAAACGAAACAAAAATAATGATTATTCCCCACTTATAGCCTTTTTCCTTGAAAAATCGGTGAGAAGGCCAAATAAAAAAGGTACCCAACGCAATGTGGATACCTTTATATGATTCATTTACATAAACCGGAAAATGACTCGTCCGGTTTGTGGCCCATTTACCCATTTGGGTTGTGAAGAGGGACCACACAAATCGGTGGAGTTTACTTTATTACGTACCGGAGGAATCACGTTCAGGACAGAGATTCCGCTTTCGGGGAGAGTATAAAGCAAACGGTCGCGGCCATCACGAGGCTGATATACTCCTATATACGTGTCGGGAGTTTCGTTTGTTAGACTGATAGTACCTTCTTTCGTTTGGATATTCATCCAGGAAACATTACCAAAGTATCCTTTGAATTCGGGATATGTGAAAGTCTCACCCGGAATAGGATCGTTATAGTCGTTTTCCCATATATCGTATTGTGTACCGTGAATACGGTTTTGCCATACACGGTAAGGTCCGGCACCCAGCCAGCGTTTGCTGATTACCTGATCTTCAGGATAGTCGAAACGAATACCCATCAAGTCTACGACACCGGAGAAATTATAGGTGTAATCCAAAGCCAGTTCTCCACTCGGGTTAATTGTCCATTGGGCTTTATCCAGATTGCCTAGTTTATAATTGGCGGTAACAACCAGATTACCTCCGTCTTCTTTCACATCCAGTTTCGTAAATACGGCAGCATCAGAGAATTCGCTGTATGTGCGGTCTTTTTCTTTTGCTTTCTCATCATCATGGTTATAGAACTGATCCAATGAGCGGTCTGCGCGACGGGCTCCAATAAAACGGGGACCATTGGCGAAGTTAATCTTACGGTTATCTACAGATACCCCTTTCAGTTGTCCGTCTTTCTTTGAGAAGATGAATGTACGCTTATTCGCTTTCACAGTAAGATCATTTTCTGTCTCTGTATAAGTAGGACGACTGGACAAGGGAGAAAGCTGTTCTGTTTGCTGATTCAGTTTATCAACCAGGAAAGTCCAGCGCCAAAGTTCATGACCGTATTTATCAATAGCTGTCAGGTAAAGAGCATCTGTATCAGCGAGGATATTTGTTCTTATATCTAAGACACCTGCCGAATGAGCAGCCACATCACTACCCTGCACCTCTCCTTCTTTCAGTACTTGAACAGCGGCATTGGAAGCATCTGTTGCCAGCGGGAATTTTACTTGCTTCCAAAGGAAACGGCAAGTATTCAGATTCAGATAATCATAACGGTTTTCTACGGAGAATTTGCCATCAAATTGCTTGTCGATAGAAGTATTCATGATTTGCACCGGACTCCATAACTGCTTGATAGTGTAGTAGCTACCCTCCTTTTCGTGATGTGGTCCTACAATACCGTCTGCTCCAAAGTTTCCTTGGTTATCAATGAATCCGTCCATATCTACACGCTTCACACCTTCGTCTGCCAATACCCAAAGGAAGCCACCGATACAACGGGGATGCTTGCGCATCATTTCCCAATAATCGTATAATCCGGCACCATGGCCGCCATCGTACAAACCATGCAAGAATTCCGTAGGCATAAAGATTTCCGGTAAGCGCATGTAGTTCTGGCTTTCTCCGTAAGAGCGGTAATGCATGGTTTCAAAACCGGAGAAATTACCTTGCGGGTGAATAACCGGACGTTTCTGCGGATCGTATTTATGAAACTCTCCATCCAGTTCGGTATTCCATCCCTTTTCATTACCATTACTCCACCAAATAATAGACGGATGATTCACGTCACGTTCTATCATGCCTTCAATCAGACGTACTCCGGTGGGGGTATCATACTTGCCATGCCAGCCTCCCAACTCATCCATCACATAAAGTCCGAGAGAATCACAGGCTTCCAAAAATTCCGGGTCAGCCGGATAGTGGCTCAAACGGACAGAATTCATGTTCATGCCTTTCATCAAAAGAACATCTTCGATATTCTTCTTTTTACTCAACGTACGGCCACTTTCAGGACGGAAACTATGGCGATTGACACCACGTACATTGATACGTACTCCGTTTATATAAAGTCCGTCGCTTTCGCGTACTTCAATCGTGCGGAAACCAAAATTTTCTGTTTCACTATGCAAAACCTTACCGGCCTTATCCAATAGAGAGAATTGCGCTTTATAAAGATTCGGAGTTTCCGCTGTCCATAATGCGGGATTAGATACATTCAGTTGCAGGGAAGTCCAGTCGCCTCCAGCTTTTACGGGTACGGTGGTTTCCGTTATCTTTTTCCCTTTTTTATCTAAAATCTGTGTACGGATGCTCATTCCGTCATTAGAGATATTTGTGTAGCAGTTGGCACGGAAAGTTCCATCCATCTTTGCGTCAATGGCAATGTGCCGCAGGTTTACGGCTGGTTTCACCTCCAGGAACACCGGACGGAAGATACCGCCGAAATTCCAATAATCAGCACGACGTTCGGCAAGGTTCACACTGGCATTTTCACTCTCTTTGGCAACAGTGACTTCCAGTAAATTCTTCTTGCCATATTTCAGGAAATCCGTGACGTTGTATGAAAAACGATAGAAGGCCCCCTGATGTTTGGAACCAACTTTACGTCCGTTCACTTTTACTTCCGTATCTGTCATTGAAGCTTCAAATACAAGACTGACCTGTTTGCCGCGAAACTTTTCCGGAACTTCAAACTCGTACTTATACATACCTTTTTCATTGGCAACGCCTTCAGGGAATGGTTTACCATAGAAAGTGATTCCATACTGATAGGTGCCGAATCCTTGCAGCTCCCAGCAGGAAGGTACACCGATTTTCGTCCATTTCCCGGAATTGCGTCCGTCGGTACAAAAGAAGTCCCATTCAACCATATCGTCGCATCCGTGACCGGAGAGATATTGCCTTTCCGTTTGTGGAAGGTTTTGAGCAGCCAGGGTAGTTGCCAACGCCAAGGTCGATAATAAAGTGGTTACTTTTTTCATTGTTACTTTTATAATTGTGTTAGTTATTTATTGCTATCATTGTTTACTACTGATGCGGAGATGCAGCGTATGTTCTTTTTTCTCTATGGCATATTTCTTCAATACACCCGGTCCGCAACTACTGTTTCCTAATCCAAGTATGGCAGCATCCATACTAAGAATAACTTCTGCACGTGGTTTTAAATTGCAATCGTGAGTTTCTTCATAGATGTCCTGTACGGTGTAATGCAGGGCAGATGCAGAAAATGCGTTTTCTACTGCGTCAATACGAATACCTTTATTCTGCTTGTCGGTCAGGGTAAGATAATGCACTTCCTCTTTGTTGCCACTGTCCTGCGGACGTGGATAATGTACGTACTGTTCTGCAACGCTTCCTTTCCAAAGCCCTATCATAGCAGATGTTTTGCGGTCAGGATAGTTATCCTGTGGCCCTCTGCCATACCAGGTAAATGTATCATAAGCAGGTGCCAGACAGAATGCGATACCTAAACGGGGAATTTCAGGAAGAACTCCTTGTGGCAAGAAAGTTGTTTCCAGATCAATCGTTCCATCTGAAAAGACCGTATAGACAGAAGTAGTCACCACTTTTCCTTCTTTATATAAATTACTTGTTTGAATCTGGACAATGGCCGCCCCGTCTGCACGTTTTTCATGGTGGAAAGATTCCAGATTTATCTGCGGATGATCCATTCCATGCAATTTCCAGTCTTTAGCCAACCAGTTTCCGAAGCTCTTGTCATTATCTGTCGGAGCACGGAAAACTTGAGTGACAGGCTGAACCGGAAAATCATCGGAGTGAGCCAGCATTTCTTTGTTCTTATATATAAGGGAGGTCATACTTCCGTTCACTTTCTTTTCCCACTGAACAGAAAAACCGCGTCCGCTAATCAATAAAGATTTATCATCCTCTTTCACCTGAAGCGCTCCTTTATTAATCAGATCGGCAGAGGCTAAATCTCCTTTCTGCAAGCAGAATTGTTCTTGGGTCACTTCATGTCCCGCTTTCGCCCAAAGAGCGTCCGATTTCAAAACAATGCTTACTTTCAGTTGGCAATCGGAAAGAGTTTTCACCGGTTTTCTATTTGTCTTACTAATTTTCTCACTTTTATTACTTAAAGAATAAATGTCTTTTAATGATTGCAAAGTCGGCAAATCGATTGTTCCACTTTCTCCTGGAGCTATTTCCGGTAATGTAATTTCTCCTTGTTCTTTCTGTTTTCCATCCACAGACAATGTCCATAAGCAGCGATAAGATGATAAATCGATATGATGGTTCCGGTTCGTCACTTTCAGCTTCCCATTTTCCATTTTCAATTCAACTGGTGCATATACCTTCTTTACCTCCCAATATTTAGGTGTAGTTTCACGGTCACTCATCAGCAATCCATTAAAGCAGAAAGCTTTTAAATTCGGCTTATCGCCAAAGTCACCACCATAAGCCACCATGGTACGGCCATCGGGTAATGTCTTGTAGATTCCCTGATCTACCCAATCCCATATAAAACCACCCAGCATACGGGGATTACTATATATCTCATCCCAATATTCCTTGAAATTTCCTAATGCATTCCCCATGGAATGTGCATATTCACTCGTCATCACCGGACGGTCGTCATTGGTGCGTTCCGCAATCTCCAGCAACCGTTCCCAACGTGCATTTTCAGCGCGTTCTTTATCCTCTCCTTCTGCAATGCCGGGATTTAAATATTCCTGTTTCACCCGGGTATAAAAGCGGCTGATAACATCTACCGTCTTCGGGTCAGGATTTCCGTCCACTCCCTGTGCCCCCTCATAGTGTACAGGACGAGTGGGATCGAAATCATGCAGCCATGCCGAAATAGCAGCGAAGTTCGGTCCGTAACCGCTTTCGTTTCCCATGCTCCACATCACAATACATGGATAATTCTTATCACGTTCCGCCATACGGACCGCACGGTCCATAAATGCCGCATGCCAGTCGGGGGTACTTGCGAGTGTTCCACGCAATCCGTGTTCTTCTATATCCGCTTCGTCCATCACGTACAATCCCAAGCTGTCGCATAGCTCGTACCAACGGCTGACATTGGGGTAATGGCTGGTGCGTACAGCATTTATATTTGCCTGTTTCATTAAAAGAATATCCTGAAGCATCCGTTCTTCGCTCATGACACGTGCCGTCCGTGGATCATGTTCGTGGCGATTCACTCCACGAAAACGAACCGGATTACCATTCACTAACAGTTGTCCTTTTTTGATTTCTACAGAGCGGAAACCTACGGCCTGTTCTATCTGTTCTACGACTTTCCCTTCTTCATTTTGGAGAGTTAAGTGTAATTTATAAAGATAGGGCGTTTCTGCCGTCCATCTTTCCGGCGATTTTATAATAGCTGACAAGCGTCCCATCTTACGCGGGCCACGCTGCGGATACCATTCATTCATCCGGCTTGCTTTATGCTCCAAATCAAGAATATCTTCCACATCGCCTTTCAATGTGGCAACTTCTTTGCCTGAAGCATCCTTCAGTACTCCCTGTAAAATATACCCTTTTCCGGTCATCCCTCGATATACACTAAATTGCGGATCAATCTGCAAAATAAAGTCTTTATAATTACCAACAGATGCGGGAAGAGTACGTACCGCATAATCACGGACATGAATATCCGGTGTATGTATCAGATGAATACTACGATGAATACCACCAAAACGCCAGAAATCCTGATCTTCCAGATAAGAACCGTCACTATATCGGTAGACTTCCAGTGAAATCTGATTTTCTCCGGATTTCAGATACTTCGTGACATTAAATTCGCTCGGTTCCATACTGCCTTGGCTATACCCTACCCGTTCGCCGTTGATCCAAACATAAAACGCACTCATTACACCTTCAAAGCGTAGAAAAGTCTGTCCATTCACTTCCCATCCGGTCGGCAATACAAAAGTGCGGCGATATTGTCCTACCGGATTCCGTTCTTTATACGTGGTATAGTCAGTTTTCGGTTCTCCCATCACCCGTGGAGGATCTATTTTAAACGGATAACCAGCCGAAACATAGATAGGCGTACCATATCCGTTCACTTCCCAATTGGCGGGAACAGGAAAATCCGTCCAATCTTTATCATCAAAATTTATCTGATAGAAATTCATGACTCTTTCATTGGGAACGGGAGTCCAACGGAATTTCCAGGTTCCGTCTAAAGAAATTGAGCCGTCTCCTTTATGTACAGAGAAAGGGGTAAAAGCGGCTCTTGCCGGTTCACGGTTGATCTGGAGAACATGATGATTCTCCCAATCATGCATTGTTTGTGCCTGTGTAGGACTTACAAACAATGCGCCAAGCAGTAAAGTATATATTTTCATTCGTTCTTTTTTCTTCATATCAAGTAGACGAACGAAAGGGCATTTTGTACCCCTTTCTTTTACAGAAATATTAAAGAACAATAAAAGGAGTAACACTCTATAAAGAAAAGCTTTACCTTGTGGCGTATAATTACTTCTAATATTATGATGATGAAAAAACTACTATTTAGCAGCCTCTTTTTATTAGGCAGTCTCGTTTCACAAGCACAACACGAGTACACAATTAAAGGTGAGGTAAAAGGAGTGAAAGACGGAACTCATGTTTCCTTATTTTTGACGGATGGACGTGTAGGAAGCGTAGTTGGCACGGATACGATACGTAATGGAACTTTCTTTTTTAAGCGAAATGCAGGAGAAAGTGGTATGAATCATCTGTCTCTCATGTGTCGCGATACGGATTTTCCTCCAATGGCGTTAGATGTTTATGCAACTCCGGGCGCAAAAATAAAAGTAACGGGCACAAACCCTCTGATTTATACATGGAGGGTAGACAGTCCGGTAAAAGAGCAACAAGAACATAATAGATTTATCGAGGATTCTCGTGATTTATGGGACGAATTTCAACGTATAGCAATCAAAGAGAGTGGCATGCGATCGGCTTCCGAAGCGGAACGGGAAGCACTTCAAACAAAGAGTGATAGTATATTAGCTATTATCAGCCAGCGGGAATTGAATTTGATGAAGGAAGTCCCTATTTCCAGTGTCTGGATGGAAAAATTGCTCCGTTTGAGTATGTCTTTGAAATACAATCCCAAGTTTACCCATAAAGAAGAAATACTGGCTTTGTATGACAGATTAAACGAAGAACAGAAAGCTTCCATTGAAGGACAAGAAATCAAGGTTAATCTCTTCCCTCCTAAAACGGTGAAAGAAGGAGATGACATGGCAGATGCCGATCTTTTTGATTTAGATGGAAAAGTTCATCATTTGGCTGACTTCAAAGGGAAATATATGTTACTTGATTTTTGGAGCAGCGGTTGTGGTCCCTGCATCATGGCTTTACCTGAAATGAAAGAGATTCAGGAGCAATATAAAGACCGACTCACTATCATCAGTTTGAGTTCGGATACGCAAAATAGATGGAAAGCTGCTTCTGCGCAACATGAAATGACTTGGCAAAACTTAAGTGATCTGAAACAGACTGCAGGACTATATGCTGTGTATGATGTCAACGGTATTCCGAATTATGTTCTTATCTCTCCTGAAGGTAAAATAGTGAAAATGTGGTCGGGTTATGGCAAAGGCAGCTTGAAATTAAAGATGCGTAGATATTTGGATGCGCCAAAGCGTGAGATGAGTATCACCGGGGACACCAATAGAAAAGTCGTTAACCATCCAAGTTTTGAATCAACCAATACCGATATTCTTGAAGTGAAGCAGGTAGAATTGACTGACACAGCCACTATCGTTCATTTCTATGCATATTACATACCCAAATACTGGATACGAGTCAGCCCGAATTGTAGATTGGTAGATGAGAAAGGTGAAACGTATACCTTAAAGAAAGCAGATGGGATTAAACCCGGTGAGCACTTTTATTTGCCTGAAAGCGGCGAAGCAGAATTTTCACTCACATTCGAGCCGTTGTCTTCTTCTGTGCAATCATTCAATTTCACTGAAGGAACAGAAAAAAATGACTGGCAAATAAACGGAGTGAGGCTTAATAAATGAGTATCGAATCTTAAAAAAGGAATATCGTATTAACATTCAATGTGTTGCAAATTAAAATAGCTGTATAAACAGGTACAAAAGGTTTGTTGAAATAATGTTTTCTTCAGTAAAATGGCTTTCTTTGTTATGAATTTAATTATTATCTTGTACATTGAACGAAAAATAACAAAATATGGAAGCGAACGGACAAACACTCTACAATGATGATTTGCTTAATATCCTGCCTGACGGAGTTATCATATTGGATATAAATAGAGAAGTCATACAACTGAATCAGCAAGCTCTTACGGAACTTCATGTACATTCGTCAGTCAATGCGATGATGCCTCTTCCGACCAACAAGATATTCAAGCTGTTAAATAAGAAAGAAGATATACTCTCGACCATTTTGGAAGAAATCCGTCAGGGCAAAAAAGTATACTCGCTGCCTGAACATACATTTATGCAGGAACAAGTTGACTATACACAATTCCCGATAAGAGGAGAATTTGCTACAATGGAAAATGAAGAGGGCGAAAAAAACATCTTGTTCTTTTTCCGTAATATTACTGTGGAACTGACACAAGAATATATATTAAATACAGCCTTGCAAAGAACTAGGATATATCCCTGGTATTATGACATAAGCCGTAGTGAATTTACTCTTGACGATCGTTATTTTGAACATTTAGGTATTCCAGCCGGAGAGAATAATACTTTGACAATGGAGGAATATGTGAATATGATTCATCCGGACGATCGGCAAACTATGGCTGACGCCTTTGTTGTACAACTTAGTGGTAATACAACTTTTGACAAAACAGTTCCATTCCGTTTGCGCCGGGGGGATGGTACTTGGGAATGGTTTGAAGGGCAGTCAACTTATATTGCAAACATATCCGGTCATCCCTATCGGTTAGTGGGAATCTGCTTGAGTATTCAGGAATATAAAGACATAGAAAACACCTTAATCGAGGCACGTAAAAAAGCAGAAGAAAGCGATCGTCTTAAAATGGCATTTTTAGCCAATATGAGTCATGAAATCCGTACGCCGCTGAATGCAATAGTCGGCTTTTCTGATGTTATAGGTTCTACTTATGATGAGTTAAGTGAAGAGGAACGTGCCGATTTCGTGCGACTAATCAGCATCAATAGCGAACATTTAGTACGATTGATTGACGATATACTTGATTTGTCCAAGATTGAATCAAACACTATCAAGTTTACTTATTCCAATTATTCCCTCAAATCCATAATGAAGGATATAGAGAAAGAGCAGGTCGTGAAAAATGTGCCGGAAATCGAAATAAAAGCAATCTTGCCGGATGATGATATTTACATAACTACTGACGCTACACGCTTGAAACAAGTAATATGCAATTTCATAAATAATGCCCGGAAATTTACAGAAGAAGGATATATTCATTTCGGTTTTATGGTTAATCCGGAAAATGACGATTCAGTTTGTCTGTTTGTGGAGGACACGGGGGAAGGTATTCCCCAAGAATGCCAGAAAGAAATATTCGACCGTTTTTATAAAGTCAATACTTTCAAGCAGGGTACGGGGTTGGGACTCTCTATCTGCAAAACGATTGTAGAACATCTGCAAGGGAGTATTTCTGTTGTATCGGAAGTAGGAAGAGGCAGCCGTTTTACCGTTACATTACCACTCGAAAAACAGCCGGTGGAAGCTTAATGTCCTCTGTATTCCTGTGGGGTAACACCCGTATGTTGCTTAAAAAACTTATTGAAGAAAGAGATATTATTAAATCCCAAAGATAAGGCTATATTCTTCACCGGTTCATTGGTTGACTTCAGCCGGGATTTGGCATCCATCAGAATGATGGAAGCTATGACTTCTAAAGGAGTGTTTCCTGCAACCTTTTTTATTGTTGAACAGAAATGCGGCAAGCTAAGTCCTAGATGTTCGGCATAAAAAGAGGTTCCGTGATGAATAGTATAATATTTCATGACCAATTGCAAAAATTCCTGATAAATCTCGTACTTTCTTGACTGGGAAGATAAATACAAGTTATTTTGCATTTTATAGATTTCAGTGGCTCCCTGAAGGAACATGGTAAGAACCGCCTTTACTATTTCCTTGTTTGCCAATGTTTTTGGAGAAGCATACGAAAGAATTGACGATTCATAGAACATTTTATAACTGCAAGCCTGCAATGGAGATAATCTTATTATCGGATTTTCCATAATTATAGGGAGAAGATGTTCTGTAGACTTCATTAGATTTATACCCTCTATGAATTCGGATGAGAACCCGGCATAATAGATATGAATATCCGGTGAAAAATCAAGAATTTCCATAAAATATCCGGGCGGTAAGGTTATCAAATCATTTTCACCAATATTTTGAAGATTCCCATTGATTGTCGTTTGCATTATCCCTTTTACACAAAGAATGAAAAAACCGGCTTTTACCCTGCAAGGAAAGTTTTTATACCTTTTTAATAAATTTATCCCATACCCTTCTCCAACAATATAATCAGACGGCAAATCAAAATTAGGTAAATCGCTCTCCATTGTGTTATTTTGTTTTTGATTTCAAATATAGGGATTATTTGAAGTTTCTCCCTCGAATAATTAAAATCAGAACATCGAATCTTAAAAAAATAACATCTATATTCCATTTATAAGAAAGTATCAAAATATGAAAAGCAGGACACCGGAAGTATATCCAAACTTCTTAATGTCCCGCTTCTATTTTTCTGTTTATATGTGTGTTTTTCTAAAAAAATTATTGAACTTCCAATGCATCAAAAGCAATTCCCTCCATATTTTCTGCCGAAAGTAATACTTTGTAATGTCCGGCATTGATAAAGGTTC
>ERZ894214.595-NODE-595-length-16078-cov-9.49005_pt1 | contig 16078 bp, 10 predicted proteins | sample MGYA00380290_ERZ894214 | MGnify/ENA primary metagenome ERZ894214 (study PRJEB32331, sample SAMN06328421) | human gut metagenome | biome: human gut microbiome; feature: stool | host: Homo sapiens | collected 2014-09-19 ... | reverse complement strand
TTGTTAGCTAGCCCGTCTCGCGTCATATCACTGATTTGCGAGAAGTAAATCAGATGCACCACCAATAGCACCGAGAACAGTACCGCGCTGACCATTAAGATCACTGTGGTACTCAATTTCATCGGACGTTTGCGTAACATACGGTAGGGCAATGAATGTCTCATCAGCTTCCTTGTGTGACAAATTTCTTAAGCATTATCTCTGATGAGGCGGGTAATTCAAAGGGAGTAAGAATGATTGGCTATATAGGGGAAGAGACTCTGGCAACGGAAACTGCCAGTGCTGTATGAAGATTCCGGGGCTATGCTTATAGTGAAAACCATACTGATGAGAGAGGGAAGGTCATGGATCAGGCGCTACTGGACGGGGGTTATCGCTGTTATACCGGCGAAAATATCGATGTCTATTTTAACACTGCGATATGTCAGCATTCTGGCAATTGCGTACGTGGCAACGGCAAGTTATTTAATCTCAAACGAAAGCCGTGGATCATGCCGGATGAAGTCGACGTCACCACTGTGGTGAAAGTGATTGATACGTGCCCAAGCGGCGCGCTGAAATACCGTCATAAATAAGCGAGGGTAAAATGGAAATACGCGAAGGCCACAATAAATTTTACATTAATGACGAACAGGGCAAGCAAATCGCTGAAATTGTCTTTGTGCCGACCGGAGAGAATTTAGCGATTATCGAACATACCGATGTCGATGAAAGCCTGAAAGGACAAGGGATCGGTAAACAGCTGGTTGCGAAAGTCGTGGAAAAAATGCGTCGGGAAAAACGAAAAATTATCCCACTATGCCCATTTGCGAAACACGAATTTGATAAAATACGGGAGTATGATGATATTCGCAGTTGAAAAGATGATTTGTGTCCGCCGGAAGTAATACAAATCTGGAATGATGTTGTTAATATGTTAGATGAAAATAACCCCGCATATGCAGGGTTATTAATCTAAGAACTACCGACTATTGGCATTGTAAAGTTAATTCACTGAATTTCGCTTTTTTATTTTGCAATTTGTAATTTGTTTTACACTTTTGAGAAGCCTCCTCACCCCATTGTGCAATAAGTGTATCCTCTTCAGGTAACCCTGACATATACACCTGTCCTTGATCAGCAACAATACTGCTGTTAATGCTATTTTCAGAATCTAATGTCACCACACTACCAAACGGTACGGGCTCACCATTCTTCTGTATCAAGGTAATTATTGCCTTATTACCGACATTGACTTTAAATGGAGCGGAAACTAAAGCTCCTCGAGAAGGGATGACAGTAACATCTGTATTTAGCAGCTCAACATTATCCTTAACACTATTAACATCAAGTGAAATTTGATTTCGGTTATAGGGATTCAAATATGGGACCACGGCATATCCACGCCAGTCCGTATAAATACCTGACCCGTTCAATACTTTTACGCTGGCGGCATCACGAGCCTGAACCAGAGCACTGGCACTGTCCAGACTTAATGGCTGGGATAAGGTTAATCCATGTGGATGCAACGTAATACCACCGCTAATTCCGTATGTCCATTGACTGGATTCTTTTTGCCAGGCATAGCCGCCGTTCATTTGTGCATAAGGTCCACGATAGTTAAGGTTAATGTTACCTGACTCTCCTCTGTTTTGATTCTGCCAGCCTTGCGCCACGGCATAGTTAAACTCACCATCCTGTGAGGAGCCGTTTAATCCAACCTGCTGTTGCACCTGACCATTATTCGTAATGGTATTCGTGGTTAAGAACAGGTTATTTCCATTCAGCAATGAGTTGAGCGGTACAGACACAGATAAAAACAGCGATTTATCAGCCTCGTGGTAATACGGGCTTTTATTATACCCGAGCGATAGCATTGCCGAGATATAGCGGAATGGCAGCGAGTAACTCGCAGATAAGTTATATCCATCAGCGGTATCCCAGTACTGATCTTTACTTGCTGAGAGGTAGAGTTGTCCCCAATCCTGAAGATCTTGACTTATCGTTGTTGATATACGCGAACGTTGATGATAACTGTTTATATTTTTCTCATCAACGAATCCACTCTGAATTTGTTGTAACTCATCAAAATCGTAGTAACCGCGTGTGGCATAACGATAGCCGGTAATATTCAATGTCGTATTCGTCTCACCAAAACCACGCGAATACATAAAGCGGTAAGACTGTCCTTGCTGTTTTCCGAAAGACTTATAATTCTGCGAAAATTGTGAGCGAGCATGAGTGACATCCAGGGAGAACGCTCCAAAAAAATCTGAGTATTTACCCAGGCCAAGCAGAACTGCTGCATAGTTGTCTGCTTTGATACCACCACCATAAAATGTATATTCATAAGGTAATCCGATTGCTGCTGAAGACTGAACAAACTGAGGCTCAGACACACTATTATTCAAAGTAGAACTTGAGCGATATTTCCCGAATGCCAGGTTATAGCGTAAGCGCCCCTGACGTTGCAGAATCGGTAAAACGGCCGTCGCCTGAGTAAAATGGCGAATAGTGCCATCTGCCTCACGGATTTCCACCTCCAGGTCACCGGTGAATATTTGGTTAAAATCGCGTAATTCAAACGGTCCAGGTGGGACGTTCTTTTGATAAATGACAACTCCGTTTTGCTTGACGGATACCTGTGCTTGAGAATAAGCAATGCCACGGACAACAGGACTATATTGGCTGAGTTCTGGGGCAATCATGCCATCATCAGATGAAAACTGTGCTCCTTCAAAAGGAAAACTGTCAAATATCGCACCATCCGTTGAGGTTTGCCCTACAGTAAATTGCCCTCCCTGCAGGAAAGAATAATCATGCTGTAGATAAACACTAACGGGTTGCCAGTGGCTCTCTTTATTATATGAGTTTGTTGACCAGTTACCGTTATGGCGAAGGCGCCATCCACCAAGGTTCAGAGAACTGTCCAGAGATAAAAACTGACTACGGCTACCGTAGCCATTATTATTTTGCTTAATTCCGTTAAATAGATAGTTAACCATTAGCGCTGGCATACCTTCATCCCAGAGATGGGGCGGAGTACTTAACCAATCCTGAGGTTTGAGGTAGCTTTGTGGTATATTCAATATTAGCTTTTGGTTGTTCGCATCGAATTTCTCTGTTGCGCCCTGAATAATATATGCAATATTTTGCTGGTAAGCCGATGGGGAAGATACGGAGAGCTTATTTGTATCAATTCCCCAACGTTCCAACTGTTGAGGCGTCAGTCTGGCGTTCAGCTTGTTGTCCTGCGCGAAAAAATCTATCTTAATCTGACGGTCAACTAATTCCCCATTCATAACTACATCAACAGTATATTCCCCTGGAGCTGCACCGCTTGCGTTTGCAAAATAATTGAGATCGATATTTTTGGCATTATCACCATCAGATAATTGCAAAAAATCGGGGTTAAATGAGAACCTATGACTATTGTCAGGTGAGGGAGATACGGCAGCGCAACTGAATACCGGACATATGATGGTGATCCTTAACAATAATAAGGATTTTTTTAATGAACCTTTCAAATTGTCCCCCGATAAAGATGATTAAATAAATGTTAAAGTTTAATGTTTTGAATCGGCGTTTCTCCGCCGTAATCATTTATCGTAGAATAACTAATTGTTTTAGCATTTTTTTCCGGGATGATTAATGTTGAAAATGGTGAAACCATAAAATCCTTTATAGATGTAATATTTTTCCCATTAATCTTTACATCGTTCATGGTAATATAGTATGGGCTAGGGTTTGAGACAGTTAATGTTTCTTTTGAAGATGTTATTTTTAAGTTTTTATAAGCATCAGAAACTTGGTTTTTGTTGTTTATCTTATGTGGGCGATATATTAATTTTATCCTTGTGTTGATGGCAAATTGAACAGCATTGTTACTATCCTTTTCGTCATTTGTGATTGGAGGAATAGCCATAACATTGATATGGAATATGCTCTCCCTGTCGTTAGGAAAATTTTCTTTTAATTTGTCAATCTTAAATTGAAAGCTTTCATTTGCTGAAATTTTATATAACGGCGGCGTTATTATGAAATTATCATTTTTATTTTTAGAATTATAATCAGACACCCATGCTCGCAATAGCCAGTTTTTATCTGTGTTATTATTGAACTTTACTTTAGTACTTAAGTCATTACTATCAAATATAACTCTGGTAGTATCAAGATAAATACCACCAGTCTCAGCTAGCGAAATATGAGAAAAAAATATGAAAGATAATATTGTAATATTGTATTTTTTCATTTTATATTGTCACATTAAAGAATGCTGAATATACAGGCATGAGTAATCATGCCTGTTAAATATATTAGTTATAAGTTGCAGTCAAAGTGTATTGCGCACTCCATGCACCAGTATGATTTTTATTGTAGTTATTTGATATTTTAATCATTTGCAACTCGATTGGATATGTACCATTAGCAAGTTCGATTGGTGCATTATAAGAAGATACACCTTTATCACCGACTTTCATCCAAAGCGCAAAATCCTTTTGTTGATTACCGGTAGCCTCGTTTAGAGCAGGATAAACATAGCCATTAGACTGGAAATTAGTAGTTGCTACCGTTAGTGATGCAGGAGTGGTACAATCGGTAACACTAATCCCCTGATCTGCGGTTACACTTTTTATTTTCTGGTACGCTTTTGCAGCATTTACCTCTTGATTCGTTACTGTGCCAAAAGATGCTGTTGCATTAGGCAGGGTAACACTGCAAGTCGCGGCATTAAAAGAACCAGTAGCGGAGACAGAACCACTGCTTGTCTGGGCCATTGCGGTACCAGAAATAAGCAGAGCCGAAATAGCTGCGATGGTGATTTTATTCTTAGAAAACATTTTCAACCTCAATCTTGATTTTCTTAAATTTTTCCTATGTGTATAGTGATGGGCAAAGAGATGTGAGAATAAAACTTTCAAAAATTAGCAACACATCCCAATGCCTCTTTTCTATTCTTCAAAAAAAAAAGATTAATTCAAGTCATAAAAATACAACCATTTGATACTTATTTGTACATGACGGGATTTTTGCTGAATTGTCATTCCTTAAGTACAAAATAGCAATTCTAAAAAATAGAATATTTTGATAATAAACAATAAAATATATGCGTGAGGGTTGACTCTGAGCAATGCTTGGATTTATTAGTTTTAAGATCTTTCGAGTCAGAAGATATATGAATAGATAGAATAGAAATTCAATTGTCGGAATGAAATGTGTTCAAAAAGAAATATAGGTGATATGAAAATTACAGTCCTTAATCAGCGATATAAAAAACATTTTGGTTATCCTCATATTCTGATGGGTGATGTAAAAGTAACTGTTTCAGCAATGATTGCTTGCGCTGTTTTATTGCACCCAAATAAATTGTTTGCCTCCGTCGCTGGAACCTCACTTCCCTATCAAACGTATCGTGATTTTGCTGAGAATAAGGGAGAGTTCCGTCCTGGCGCAGAAAATGTTCCTCTATATGATAAAAATGGCAATCCCGTCACGACGCTGAATAAGGCACCCATGATTGACTTCAGCTCTAATGACTCGACTGGGGTTGCAACACTGGTTTCGCCACAGTATGTCGTCAGCGTTAAACACAATGTTGGTTATCAATATGTGAAATTTGGCTATGCAGATGATTCATCCTATGCCCTTGTTGACAGAAATAACCACTGGAGAGATTTCCACACTCCCCGTCTCAACAAAATTGTCACCGAGGTTACACCTCTGGATATAACCAATGCGGGTACAGCTAAGGGAACCTATCAAAATGCTGACCGTTTCCCTGTGTTCTATCGAGTAGGTACGGGAACTCAATATGTAAAAGATACTAACGGAAAAATCACCTATTTAATGGGAGCCTACTCGTATAAAACAGGTGGAATAGTAAATACGCCGGCTATATCTGACTGGAGTTTTGTCACGAATACCACTAATACTCCACTCTCAACCTACGGCACTCCCGGTGACAGTGGCTCTCCTCTTTTTGCCTGGGATGCAGACCAAAATAAATGGGTTTTGTTAGCCGTTCTCAATTCATATGCAGGGGTCAATGGCAATACTAACTGGTACACAATAATTCCTGCTGGTGATGTAAAAAATACGATGAAACAAGATGCCGATGCACCAGTAAATACAAAACAAGGTGAAGGGGATATTCATTGGTCATATGACGAAAAAACGGGACTTGGTTCATTAACCCAGGGAAGCACATCATGGGAAATGCATGGAAATTTGGGGGCAACATGGCCTGCTTCGCTTAATAGTGGTAAAGATCTAACTTTTCAGGGCGGCGGTACTGTAGTGTTAGAAAATACCGTTAATCAGGGGGCTGGCACACTTACTTTTGATGATGATTATATTGTCAAGCCCGTTGATACTCAGACATGGAAAGGCGGCGGAATTATTGTTAATGGTGAACATCTTGTTGACTGGCAGATTAATGGGGTTACTGGTGATAGTTTGCATAAACTGGGTACGGGTACGTTAAAAATTAACGGTACCGGTGTAAACCCAGGAAGCTTAAGTGTGGGAGACGGAACCGTTATATTGGCACAGCGTGCTGATGATAACGGACTGAGCCAGGCGTTCAGTTCTGTCAGTATTGTAAGTGGGCGTCCTACTCTGGTGCTAAACGACGACAAACAAATTAATCCGGATAATATCAAATGGGGCTATCATGGCGGCAAGCTCGACATTAATGGAAACAGTTTGACTTTTCATAAACTTAACGGGGCTGATGATGGAGCTATACTGACTAACAGTGGCTCCATGGCTAATGTTAATCTGGATTTCAACAGCCCAGATACAACAGCCACGATTGCTAATATCTGGCACGGCCATTTCACCGGTAATCTAAATATCAATAATGAGGTTACCGCAGGAACACAGAATGATTTCGCTATTGATGGTGGAGTGAATGCTCAGGGGAGTATAACCCAGCAAAATGGTCGGCTATTTATGCAAGGACATCCGGTTGTTCACGCCGTCAGCAGTCAGGACGTAGCAAATAAGCTAAAGGCGCTGGGTGACAATTCAGTACTGACCCAACCAGTGTCATTTACTCAGAACGATTGGGAAAATCGACAGTTCAGTATGGCGGAGCTTAACTTACAAAATGCTGAATTTAACCTTGCAAGAAACGCCAGCCTTAATACCAGAATTAATGCCGAGCATTCTACCGTGACGTTAGGTAGTGAGGATCTTTACATTGATCTCAATGACGGGAATGGCGTGGCAACCAAACCAACATTGGGTAAGTCAAAGGCAACCGCTGAAGATGATCAGAGTCGTTTCAATGGACATGTACAGTTGCAACAAGGATCGGCACTAACTATTAATGAACATTTTGCCGGCGGTATTGATAGTGCAGATAGTGCGACGACGATAACCTCTACAGATACCACGCTTAATCAGCTCAGCCGTTTCACCCAATCTTCTTTGTCATTAGGTGAAGGGGCAAAATTGACCGCTACAGCCGGATTACTTTCTGACGGGACGGTAAGCAGTAATGCCGGGGCGAGCCTTTCCTTGCTATCAGACCAGCCTGGAACGATGTATTCCGCCCAAAGCTGGGAGCTTAGCGGGCAAGACACGAGCTTAAATGTTGGCGCGGGTGGGATCATCACTGGAGATATCAATGCCAATGATGCGGCCAGCATTAGCTTTGGCACGACTGATATTAACCAATCCACAAATTACTATGGAAATATCAACGCGCCGTTGGCAAGTGTAACAATGAAGGACACTGCCTGGCAGGTAAACAAGCAGTCGGTGGCTAAGTCGCTCACTTTGAATGGTTCAACACTGAGCTTTAATCGTTTCGGGCAAGGGGGACTGACGTCAGATACGCTGGAGGCCACTAACAGTTCGTTCATTATCAATGCCGATGGTAAAGCAGCAGATACGGTGACGGTAAACCAGGCATTGACAGGGGGGAATAACACACTGGTTGTTATTCCTACGACAAATTCAGTAAAACAGGGCGGTGACCCTGTGTCATTGGTTACTGCCCCGAAAAATACACAAAGCAATATATTTACACTTAACCCGGTTTCAATAAATGCAGGGTTCCATAGTTTTACACCGCAACTTGATGTGTTGGAGACCGACGTTAATAAGCAATGGCGTCTGGAGGGATTTTACATACAGCCTGATAAAGCCGCTTTGCGGACAGGCAAGAGTTTTATGGATCTCGGTTATAAAAACTTTATTACAGAAATTAATAATCTGAATGATCGTATGGGGGACTTACGCCATACCCATGGTGAAACTGGGGCATGGGCTAGACTTAACAGTGGTTCGGGCTCAGCTACTGATGGATTTACCGGAAGTTATACGCACTTGCAAATTGGGGCAGACAGGAAACATATAATTGAAGGCGGAGAGTTATTTACTGGAGTAACGGCGACATTTACAAGCAGTAATAACCGGGGAACTGGTTGGTCGGGAAGAACCAAATCAACGGGTATTGGTGTGTACGCTTCAGCTATGTTTGACTCTGGACTCTATGTAGATACTATCGGGAAATATGTGCGTCATGACAATCATTACTCATCAAGTGCGTTAGGAATGCCAGAACAAGATTATGGCTCGCACTCCTGGTATTTGGGCGCTGAGGCCGGTTGGCGTTTTTCCTTACCTGACGAAACATATATACAGCCGCAAACAGAGTTGATCTACGGTACTGTATCTGAGAATCAGTTTGCCTGGCAATTCAATGGGGGTGAGATCTATATGCAACGTAAGCAGATGCAACCATTGATTGGTCGCACAGGAATTGAATTTGGCAAAACATTCCGCGGCAAAGACTGGGAAATGACAGCGCTGACTGGGATTAATTATCAGTACGATTTATTTAAGCCTACTGTGACAGCGTTCAAGGATCTGGCAGGTGATACATATATTAATAATGGTAAAGATAGCAGAGTGGTATTCAATGTCGGGGTAAATACTAAAATTAAAGAAAACACTAGGATAAGTCTGAATGTGGAGCGTTCTGAGTTCGGTTCATACAATATTGATAAGTTAATAAATGCTAATATTCGTTATACATTCTGAGCAGGAGAGTAGATAAAAAAGAAAACCTGAACATATTGTTCAGGTTTTCTTATTGATTTATTGTTATAGCTAGTCAAATATGCTTATCTATTGGATATTCTGGAGTGTAAAATTTTATCTTATGCTGCTATTTTTTAGAGTGGCTTTATTCTTTACTTTAGATTATAGTTGGATTCAGTTCAGGTTTCTAATATTTTATATGTGCTATGACCGTTGCGCTAATAATGGTTACAAAAGATTTTTATTTAAAAAATGGTCTCTTATATTTTTCAAGTCAGGATGAAGAGTATAAATGTTTTGAGTTCAGTGGCCGTGCCTCTGTATATGAGGCCGTTCAGCAATATAATCATGTTTATATGATTTGCGATAATAGTAATTATTTTTTATACAGTCTTCTTTTTTCAGGGGGCCTGTTAAATGCATATGTGCTGATAATATAAGTATCCACTATGGAAATCGGTTATCAATTGATTATACGTATCCACCAGAACAAATTCTTCGATCTCTTAATAATACCGAACGAGAGATTCTTTACCTCTATTTCATTAAGCGGAGAAAAATAAAAGAAATTTCAAAGATTACATGTTTAAGTGTAAGTAAAATTTATTATAGAATAAGAATGATAAAAATTAAATTTGGTGCTGAAACGACACGGAAGCTTCCAATTCTTTTTAGGTGTTATCTGTAACATCAACTGATTTTATTTTCATGACGTAACTATTATCAGAGTCAATTAATTTTATCATCATAGTGACTAATTATTTATAGTCTATGAAATTAGTTGATATGTCGATGCGAAACTTTTTACCGGGAAGTATTCATCTTTGCGTTATTTCCGAGTTTACAGAGTGGATATCCCATGAAATTATGTTGTTACAAAGCATGGGGGTGACTGTATGAATAGTCAAAATGCTTTAAGTAATATGAGGCTTGCTGTGAGAGGGGATATATCCGGTAACTCTACATTGGTTCTTAAAAAGATTAGATTCTACAATTGTGCCATTATTTATCTTCGCAATGCCCAATTACTTGTTAAAACGATAGATGGGGGGGTTATTAATATCCCACCTGAATCAATATGTTATATTGAGAAAAATACAGTCATTGATGTAACACTTAACGTGTTAGGTAAAGGCATGCCTTATGATATTTTTCATATAGATAATAATATATTAAGCTGTATCTGCAAAGTCATGGAACCATTGTTACTGAATCCCCATAAAATTGGCCCTATGCGAAGTAGAATTTTTAATTGCATGGCGGATAAGACAGATACAGAAATATTTAAAATGATAACAGAGGCAAATGTCCCAAATCATAGACTAATTTATAACATTACTTATTTGTTATCTAAAGTTGACGATATTGAATCTTTGGTTTGCTCATTATCTGTTTCAACAGACTCTACTTTCACAGAAAAATTAAAGTTAATAATAGAATCTGATCTGTCAAAATCATGGCGATTAGTTGATCTGGCAAATGTTTTACATATGTCTGAAGTCTCAATTCGGAAAAAACTTGAAAAAGAAAATAATAATTTTAACAATTTGATTTTGGATATTAGAATGCAACATGCAGCAAGATTGATAACTACCACTGAAAAACATATTAATAGTATATCTGATGAGGTTGGGTATGTTAGTACATCATATTTTATCCGTAATTTTAAAAGTTATTTTGGTATAACACCAAAACAGTTTTCATTGAAAGTGAAAAGGAAATCATAATATATATTGCATATATAATATAGGCAGAAGCAATTCTTACTGATTTTTAATCGTTTTCCGGTGAGGTGAAAATGATATGCATTTTTAATAAGTTGTACCCGTCCAGGACGAGTTCCTTTTCTATATATTAAGAATAATGTTATTTTTTTTACCAAAAATGATGCTGTTGTGCAGGGAATAGTCAGGGGATATTCCATAGAACTGAACGTTCATCCCCCAGAATGAGAAGTTGAACATGCCTCCATAGCGAATAGTGTTCCGGACTCGAATCGTTGAACGATATCCTGCAATTTGGAGCATGAGGTGTTTCTATCCTATGCAACAGAATCATCATTAATCCAGATATAGGCCTGAAAAACAGGCCTGGCAATATCGATACCAACAATCCTGATCGTGTTCATGGGATGTTACTCTCGGATTAATGCAGTCAGTAAAAGTATGGCACTGACTGCATTAAGAAGGGACGTCCATCATATCGTGACACAAACGCTCCCACCGACATCGCCATTGAGTCCTGCACCGTATCGGTGAACTTGTAACTATCCCGTATAATCATTCTATACACATTTATTGGCTTGATGAGTCAAATACTTCTTAATTTCGGAGAGAAGTGTGTCAGGTGATACGTTAACTCGCCATTATCTACATATTTAGAGAATTACTCAAATAATAACGAATTATTTACCCATGTGCTCAATTAATCTTCGAATATAAAAACATCCACATGTTAAAAACATTATTGTTTTCCAAAAAAAAATAAAAAAATACGATACAATAATGTTAACGCGCGGAATAAATGAAGAATTCCGCCGCATAATGATATAAAATAAAAAACAATAAATATAAAAACACTTAAACGTCATATGCTTTTGTTTATTTCATGATTTTATTTTTGTAGCTTTACCCTTCATTATGCAATGTGGGTATGGAGTCGTTATTATATTCTAAATAACCTTTGGCGGCGCAATGCAATTTAATTAATGCAATGTAAATATGCTAAACACACTGCTATAAAATCTATATTGTAGATGTATTTTTTACAGACGTGGGGGGGGGGTTAAACTGCAATTAATAAAGGTAATTGGAAGCTTTTTATTAATAAAAACATAGTTCTATTGGTTTGTATTATGTTATAAACGTTATGGAGTCTTACCCGTGAACAGAATATATTCACTTAAGTATTGTCACCTTACTCAAGGGCTTATAGCTGTATCAGAATTAGCATCCCGAGTATCCTCTAAAACCGGTCGAAAACTTCTCGCTATATTTATAGTTTCTGCCTTGTCTTATGGTGCGGCTGAATATGCCTGTGCAGCACAGATGGACACCCGAAATTTCTGGATCCGTGATTATCTTGATCTGGCACAGAATAAAGGTGCATTTCAGCCCGGAGCATACGGGGTAAAAACGCCATTAAAAAATGGGGGAGAATTCAGTTTTCCTGAAGTAACAATCCCTGATTTTTCTCCTGTATCCGCTAAAGGTGCAACAACTGCTATTGGTAATGCCTACAGTGTTACAGCAAGTCATAATGGCACTATTCACCATGCCATTAAAACTCAGACATGGGGACAGTCAGATTATCATTATGTTGATCGTGTGACCAAAGGTGACTTTGCGGTCCAGCGTCTGGATAAGTTTGTTGTTGAAACAGCGGGTGCAACAGAGCATGCTGATTTCAACTTATCAGCAGCAGAAGCACTAGAGCGTTATGGTATTGAATTCAATGGAAAGAAACAAATAATCGGTTTCCGCGTTGGAGCTGGTGCAACCGGTGTTACATCTTATGGGGTGGGACAGACATACAATCCATTATTACGTAGTGCCTCCATGTTTCAGTTAAACTGGAACAATATGTATGCAAGTAATAATACCGGTGGGTTTTATAATGAAGTGACAGGAGGTGACAGCGGTTCCGGATTTTACTTGTATGATAATCAGAAAAAAAAATGGGTCATTTTGGGGACACTGACAGGTAAAGTATTCTCCAGTAAGGATACCTGGGCCTTTTTTGCTCGATATGATCAGAACACTGTCGATATCCTGAAAAATACTTTTACCCAAGAGGTGAACCTCAATGGTCAGAAAATGACAGTTAATAATAAAAATATTGCCATTAACGATAAAATAACTGCTATTGAACTGACCAAGAGTAATAAAAATAAAGATTTGAAATTCCATGGTGGCGGGAGCATTGAGCTCACCGATAACCTGAACTCAGGAACCGGAGGATTGATTTTTGATGAGGGACAACATTATTCGGTTATTGGGAAAGATAAAGCCTATAAAGGGGCGGGTGTTGAGATCGGAAAAGATACGGTTGTCGACTGGTCGGTAAAAGGGGAGGCAAACGATAACCTGCACAAAACAGGGGCCGGGACACTGAATGTCAATGTGGCCCAGGGGAATAACCTGAAAACAGGTGACGGTACCGTTTTTCTTAATGCAGAAAAGGCTTTCAATGCTATCTATGTTGCCAGTGGCCGTGGAACGGTCAAACTGGGGCAGGCCGATGCGCTGGATAAAAATAGTGATTACAGAGGTATTTATTTTACTAGTCGTGGGGGGACTCTGGATTTAAACGGGTTCAGCCAGTCGTTCAAGAAGATCGCGGCAACTGATGTTGGTACCATTATCACCAATACTTCTGATAAAACAGCGACCCTTTCCCTACAAAACCCCTCCCGCTATGTCTATCACGGTAGTATCACGGGAAATACGAATATCGAACACACTGGGACACAGAAAAGTGCTGACAGCAGTCTGATTATTGATGGAAACATTAATACACGCAATGACATTACTGTGCGGAATTCCCAGCTCAGACTTCAGGGGCATGCCACATCACATGCAATATTCCGCGAGGGGCCTCGGCACTGCTATGTCCCCGGAGTTCTTTGTGACAAAGATTATGTTACTGATTTTGCCAGACTGGAAAGTGAGGCAAATAAGAAAAATAACAGTGCCTATAAAACAAATAATCAGGTGGCTTCTTTTGACCAACCTGACTGGGAAACCCGGCATTTCCGATTTAAGACTCTGAATCTGGAAAACTCAGAATTCACAACTGCACGTAACTCAGTTGTTGAGGGTGATATTGTCGCATCGAATTCAACGCTGAAACTGGGGGGCGACGTTCCGGTGTTCATTGATATGTATGATGGCATCAATATCACCGGTAATGGTTTTGGCTTCCGCCAGGACGTTCGTGAAGGACGCTCAGCAGATGATGGCAGTAGCAGCTATACAGGCAAAATTACACTGCAAAAAGGCTCCACGCTGGACATCAACAACCGGTTCATTGGCGGTATTGAAGCCCATGACAGTAAGGTAAACGTCACCTCACCGGATGCCCTGCTGCAGAACAGTGGTGTTTTCGTGAATTCCACCCTTTCTGTCCGTGACGGCGGTCATCTGACGGCACAAAAAGGGCTCTACAGTAACGGCCGGGTTCAGATTGGAAAGAAAGGTACGCTTTCCCTGAGCGGCACGCCGGAAAATGGCGCTGATAATACCTGGATGCCCGTACTGACATACATGACAGAAGGCTATGATTTAACCGGTGATAACGCTACGCTGAACATCAGCCAGCAGGCGCATGTTTCCGGGGATGTTCATGCAACCAGTTCATCCAGCATTCGTATTGGCTCCGAAAACCCTGGCTCAGTTTCCTCTTCTGTCTCCCCTGTTCTGGCTGCCGGGTTGTTCAGCGGATATAACGCGGCGTACTACGGTGCCATCACCGGCGGTAAGGGGAACGTCAGTATGAATAATGGCCTGTGGCAGCTGACCGGAGATTCCGACATCAACAGTCTGACGACCCGTAACAGCCGGGTACAGTCTGAAGAAAACGGTGCCTTCCGTACCCTGACGGTTAAGACACTTGATGCCACGGGCAGTGATTTTGTCCTGCGCACTGATCTGAAGGACGCTGATAAAATCAGTATTACGGAGAAAGCCAGCGGTTCAGACAACACCCTGAATGTCAGCTTTATGAAGAACCCGTCTCCGGGACAGTCCCTGAATATCCCGCTGGTCAGTGCACCGGCCGGAACATCAGGGGATATCTTTAAGGCCGGCACCCGGGTGACAGGCTTCAGTCGTGTGACGCCGACGCTGCGTGTTGACACCACTGGCGGCAGTACGAAGTGGATTCTGGATGGTTTCAGGACGGAAGCTGATAAAGCGGCTGCAGCGAAGGCGAACAGTTTCATGAATGCCGGCTACAAAAGCTTTATGACGGAAGTAAACAATCTGAACAAACGTATGGGGGAGCTGCGTGACACGAACGGTGATGCCGGTGCCTGGGCCCGTATTATGAACGGCGCCGGTTCAGCCGATGGCGGATACAGTGATAACTACACCCACGTTCAGGTCGGTTTTGACAAAAAACATGCGCTGGACGGTGTTGACCTGTTCACCGGTGTCACGATGACCTATACCGACAGCAGTGCAGACAGTGATGCGTTCAGCGGGAAGACAAAATCCGTGGGGGGAGGTCTGTATGCTTCAGCACTGTTTAACTCCGGTGCCTACATTGATTTGATTGGTAAATATATTCACCATGACAATGACTACACAGGTAACTTTGCCGGTCTGGGGACGAAGCACTACGGAACCCACTCCTGGTATGCCGGAGCGGAAACGGGTTACCGTTATCACCTGACGGAAGACACATTTATTGAGCCTCAGGCCGAACTGGTTTACGGCGCAGTGTCCGGGAAAACATTCCGCTGGAAAGACGGTGAGATGGACCTGAGTATGAAGAACAAGGATTTCAGCCCGTTGATTGGCAGAACAGGGATTGAGCTGGGCAAAACCTTCAGGGGTAAGGACTGGAGTGTGACAGCCCGTGCCGGAACCAGCTGGCAGTTTGACCTGCTGAATAATGGCGAGACAGTTCTTCGTGATGCATCCGGAGAGAAACGGATCAAAGGGGAGAAAGACAGCAGGATGTTGTTCAATGTTGGCATGAACGCACAGATAAAGGACAACATGCGCTTTGGTCTGGAGTTTGAGAAATCCGCCTTTGGTAAATACAACGTGGATAACGCAATAAACGCGAATTTCCGGTATATGTTCTGACAAGGAGAGGCCCCTGAAGAGGGGCCTGTAGTGATGTTACTCCCGGGTTAATGCAGCTAGTAAAGGTATGGCTCTGACTACCCTGGAAAGTGGTGCCCATCGCATCACTACAAATTCTGGCAATTGCGTACGTGGTAACGGCAAGTTATTTAACCTCAAACGTACGTGCCCGAGCGGTGCGCTGAAATACCGTCATAAATAAGCGAGGGTAAAATGGAAATACGCGAAGGCCA
>ERZ894214.594-NODE-594-length-16098-cov-14.1179_pt1 | contig 16098 bp, 17 predicted proteins | sample MGYA00380290_ERZ894214 | MGnify/ENA primary metagenome ERZ894214 (study PRJEB32331, sample SAMN06328421) | human gut metagenome | biome: human gut microbiome; feature: stool | host: Homo sapiens | collected 2014-09-19 ... | reverse complement strand
TGACATACCGCTGATAACGATCCAATACGTTCAATACGTCACCCTTCGTGAGCGAAGACTCCTCGGCGATCTGGTCGGCCGCATCTTGTGTGGACAGGGTACCGAAATAATAGGGAACCGGCTTGTACACCTCCTGCTTAGGATCCGTCTTGGGGATAAAAAACTTTCGTGCTTGAAATGCTTGTGGCATAGTTTGATAATTAAAGATTAATAATAGAAAATTAATTGCTTGCTGATCAATGTTACAAAGATAGGTTCCGCCGTAAGGGGCGGTGATGCCGATTGATGCCCGGGGTAGGGAATAACGATTAATTAACATGGGACGCAGTGATAACCGCCGGTTTCTTACGCTGCCTATCGTAAGCCCCTTTGAATAGGCATTATAAGAAGCCTTGGATGGGCATTGTAAAGATCTTAGAATACCCATCCAAGTTGACAGTTGACTAGTGACAGTAGGCTGTTTTTATTTACCTCTGTGCGCAACTGTCAACTAATTTACGGTTCTCCTAGGTAGTGGATGATTAATCTGATCTGTCGGGGCGTGAATATACGTTGCTCGGGGCGGTAGCCCGTCTCCAGCAGCTTGTCGTGCAATTCCGTGCATCGAATGATCCAACGACGTAAGCGGTTGCAAGCTTGATGGGAGGCCAGCTCCGGGAAATAGGATGCCGCTAGTGCGGACTTTCTTAATGGCAAGAACATTTGATTTATGATTTATAGATTTGGGAGAATGAAACTTTCAAACTTTCAAACATTCGTCCCCCCCTCACACACACACGCCCGTGGGGTACGTTATATAGGGGTGTGAGGGAGGCCGGGATTACTTATGGGTGACACGGCCGCCGAAGCTGTACTCGCCCCGGCCGTTCTTCTCCAGCGTGCCTCGTTCCTGCATTCGCTTGAGGCAGGTATCTAGGGTGGCGGTGGGGATGTTGTTCCTCTCTGCTTCCTCCAAGGCCTGTTGTCGGTTGAAAGAGAGTGGAAGGGCTGCGAAGAGAGCCTCTTGGGGGGTAGGTGTGCGAGAGCGTGGCGCCTCGTCAGACGGAAGCAGGGTGAGTATGCCCGCCGAATGACGGTAGAGCGGTTCCACGAGCGAGAGGACAGCCTTAAAATCGTCATCATCGATACGTAACTCTAGGGAAGGAACGATACCGTCTCGTACGTTCTCCTCCGGGATCTCGGGGGCAGGCGAGAGACCGGGACAATTGAGGATTGAAAATTGAGAATCGAGAATGGCTTGTGGGATGAGGAGACTCTCCACCGATCGCAGGAAGGCCACCACGGAAGCGATCCGGCAGATATTGATAGCGATACGGGCCACGGAGCTTCGCATCGGATATCCGTAGGAAAGGCCGGCGTGCCCGAATATGCGTGCGAAGCAGCTGTTGAATCGCTCCTTTTGCGTGTCGGAGAGATGGAATTGTATGATATTGACCCTCTCACGCAGGTAGTCCACGAGTATTTTCCACTGCTTCCCCCAATCGGAGAAGAGGCTATCCATGTCCTCGTCGCCCTGCTCGAACTGATCCGCCCACTCGTCGATGGGTGGCATCCGGTAGAACAATTGGCGTGAGAACAGCCCGTTCTCGGCCGAGGGAATGAGTGGCCGTACCTGCGCCGGGGTCCCGCTTAACAAGACACTGAGGTAAGAGGCCGGGCACTCCCGGTATTCCCGGTTCGTGCGTCGGTTGAAAGCCAGTCGCTCGTGGTCGTGGCATTTACGCAAGGTATCGCTCCAGTGCCCGTGCTCGGTGCCGATGGCCGTGCTCACGGTATCGGCCTCGGTCTCGCAGATCAGCCCTATGCCGTCGGCCTCAATGAGGTTCTCCAGCACGCCGGTGCCGGAATTGTTACCGGCGATAAGGAACATCTTGAGGGGAGGCATCTCGGGCTCCGGCGTATCGGATTTTTTCTTGCCCAGCGAGTCCCAACGGCTCTTCTCCTCCCGGTAAGCTTTGTGCCTCTGCCGGTAGTCCGCCATCATCGCCTCGTGTATCGGCTCGGCCAGCCGGCGTGTCCAAGCGAGGGCTCCCTTTCCCGAGGCGGGCGGGGCGACGATGAACGTTTGCAGGCAAGGGTAATAGAATTTCCGCCCGTACGATATCCGGAGCGATTTGTTGAGTGTCGCTCCCAACACGGTGATAGCGCCCAGCAGGAGGATATCCCGTTGGGCGGGGGTATCGCCCCGGTCGATCATCCCTTTGAGGAAAGCGGGCCAAGGATACTCCGGAAAGGTGGGCGGGACATTTTTCACGGATTGTTCCTCGTGCGTACACGTGTGCGTGTGTGAGGGAGGCGTGAATGTTTGAAAGTTTGAAAGTTTCCCGGCCTCAGCCATGGATTTGTCCAGTTTCACGCCGGCTAGGTCCGCCAAGTGGAATACGGATCCCAAGCCATTCCGTCCATTGCCTCCTTTGAGGGCATGGTCGTATAGCTTATCCGCCTCGGTAGAGACATATTTCTCCGACATCCGGCAGATACGATGAAAGAATGTCCGGCCGGCCTCTCCGCAATCGTTGGCGATGGCGAAGGCGATCGGCATATACTCTTGATAGGTGGGAGCGATGTTCGCCCCCTGTTTCTCGATGGCGGCAACGAGCCGCTCCAGATCTGATAATGGGTTCATGATGAATGAATAATGAATGGTGAATAATGATTTATAACTACCAACTGTCACTTGTCCTCTGTCAACAATTCCGGTCTCCTAGCCTCGCTGAGGGATCGTGGCAAAGGAAGCAAGCCCGTGAGAGGTCTGCGTTCGTGGCATCAGCTTTCAGCCCGTATTTCCACTCAAGGTATTCCCAAGCGAATCGTACCGCCTCGTCGAAAGACTCCTCTACGGTTTTCTTGATCGACAGGCGATAGGGTACGAGGAGCTTGATTCCCGTGGTACTGGGACTCACGAAGGAGAGATCGGGGCGTAGCCGCTCATCGGCGAACAGCGTGTCCCTCCAACAGATCGCCTCTTCGGGTGAGGAGAGGTGATCGATGTCGATGACGAACTCGCCCGAGGGCACGAGCAAGTGATCTTCCTTGCGGTAGGAGAAGATACCGGCGGGCGTGACATAGGGTAGCAAACTCTGTTTCAGCCGCCTGAACCGTTTCTCGTCGCTCGATGCGGCACGTACCTGATCGGTACGCTCACGCAGCCACTCGCTGGTGGTGATATAGGCGTACAATTGACTGACACAGACGACCCCGTTCGGTACTTGATTGGTGATGGGGGCGTTGAAAAAGGAAAAGATAGACTCTTTCATGATCGGATAAAATAAATTGATTATTCGGTTACTGCCGGTAAAGGAATGCGTTCCTGCCCGTTCCCGGAATAGCGATGGACGGGACGGGTACGGAAACGGACGTATGGTGGATGAAATGAGGATAGAAATAAATATCCCCCGTGAAAAGGGTGATTATTGTTAACACTTAAATTAAAAACGGATATGACAGAAAATCAAGAGCGGGCGGAACAGGCACGTTCTGCCTTTACGGTCAATGGAGGTAACGTGCAGATCCTGCCCAATGCCACCATCGCTATCCAGAACATCCATTGGGGTGACGGGACGGTGACACGGACGGAACGCTGGATTACGCCCGCGGAATCGGGACTTCATGAGTCTCCGTCTCCTCCGATAAACTCTCCTGCCCCTCCGGTGACGGCTGAACCCTCCTCGTTGGCGTTGTTCATCCCGGACGAGGCGACCCGTCTTGTCTACGAGGCCCGCCTATGCGCCTGCCCGGACACGGTCACCCTTTGCCAAACGGTATTGACGGACCTTTACAACGAGATCCTAGCCGACTACTCGTCTCCCCTCAAGCTGGTCAAGAGCCGTGCCTTCATCAGCGCCCTCTTGCCTCACCTCACGTTCGTGAACGGGGCGAATGTACCGAGCATTCGGTATGGGATCAGGAAGTATGTGCTGGGGGAAGGAGGATAATTGAAAAAAAGAGCTATATTTGCATGAATAAGAACAAAAAGTGAAAAATATGTCCCGTTTGATTGTAAAAAATGTAGGACCCATAAAGTCCGTGGATATAGAATTGAAGAAGGTGAATATATTCATGGGTCCACAGAGTTGTGGCAAAAGTACATTGGCTAAAATTATCAGTTTTTGTACTTGGATGGAGAAAACAAATGCGTTTGAAGAGAAGATGGCATGGAAGGATGCCTATAAACGCTTACAATCTTATCATAAATTATCCGGTTCTTATTTTAATGAGGATTCCATGATCTATTATGCCGGCGATAACTTGACATATGCTTATAATTGGAATGAAGCCGAAGCGATACCGATCCCATATCGTGTTGAATATGAATCGGCACATTATAATGAGAAAGAGTTTTTCTTTTTCCCGATAGAAAAGAAAATCAATCCGAAGGTGATTTATATCCCGGCGGAACGAAATTTTGTCTCTGCCGTCCCCAATCTTCGTGACTATGCGGAAGATAATGATAATCTTCTGGATTTTATAAAGAATTGGTACGATGCCAAACGAAAATATCCTATTGACCATAAGATGGACATCTTGAATATGGGAATAGAATACTATTTAGGGGATGGAGATACGGACGTGTTGCAGATGCGGAACGGTAAAAAATTGATGTTGCGTACTGCATCCAGCGGATTGCAGTCTATCGTGCCATTGATCCTGTTGATCGATTGGCTCTCCAAGGGCATATATGAGGAAGAGAAACCTTATTCCTATGCGGAGGGAGAAAAGATCGTAAAACTGTTGGAAAAGCTGGACGGGGATAATCGGACATCAAAGGAAGTAGAGGAACTGAAAAGACGTTTAGCGGGCTTTATACAGGGAAAAGTATATACGCATACGCAGTTTGTGATAGAAGAACCCGAGCAAAATCTTTTCCCCGAGGCCCAGAGAGACCTTCTTTTCTATCTGTTAACCGCTATCAATCATGGAAGGAACCACCGTTTGGTGCTTACGACCCACAGCCCGTATATCCTCTATGCCTTGAATAACTGCTTGATGGCTTATAGGGTGAAAAGCGAGATGCCAGAAGAAGAGTATGAGGAATTGGATTGTAGAAATGCGGCGTTGAATCCGATAGATGTAGCGGTTTGGGAAATAGAGGATGGCAAGATGCGTTCGGATGGGAATAATCCTAACGGAACCATTCAGGATGCCTCCGGATTGATCCGGGCTAATTATTTCAATCGTATCATGCAAGGAATCATGAAGGATTTTAATAATATGCTTAATTATTATGAGGAGGGATGAGAGACGTATTCCCACATATAGAGAATCATAATTCGGATATTTATATAGCTGACTATACGGAGTATTCTAAGACACACGATACTTCTGTTTCTGGTGTGAAAATATTGGCAAATAAACCGGGGGAACTGGAAGTATTTCATTTGAAAAATAAAAAGGGTATTTCTATTGATGCTGTCAATTTTGAAGAGAACCAATCTGTGCTGAAAGACGAGCAGGGCAAGGTGGTAAAGCAATGTGAATGTATGTGTGCGTCTTCAGGAGCCAAAAACAAGGGATGGTTATTCTTACTCGAACTAAAATATTGCTTAGATAAAAATATAGCCTCGAATGCCGGTAATGCTTTGAGGCAATTGGAAAAAACATTCTTGTTCTTGAGAGACGAGAAAAAAATCATAAATCGCCAGTGTCATCGTGTTTACTGGATTATTTCTATCCCAGACCATAGCAGTAAAGCCCCTTTTGACGCTTTCGTCCTAGATCAAGACAAGAAACTGAAATACAAGCAAGACTTAGATGTTATCATTTTCGGGGAAAATGAGGTTGAGGTGCTTAATGAGGGGTATTTAAGGGTAACTAAGGCTTAAAGGGGAACATATTTGGATGATATTAAATATCCATGTTCGTAATTATTTGAAAAATAGTTGGGACGCTCTATTGGTGATTTACTCATCAGTGCTTTCCTGCTTCATCTCACGTTCGTGAACGGGGCGAATGTTTTGAGCATTCGGTATGGGATCAGGAAGTATATGCTGGGGGAAGGGTGTTGTAATATAGCTTAAACTCATTTTAAATCTAGATATTCGATGTGTTTGTCCCGCTGGTGTATCGGCGGGATAGGAGTGTCTTATGTATTCATTTTTATGTCAGCTACGTCAGAGAACAATAAGCGGATAGCGAAAAACACGCTATTCCTCTACATGCGAATGCTCCTAATTATGGGGGTGACGCTGTACACTAGCCGGGTCGTACTACAAGTATTGGGGGTAGAGGATTTCGGGATTTATAATGTGGTAGGGGGAGTGGTTTCCATTATAAGTTTTTTTATCTCTAGCTTATCCAATGTGTCTCAGCGTTATATGAATATTGGATTAGGTAAACAAGATATTCAAGAGGTAGAACATGCTTTTAGGCAGAGTTTTACTTTGATGTGGATGTTGTCTACGATGTTGTTATTGTTCGGAGAGACATTCGGATTGTGGTTTGTTTACAATAAGTTGGTAATACCTCCGGATCGGATGGTTGCGGCACTTTGGGTATATCAGTTTTCTTTGGTCTCAGTTCTTTCCGCAATAAATCAAGTCCCGTTGATGGGAGCGATTGTGGCGCATGAGAAGATGAATATGTATGCGTATTTAGGTCTGTTTGAGGCTTTCGCTCGATTATTGATTGCGTATTTATTAAAGGTCTCCGCAACTTTTGACTCTTTGATCCTCTACGGAATGTTGACAGCTTTAGTTTCTGTTATTACTTGGCTATTTTATGCGGTTTATTGTGTTCGGTCTTTTTCTGAATGTAAATTGCGTTTTTATTGGGATCTTTCTTTGGTGAAAGATATGTCACGATTTATCGGCCAGAATTTATTCGGCTGTTTCGCTTGGTCGGCGGGTATCCAAGGAACGAACATCCTTTTGAACCTTTTCTTTGGCCCCGCAGTCAATGCGGCACGAGCCGTATCTGTACAGGTAAGTGCCGTGGTAACACGCTTTACCGAGAATATCATGACGGCGGTTAAGCCTCAAATCATAAAGTCGTATGCGTCAGGCGATCGAGAATACATGATAGTCCTTATAGAGAAAAGCTCAAAATATGCTTATTTTTTGGCGGCTCTATTTGCGATTCCGGTAATGATAGAGATAGAGTTCATATTGAAGGTATGGCTGGGGCAGGTACCGGAACATACGGTTGCCTTTACTCGTTTGGTCTTGTGTGAATCGTTAATAGGAGTTTTCATACCGCCCCTTTGGATAGCGGCGAATGCCACGGGACGAATCAAGAACAATCAGGTGTACGGGCGAATGTTTACGTTGGCTATTTTGCCTATTAGTTATTTGCTTTTGAAAGTACAGCAGGATCCGATGATACCTTTTTTTGTGGCGGTCGTCGCAAATATAGGTTATTGGCTCTATTGTCTATATGATATACATGTTCAGATACGATTGGATATAAGATATTATTTGAAAGAGGTGGTTATGCCTGGACTGTTCCTGTCCTTGATTTTATGTTCTGTAGGATTAATTCAAAGTTTGATGATTCCGGAAGATACTTTCTCTCGCTTTTTATTAGTGTTCGCAAGCATGTTGATCGTGGGCGTATGTGTCGTTTATAGACTTTTGAGTGAAGGAGAGCGGGTCGTATTACAAGGATATATTCAAAGGGTATGTACCAAATTAAAAAAATAGTATAGCGATTGGAATAATAGCAGTTGCTTAGATACCAGCTTACGTTTTTGTTTATGAAATTGTAACTAATATTTCAAGTAAATATGATACCAAAGAAAATTCATTATTGTTGGTTCGGGGGCAATCCGTTGCCTTCTTTGGCGGTGAAGTGCATAGAATCGTGGAAGAAATATCTTCCGGACTATGAGATAAAGGAGTGGAACGAGAGTAATTTCGATCTGAATTATAACGACTATGTCCGTGAGGCATATGAGGCTAAGAAATGGGCGTTCATAACGGATGTGGTTCGTTTGTATGCGATGGTTACGGAGGGAGGAATCTATATGGATACGGATGTAGAGGTGTTGAAACCTCTGGATAGTTTACTCTCCTACGAGGCTGTGTCGGGATTCGAGTCCGAGACTCGAATCCCGACAGGCCTGATGGCCTGCCGGGAGGGTCAGCCCCTCTTCGAGGAGCTGCTCCATGAATATGACGGGATTCATTTTAAACTTCCGGATGGAAGTTTAGATATGACTACAAATGTAACTCGAATCACGAATACTTGTTTGAAATATGGTTTTGTTCCCAATAACCAGAAGCAGACAATCAAGGGTTTTACGTTGTTACCTCAGGACTATTTATGCCCGAAACTAAAAGAAGGCCTAGGTTTAATGCTGACAGAAAATACGCTTACTATTCATCATTTCGCGGGAAGTTGGATTGGAGGAACACATAAAATGAAACGAAATGTCGCTCATCTATTAGGCGGTCGACTCACTCGTTTGATTATTAAAGTAAAACGTTTTTTGATGTGTAAGTTATAGTTGAGAATGATGCGTAGTGCGAATAAATTATCATTTAACAAATATGATTGGTATATTATATTGATAATAGGCTCGCTGGCTTTTGGAAAGGTAGGAGGAGCTTTTCAAGCTATACGATTGATATCAATATTTCTTTTGCCATTTAATATTCATGCAGCTATTCTAGGACGGGAGAGATTTTATTTTAAGAATGCAAGTTTATTTGCTTTTTGCTTCTTTCTCTATGGACTTATATCATTAACATGGTCTGTTGATTATTTTAATGCGAAGATAGAATTAGTTTATATTTTTCTCTCGATGAATATTATCTATTCATTGACTCGTTTCGCTAAAAGAGCAAATCACACAATAGAATCGCTTATTGGAGGTTGGTCTCTTTTTATGTTGCTGACATTGCCTATTGCCATGTGGGAACTAACAACCTCAAATCATCTATATACATTGGATCATTTGTCGTCACGTGTTGAGAGTGGCCGTTTGTTAAATGGGGTTATTGAGAAATTCGCTGGGGCTACATTTGGAAATCCGAATGAATATAATACGGTAATATCCTTTATGCTTCCATATTTGTTTTTAAATGTCCTTTTATGTGAGAATAATAAACAATACCTATTTTCTGTTGGATTATTATTGCTTACAATAATAGTACCCGTAATTAATTCTTCAAGAGGTTCTATTTTGGCTATTTGTATAGACGCTATAATCTTCTTGTATTTTTATTATAAAAGATATGGTAGACGTAATAAAGGTCTTATATATGGTACTTTATGTCTTGTCGTTTCCATTGCTATTTTATATGGTAATATATTGTTTGATCAATTGATTAAAAGAAGTTATGTCGTCAATGCGTTAGAGGATGATGGACGGATGAGTATGGTTTATAGAGGACTTGATTTGTTTATTGATTCTAACTTTTGGGGGATTGGTCCTATGGGATATTCATCTACATTCTTGACTGGTCCTCATAATCTGTTTGCGGAATTCTTAATTGAGTATGGTCTGTATATCTTCTTATTTGCCTGTTTTGTGTTAAGCTCTATTTTATATCGATTGTATAAACTGACACAGGGTACTTTTTTTGTTTATGTACCAATTTGTTTTGCTTGTACGTTTCCATTTATTTCTGTTATAAATTCTGATTATTTAGAATATCCATCGTTTTGGGTAGCTATAGGATCACTTTATGTAATGTATATCGGTCTTTTGATGAGGATAAATACAAAAAATATATTATGAAAATATTAATAAATACGCCTAATATTCATGGATTAGGAGGTGTGTCTAATCACTATTTTGGTTTGAGTCCTTATTGGAGTCAGAACGTTTTATATAATTCTCTTGGATCAAAACGTTGGCGTGCTATACTAACTCCAATCACAGTTCTAAAGTTCATATATCGTTTGATCTTTTTTCGTCCAGATATTATTTTATTAAATCCATCTTTGGGAAATAAGGCTTTAATTCGAGATTTTTTCTATTTGAAGCTAGCTAAGCTGTTTTATCGGAAGGTTGCGATTTTTATACATGGCTTTAACTGGGAATATGCGAATAATGCTGATTGGAAATGGATAATAGATAATCTCAATTTAGCTGATTGTGTTATTGTTTTGGCTCAATCATTTAAAAATGAGTTAATACGCCGTGGAGTAACGACGCGATTATTTTTATCAACAACAAAAGTAAAAGATACACTTGTAGAAGAATTTGATATAGTTAAACGAACTGGAAGAATAAAGAATTTATTGTTTCTTTCACGTATTGAAAGAACAAAAGGGGTTTATGAGCTTGTGGATACTTATAAGATTTTGAAATCGAAATATGGAGATTTGACTCTAACATTTGTTGGTGATGGCTCGGAACTTTTGGCATTGAAGCAGTATGTAGAGGAGAATGAATTATCGGATGTTCGATTTGCAGGAGGCCTAATTGGAGATGCGTTAAAAATAGAATATGAGAAAGCTGATTTTTTTCTGTTCTTCAGTTATGGAGAAGGTATGCCTACTGTGGTATTAGAAGCTATGGCTTTTGGATTGCCGGTTGTAACTCGCGCTGTTGGTGGATTATGTGACTTTTTTGAAGATGGAAAAATGGGGCGTATAACTAACTCAATGAATCCTATGGATTATGCCAAAATGATAATTCCTTTCCTTGAAAATGCAGAATTAACAAAAAGTGTTTCATTATATAATTATCAGTACGCAAAAGAACATTTTATGGCATCACAAGTTGCCCTATCAATAGAAAATCAGTTAAAGCAATTGGTTAATACTTGAATTGGAGTTTAAAGATGAATATTTATGCCTTTATGCGAATTATACCGAATAGATTGGGAAAACGGAATGCTTATTTGGATATTATTTTGATTACTATTTGTTGGAAAATAAGAATCGGTTATGAATATTAAAAAATACATAGTACTAGGATTGACACCGCAAGGATTGGCCTTATTGAGGGAATTGGGGAGAGTGGGGGCAGATGTGACTGCTTTTTGCCAATCTAAGCACAATGTGGGCTATTCAAGCAGGTATGGGAAGAAAATCTTTTTTCGGAACGTTGAGGAATTAAAAGAAGGTATCGGTGAAATTGTTGCAGACAGTATACGGAAACCTATCTGTTACATCACATCTGGAGAGATTTTGGCATTGGTACTTAGAGAGTATAAAGAATTATATGAATTATGTGAGGTATCATCTGCTCCCTATTCTGTTATTGAGATGCTTGCTCATAAAGATAGAATGTATGCTTATGCTTGCAGTCATGGCTTAACTACTGCTAAATATATCACCTTGGACAAATACCAAAATGGTATGTTGTCATTTCCTTTGTTCTTAAAAAGGAATTATGAAATACCCTTATTTTTCAAGGCTGTGATGATCGAAAATATGGATCAATTGGAATATTATATAAGTAGAATTCCGAAAGAAAGTTTAAAGGATGTTATCGCTCAGGAATTTATTAATATACCATCTTCTAATTTGTTGAATCTATCTTGTCAAGGATACTATGTTGAAGGTGAGTGTTGTGGGCTTTATTTGGCCAATCAAAAACGAAGATTAAAGAAAGGTTTAACTTCATATATTGAGGAAGTTACCGATTTTAACATTGCGCAGCCTATAGAAAGACTAGTTCGTCAGTTCATGTTGAGCTTGCGATACAGTGGGTTTGCCGAGTTTGAGTTTATGTATGATGTACAGAACCAAAGGCTTTATTTTATTGAAGTGAATACTCGGGTATGTGGGTCGCAGAGCGGTCTGCATTATAAATTTAGTAATTTGGTTGATGTATTGTTATTCCCTCAAAAGAAAACTCAGTTGATCGTAAAGTGTGATTGCTTGAAATGGATGAATATTGTACGTGATATACGTGCACGATTTGAAAGTAATGATTTTTATAACTTGACAGATCTGTTTCATGCGCATTATGACATATTGAGATGGGATGATATTAAGCCATTTCTTTTTCAATTTATTCGGATATGATCAAAAAGGTTATAGAATTTATACAATCAGATGGATGGCTCAATACAATTCGTTTTATTTTGAATGGTATTTGGAGTGCATTAGGCAGAAAATCAGTTACACTATGTTTAGTTGGGAAAAGAATAGACTTGAAAATCAGTTATCGGGAATATTGGAATCAATTTAGAATAAAGGCATACACTTCATCTGATGCGCTCGAAAGTGTAAACTTTCCTCGTTTGAAATATACCCCATATCATAGATGGTTTGACGAAGGAGCGATATGTAGAGTGGTTTTTAAAGCTGATATCCCTGTTGCTTTTAGTTGGACACATTATAAGGAACATTCGATTGGTAACGTTGGAATTTTTGATATGGGAGATTCTATAGCTTGGTTAGGACCTTATTTTGTTCATAAAAACTATCGTGGACTATCTCTTCAACAATTGATGATCAATCAAGATGTATCGAATGCCTCGGAAAATATAACAAGTTTTATAACTTCTGTGAATCAAAGGAATACTGCATCTCTTCATTCTTTTTTGAAGTTGAACTTTTTTATAGGGGGATGTTCAGTCTTTTCTCATGGGAAGACAACTATTAATATAAAAGAGGGAGTTTGTCCTTATTTAAAAATAAAGTGATGAAAACATTATTGTTTACTTTGGATTATGAACTGTATGGCAATGGTAGTGGAGATGTGTTTAAGCATATCATAGAGCCAACAGACAAAATACTTGGTATAGTAGAAAAATATAACGCTAAACTCACCATCTTTTTTGAAGTGATCGAATATTGGAAACTAAAAGAGGAGTGGGAAAGTGGAAATCGAATGGGATATGATCGTAATCCTATAGAAGCGATGGAGCGGCAATTAAAGCGAGCTTTTGAATACGGACATGATATTCAACTACATTTGCATCCACAATGGGTAGATGCTTTTTGGACAGAAAATGGTTGGAAGGTAAATTTGGAAAAATGGAGGTTGGGTGATTATGAAGGAACGGGTGAAAATTCATTATTGTGTTTACTGCAAAGAGGGAAAGAAACTATAGAAAAATTACTGGGGAATGGATATAATTGCGAGGTATTGCGGGCTGGTGGCTATAATGTGCAGCCATCAGATGAATTGTCTAGCGCTATGAGGTTGGCTGGCTTAAGAGCTGATTCTTCAATATATCCGGGGGGAAAGGAGAATGGATTTTTATCGAAATATGATTATACCGGCGTAAAAGGGGATGTGGGTATGTGGTATTGTGGAAATAATCTGGAAACATCGTCAAATATAAAATCAGATTTGATTGAATTACCCATTGTTGCATTTCCTATTTTACGCTTACAAAAATATCTATCTTTAGATCGTGTAAAATCACTTTTAAGAAACCGTAAATCTGCCAAAGACGCATTTGATGCGAAAATTCCTAAAGGTAGAGGAGGACATATTAGCAGATTGCTATATTTCTTTCAAAAAGAAGCGCAGACTTGGGACTATTGTCTTTTTACTAAAGGAATGCATCGGAAATTTTTGAAAACCATAGAAAATCAAAATGATAGAAGTTTATTTGTCTTGGTTGGACATCCAAAGAGCTTTGTGTCTTCTAAAGGACTTGAGTTTCTTTTGAAAAGGAAGCCTTCCAGATTCCAATATATAACTATTTCGGAATATTTAAAATCTTTATAATATATGCTTAACGCTATTTTCTTTTACCGTATATCACGGTGGCTATATCTACATCATGTGCCATTTTTACCAAAGTTGATTACACTGATTATCTTCTTAATTTACAATAGTAAAGTCCCTTATCAGGCGGAAATTGGAAAGGGAACGAGACTAGGTTATGGAGGTGTTGGAGTGATTATTCATTCAAAAGCTAAAATAGGATCATATTGTTCTGTAGGACAGTAAGTTACAATAGGGGGGGTAATTCGAGGTATCCCGGTTTGCCAATAATAGGTAATCATGTACGTATTCATAAAGGTGCTATTGTGTTTGGTGGTATAACGGTTGGTGATAATGCTGAAATTGGGGCTAATGCGGTGGTAAATAAACCTGTTCCCAAAAATGCGGTTGTTGCAGGAATACCGGCTAAGATTATCAAAATAAGAGATGAAGAATCGAATAGTAGATAGTTTTAAATGCTTGAAGCATTATTGTGAATCAGAGCACTTCAAAGGTTGGGATCCATATGATGGATTGAATTCTAAGGTGTTTCAAGCTCTCCTTTTCTTGAAAAGATCGGCTATTTGCCGATTGGTGGTAATTCAAGGTTTTAAGCGTTGTCCCATTAACTTGAGGCGTATAGCGCTTGTTCCGAAAGAGTATAATGCGAAAGGTATTGGCTTGTTCTTATCAGGTTATTGCAATTTGTATAAAACTGTGCGGAAACATCCGGAATGGGAATCTATATGGGGTACGGCTGAACAGGTGAAAGAACAGATCATTGCGCTGGCCGATTTATTGATATCCTTGCGCTCGAAAGGAAATTATAGTGGTGCTTGTTGGGGATATAACTTTGATTGGCAGGCACGGCGATTGTTTCTTTTCCCTAAGAGTACTCCAACTGTAGTGGCTACTAACTTTTGTGCTACAGCTTTGATGGAGGCTTATGAGATAACGGGAGATGAACGATATTTAAAGATTGCCTTGTCTGCTGCCGATTTCGTGATAAAGGATTTACATCGTACTCCTTATAAAGATGGATTTTTGTTTTCGTATAGTCCGCTGAAAGGTAATGATACGGTGTTCAATGCTTCTTTGTTGGGATCGAGATTGTTGAGTTATTGTTATCATTATACACGTAATAATACGTATCGTGATTTGGCTGGGCAAAGTATAAAAGCGTGTTGTGCCGGACAACGGCAGGATGGAGCATGGGTGTACGGAATGTTACCGGTTCAGAATTGGGTGGATAGTTTTCATACGGGTTATAATTTGGATGCGCTTATCGCTTATCAAGAATTGACCGGAGATAGGCAGTATAATACCTATATAGAAAAGGGATTTGATTACTATATCCGTCATTTTTTTGAGCCGGATGGAACTCCAAAGTATTTTGATGACAAAATGTATCCGATAGATATTCATTGTCCGGGACAGTTGTTTGTGACTTTAGCACGGTTACATAAATATGATGAATATGCGAGTCTAGCAGAAAGCGTGTTAAACTGGACTATTTTGAAGATGCAGGATAAGAAAGGATATTTTTATTATCAACTGAAACCCAGTTTCAGTTCCAAAATTTCATATATGCGATGGAGTAACGCTTTTATGTTTAATGCAATGTCACATTATTTGATGGAAAGTGAATGTATATGAAAAGGAGATTTTTTATTGCTGTAATAGACTACTAAAACCTTACCGATCGAATTTTTACAATCAAAAACATATATGGAAAGAGTCTCTTTGAACGGGGTGAAGGTATATCCTTTTACTTCGCATGAGGAATTGTTGGCTTTTGTGAGTCGGCACAAGGGGATATTGGTGGCTATCAATGCGGAAAAGATTTTGCATGCTACGGATCAGACCCGTTCTATCATCAACCGAAATATAGGCTATTGTGATGGTTTCGGAGCGGTCATGGCGTTGAAAAAGAAAGGGCATAAGGAAGTGATCAAGATTCCGGGGTGCGAGTTGTGGTTGCGTATCATCAATATGACCTATCAACAAGGAAAGAGTTATTACTTGGTTGGTGGAAAACAAGAAGTAATCGAACAGACTGTAAAAAAGCTAAAAGAGGATTATCCCGGCATACGGATCGCCAATTTCCGGAATGGCTATATTAAAACAGAGGAGGAGCGAAAAGCTTTATTGGAAGATATCGTGACAAAACGACCTGATGTGGTTTTTGTGGCGATGGGCTCCCCAAAACAGGAATTGCTAATGGAAGAGATGGCCGAACGACATAAAGCTGTCTATCAAGGTCTAGGTGGTAGCTTTGATGTATATACCGGTAACGTGAAACGTGCCCCGCAATGGTGGGTACGACATAATTTGGAATGGGCCTATCGTTTGGTGAAGGAACCGGTTCGAATTAAAAGACAAATACATTTAGTGAGGTTCTTGCTTCGGGTGAAATTAGGACTGATTTAATTTATATCTCCGTTTTCTTATTCTAAATCAATATAACATAATAACATAATTTTTATGAAAGCATGTTTCATGGGTTTGGGCTATATTGGCCTGCCCACGGCTATTAT